>JACLAC010005617.1_pt1 | contig 13697 bp, 10 predicted proteins | sample 8027881 | NCBI WGS metagenome assembly JACLAC01 (sample SAMN15725517, study PRJNA655200) | protist metagenome | isolation source: fluorescence activated cell sorting (FACS) single amplified genomes of... | place: Spain: Blaines Bay Microbial Observatory, Mediterranean Sea | collected 2016-01-19 | reverse complement strand
TACATGATGTGCTGTAGTAAATTCGTTCATCACACCAATAGGGTACTTATTACTGGCGTATGGTAATTGGCGCCGATCAAGCACACTAACGGCAGTGATATTATAACCTTCAACACTACAATCAATTCCCAGACGCTGATCCGGCCGAGTTTCTTTTTCGTCATAGTGAATATGAGTATTGCCTGGAAACCAATGCGCTTCCTGGGGATGGTACCAGCGCTGGATAGAGATCTCTACATCCACAACACCCTTCTCAGGCATCTCCACAACCTGGCGGTACGGCTCATATTCCGTACCCCGTTCAATCAGGATATCAGCACGCCCTCTGGGAACATGTACTTCAAATTCACCATCAGCAAAAAAGAACGGTGTCCCCGGACCCTGCTTAAGCAATGCATCAGACGGATGAGTAAAACTTCCCATAGCGCTAAGGACATGGACTTTAGCATCAATTTTCTGGCTAGTTGCCGCGTCGATAATGGTACCGTGAAGAATTCCCATACTAGTTGCTCCTTGTCGTTATGGCATTATATAGATATCAGGCAACGAGACTCCAACAGATAGCATACGGGGTAAACCATTTTTTAGTCTTCTAGCTAGTGCTTTTCTTTTTTTGGAGCAAGTACCACAATCATGCCAAAAAGTGTTGCATACACTAATGCAAAACGCCCATTTACCATAGATGCATCACTGATACCCAACACCGCAAAACCACACAAAATAGCAAAAGCACCTGCGCCAAAAGCTTTGACCTGAGGTTCCAATCGCTGCACAAAGGTACGGTAGGCTAAACGCAATAAACGCCAGTATAACCACATGAAGGATATCAGGCCAACAACACCCATTTTGAAAAGTAATGTTAGGTATAAACTATCCATAGTCCAGGTTGTTCTTATTTCAAAAAAACCTGTATCAAAATTAAAAAACGGAAAAGTAATGGTTGCTCCCTGACCATTACCTAACCACGGATAGTTAACAATAGCCTCAACCGCTGCGGTATAAACAAAAAAGCGCGCCAAAAAAGTGGGCGCCTGAGCAACATCCCAAAAGACATTGGAGCGCGCCAATAGTTGTGCACCAATAGCCGCACCGGTAATACGCTGCAAAAAGAATATAGCCAACCCCAGCAAGACTAACGGCGCTAGTATAATAAACAGATTTCGCACCGTACGGCGTTGGTACCGAGGAACAGCAAATTCATGCAAATAAATCGAAATAATCAGCCCTACGGCAAAGGCAATCCACATGCTGCGTCCAACCGCTAGTATAAGAGCTACACCAATAGGCAGCATAAGTCCAACAAGTAACAAACGAGAATAACGTTGGGGATCATGTAATAGTTGGTTAATAATCAAAAGTAAAGCCATGGGAAGAATAAGACCTTGAAGCCGTGCTACCCGGACAAAACTAGAATCCACCGTCAGATTAACAGCACCAACAAATTCCAAAATATAACCCAGGCTGACACCCAGAGCTGCAACCACTAGTAAAGGTAGCAGCCGGTCAAGAATTTTATGCTCACTTAAAAAATTAGTTATTAGAAAAAGGGCTACATAATAAAGTGGATAGCGTACATCGCGCGTGGCCAGCCAAAACTCATTACCGTATAATAAGCCAAGACCGAATGAAAAACAGGTAATACCAAGAAAAAGTAATAGTGCCGTATCAACCCAGCTACACCACAGGGTATGTCTTTTTTTATAAAAAAAATCAATCAGGGCAAAGACCATAACAACCAGCATCAGGCCTTCTTGAAAACGAATGCCGCCAGGTAATTGCATCGCCAACAAGATTTTTATAGGCAAAACTATATTGAGAAAAAGCAACAAAAAAATGCTACGTTCTACCGAAAATAAAACACTACCTAATACTAGCACAGCCCCGCAAGCGAGTAACATATACGGGATGGACCACAAGGCCGGCACCCCAATAAGCAGAGCTAACGATACACAAACTATAGCTATTAATAAACGATTATCCGGCCGCAACCAGGTAAAAACAGGGTGGTGTGAAATTGTCATTCAGTACTGATTTTCTTTTTCCAAAAATAATGTAATACATGAAAGATAGCGCAGCATAAACACCGCTAGCCAGTCGGCTCTTAAGGTTCGTATAGTAGCATAAAGGTAGCGTGGTTTACAACCTAAAACAGCCAATAATTTACTACTATAAAATTCAAAGGTATAGCGGAAACAGGTCCGCAAATGGTAGCGTTTTCCCAGCGCTAGAACCTGGCGCTGACTCAGATAATGGGTTAAGTGATGCATATAATCTGCATGTTGTTGCACAAAATCGTCCAGGGCAATGCCGCTAGCACGTCGGTGCTTTGGAAACTTGCCCAAATATAGTCGACTCAACAAGCGGATATAGCTACGCAAAAGATCGTAATTAGCAATGCGGTGGACTAGTGGCAGGTGCAAATGTCCTTCATAGATATAATGCTTCAAGGGAAATAGATGCACCGCGATGCCACCCTGACGCAAGGTCCGGTACAATTGACCAAAAAAATGATCGGGCGCATCAACGTGTTCCAGCACTTGGTTGGATAGGATAATATCAAAAAAATCATCCCCATAAGGCCACGCTTCACTTTGCTTAATCAATTGTAGGCGTTCACTCCAGCAAATGCCGGGTAAGCGTTGATTTAGATCCACCAGCACATGATCGAAAAAATCGCTTTTTTGGACACCGTGATCACCAACATCAAAACCATATATTTCAATTACAATATCCGGCTGTAACAGCGGCAGGTTTTCTTGCAGGTAGGCGATCAAGTGGCCATTACCGCACCCAGCGTCCAACAAACGTAACGGCCTGGCCCATTGCGTCCCCCGGCGTGTTAACTCTGTATGCACGACGCTAAGTAAATGCTGATGCGTAATACTATCGGCTCGTTTGATCATACAACCTATTGGTTAACCAGCCTGTTGCCGAATCGTAGCGATCTTCTGGTCGCGTTCAGCAAAAATCTGATCCCGAACTTTATTCATTTCAGCCTGAAACTGGCTCTGGTTTTCGGCCATAGCCTGAGGATCGACTTCTTGGCCGATTTGCGCTATTTTACCTTTAAGAGCGATTTCCTGTTCAGCCCATTTAGCTTGGTACAGTTTTTTGACTTGATCAATAGCTTCTTTTTGTTCAGGGTTTAACTTGATTTGTTCAGAGCCAACTAGATCGTCGGCTTTTTCCATAGCTAGCTCAAGAGCAGATTTCATGATTAGCGCTCCACTGACAAATATGTGATTGGAAGGATGGACTCATTATAAAATGGAAAATACACTTAAGCGGCGTGTTTATCAAGTTTCATCTATATAGTCCAAATAGTAGGGCGCATTTATAGTAGGACACCTAAAAAATATGCAATGCATGCTAACTAAAAAGGAGCCATAACAAATGGCAAAAATTTGGAAGGTATACTTGGCCGGCGAAATTCATAGTGACTGGCGCGAACAAATAAAGACGGCTGCGGAACAAGCAGATCTACCCATTGTTTTTTACACCCCGGTGAGTGATCACAGTGCTAGTGATAATTGTGGCGTAGAAATCCTAGGACCAGAGGAAAATGGCTTCTGGAAAGATCATAAGGGAGCACAGATCAATGCCATCCGCACCCGAACTCTAATCCGTGATGCAGATATCGTTGTAGTACGTTTTGGAGATCAATATAAGCAGTGGAATGCCGCCTTTGATGCCGGCTTTGCCAGTGCTTTAGGCAAAGCCCTTATCATACTGCACGATGCGTCTAGCAGCCATGCGCTCAAGGAAGTGGATGCGGCAGCTCTAGCCATAGCTCAAGAACCGGATCAAGTCGTAAAGATTTTGCGCTATACAACATTGCAGGTATGAATACTAATGGACTACACTGCTCCATTTTTAGGCCAACTAAGAGATGGTACCTTGCTACCATAATCTAGACCATGTACTGGTTTCCACTTCGATAATACCTTGTTTTAGTTTTCTTGTTGACCAAAGGCTTCAGCAAAAAGAAAAAAATCGGCAAAATCTATTCTGCCATCGTTATTTATATCAAAAGGGGAACGGTCTAAAAGCTGACCAAAAGCTTCAGCAAAAAGAAAAAAATCAGTGAAATTGACCGTTCCATTGGCATCAAAATCACCTGTTTGTAACGACACAGATTCACTAAAACGGAGCAATAAGTCACCGGATCCCGTCACGTTCAAGGTTAGTAAATCGCCGTCTACCTGCCATGTCAAAGGCGTACCATTTAAAGAAACGGAATCTACATTACCCTGAACCGGTAAGCGCAGCTGGTACAAAGCACCCGGCCCACGGACAAAACCTGTATACTCCAGCTCGTTTAGCTCCAAGCTCAGATCCAACGCCGATGCTGACGCAAAGAATTCCTGGTTATCGACACGTAAAAAAGATCCGTCTTGGACACTATAGGCAACTACTATCCCATTACGTAGGCGCACCCAACCGGCGCTGCCATCACTGCTAAGATCTATTTCATCTTCCAGACTAAGGCTGGTCGCAGTTGCGCTGCGTACCCAAGCAATATCTTGGTTATCTTCCAATGTTATTATAAGCGCCTGGCCACCAGTAGCGGTCAACGTACTACAAGCGGGTTCGGGTTGGTTTACGGCTCGTGGATAGAGCATAGTCAGATACTCGCTGTTTGCACCGCGTTGTACCGCTTCTAAAACCGTATGGGTTGCTTCCTGCAAGTACGCAAAAGAATGCAACCCATCGCGTTCGGTAAGAGCTAGGCCAACAGCAGTAGGCATATAGGCTATTAGTTCAGCTTCTGGACGGATCCAACGTGCTAGCTGCCCCTGCCGTTGGTAGCTACCAGAGCCTATATGGCCATGGCCGTGTAATTGCCACGTATAGGTGTGCCTAGTATCGGCGCGCAATGCATCGGCCACAATAAAATAAGTATGGTCGGCAAAAAACACTCGACGGCAAAAATCCACCCCCTGATAGGCTGCACGTACCTGAGCATAGTCAAGATGATTAGCAGTAAAATAGTCCTCAATATAGGCATCGTTACCACCCCCGATCACCTCACCAAATAGGACATTGAGCGGCGGACCAGTGCCATCCACTAAGATAAGATTGTGATTGACATCCTGGTTAACTTTGAGATGGTTTTCGAAATTTATATAGCCAGCATCAAGCGCTAGGATCTCACCACCAGCAGCAAGAATGAACGAAGTTTCATCCGGGTGTTCGTGTGCCAAGCCACGCTGCCGTGCTATATCATGTTCGCCCCGCAACAACATATATACTGCCTGCTTAGACCAATCGCTGCGAAATACAGCATCGCCAGCACCGGGGAAAAATAGGGTTGGACCATAGCTGGGAGGCAGAGCCTGAATCTGGTCATCGTACAGTACAATAGCATCCATTTCGGCATATTGCCGTACAAAAAGACCGTCTATATTATTTTCCCAATCCCAGCGATGAACGCCGCCATCAGGTTCCACTGCCGCCAGGTAGTGGCCATAGAAATTGGATATGTGAGCATCATCCGTATTGGGGCGACGGCCATCGGGTAAACGAATACCAACGGACCAGTCGTGTAGCTTACGCACCTTTGGTATTGAAAAATAATCTGTACCGTCCAAACGCTTCAAAGCCATTAAGTAGGGCAAATATACATCAGCGGCATAGCGTAAATAGTACGGTCCTTCAGCAAAACCGCCGTTTTCATCTTCGATTTGATAATCCAACGTACGCTGTACCATATCAAAGGCCCGATCAGCCCAATGCTGCGGCGTATGCTCCAGACCCGGATGGTCAGCCAAAGCAAAAGCCGCCAGCCCCAGAGCACTGTAAAGCCGCAGGTGCCAATTATCAAGATGAGGAGTCTGGTGCAATCGCATCGTAATGGAGAACAGCCCTGAACCGATCTTAATTTGGATACCCTCGTAAAGGTACTGGGCTTCTTCCGCTAGGATAGTACGAATCGTATCTAGTGCTGCCGGTGCATTAGCTGCCGCGTATGCATGAACCATATCGTAGGCCATCACATAATGTGCTAAGGCTTCCCCCTCAGCATGAGGCTCACCCAAATCGCCACCCCGAGGTGGAAACTTCATGGCCTGTAACAACTCCAAGGCTTGCTGGGCTGAAGCTATCCGATCAGTAAGCAAGTATTCGAAAGCCAGACTACGCGCATAACGCGCCTTGTCCCGTTCGGCCGTAAAACGAGAAGGTACAGATGCTGCTCGTGCTTTGATAGTAGCCCACCAAGCAGCATAGGGCGCGCGCAGTATGCGTTCCTTTAAAAGCGGTACAGTAGTAGTATCAAAAAGTAGGGCAGGATGGCGTTCTGCGGGCAAATCAACAGCATATGCGGCGATGGACCATGAAAAAATGGCTAAGACAACGCACGTAATATATCTCGTATAGACCATTAACGGCTTTTTCGGCATACACTCTATAAAACCGCCGGCCATACCGTTCAAAGCCGACTAAATATGCGTTTGAGGTTAATACCCCACACAACACCAGCAAAAACATAGCTCTTACCCACCGCAACCTTAACACCACCAGTACCACCCCCAGAGCGCTCATAGAGTATACCAAGCGTAGCATAAGGAGTTTTTGGACTTAAAAAACGAACCCCCAAACCACCAAAAACCTTTCCCATGCGGCCACCAAAAAACCGGGTTTCCACCGGTACAAAACTCAGATCGGCTCCAACAGAAAAAAGGAAATCTGTACCACCATTGCAGCGCAAATCAGAAACTTGGATATTACGTTCACTATCAACACATATCGAGCGCCCGGTCCTCGAATCAAAAAAACGCACATAGCGACGTGCAACATTGTATTGTTGTTTCTGTAAAAGACCAATATCCAACAAGGTCACGGTGCCGATAAGCCGTAGCTTAGGCAATACTGCCGTGAAACCCACGGGGATATTAATGCCTGTTCCACGTTCCAAATCAATAAATCCTAGCCCACCCAAGACATACGCGGCATTGCCCTTGTTCAACATTAGAACAGAAGCATCATCCTCGTCTAATTGAGCCGCTGAGTACTGTGGGACAATTAGCAAAATAAACAGTGCTAGGCGTACCAACGTATACGGCATCGATAATGCGGCCATAGGCCCATCCTTTAGATAACTATAGCCCGGTTCAATTTAGTTATTAGGATAGATCCTAAAATAACCCGGCGTATTTGAAAGTCAGCACAAAATCCTTTGACCCATTACGCTTCGCTCTAGGGCGGCGATCGTAAATATCCCAGGCCAAGCCAAAAAGAACGCGATCCTTATATATAGACAAAGCCACGCCTAAAGAGATAACAATAGATTTTTCTGTAGAAATAGCCTGCAATACATCACCAATGGCCGTAAAGTGAATGCCCGAAATTAGTGGATTTTCATAATTATGCCAGCCAGCAAATGCCAAACCCGGTAGAATAAGGCGCTCGGTTTCCCCTTTAACCGTGTTGCCGTCCCTATCGGTATAAGTGCGTCCCGGACGAATGGACAACGAAGCCAACGGTTTTGCTTCAAAATCCCATTTCCACCCACCAGCCTCAAAAATTTGTGAAATACTTTGCGGCGGAGCACCCGGATAGCTTATTGTGCTTAGACGCAGGCGAACACGCTTGGGGCCTTTTTCTTTTAGGCGCAAATTAAAATCTTCCACTAAAACTATATGATCATCGTCGTCAAAGAGATCTACCGATATTTGTTTTGAGCCACCCTTAGGATCGTAACGCTCATCTAATTCAAACCACTCGATAAGAACTTTGCGACCAATCAGTGCTTGGTGCAAGGGCGGATCAATGTAAAAATTTATATCAAGTTTAGTATTGTCCTTAACAACAATAGGCGTATTGTTCCAAGCAACATCTAGCGCATTAATTTGAGAACCACGCATACCATTTAGCTGAACTACCTGAGTTAGGTCTATACTAGCAAGAACTCCTTGACCTTTAAACTGGATACCCTGGGCTTTGTCATGCACATCGTTACTAACTAGAAGAACCTGCCCAAAGCGTTCACCCAAAGCAGTCGGCGTAAAACATAACTGCAGATTAGTTACTTGGCCCGGCTGCAAGGAAAAAACAGATGGTTCAATGCTAATTTCATCCGTTAGCGTCTTTGCTTCTACTTGTAATTCGGTATCACCAGTATTGGTCGCCACCAGAGACCGAAGCTCTTTATTACCCAGAACAACATGACCAAAGTCCAACGATCCCGAGGGATGCAGTTCTATCTCAGCTGCTATACCGATACCATTAAGCAAAACTTCCAGTGTCCGGCTACCATCATCCCAAAAACCCTCTAAGCGCAAGTTTCCTGCACTCGGACCTCGCTGCTTGGGAGCATAGCCAATATTCAAGGGTAGAGATCGTAAACCATTAGCTGGCAATAAGATTTGGTCATCGACGGCTAAATTAGTAAACAAAGTAAAAGCATCATCGGTAATGCTAATACGGTCAACTTTAAAATCTGCATTACCTATATTGGCAATTTCAATTACCTGATTAGTCGTTTTGCCCACAGCAACATGGCCAAAGTCGATTGTTGATGGATTCAGTTTAAGAAACTTTCCCGTTCCTTCTAAGGTAACACGTTGAATTCCTCTAGGGCTACTAACCAGTAAGATCGCCTGCCGTTTGCTTACTTGTTTGGGATTGAAACCTAACTCTACTGGATGGCTTTCGCCCGGCTGTAGCACAACGGCACTTGGGGCGAAAATAAATTCGCCGCTAGCCTCTGCACTAGGTGCATCTTCCCAGGTCATTTCTACGGTATAAGGACTACCACCACGATTAAGCAGCAACAGATATTTATGAGCGGTTTGCCCCAGGGCAACCGACCCAAAGGCAATGGTTGGACCATTGAGTATTTCAACCTGTGCTGGCCGTACTTGTCCCGTACCTTTGAGGTCCAGCGTCAGTATAGGTTGCACAGGATCATTGGTACGCAAAATCAAGCTACCACTGGCTTGACCTGGAAAGACAGGCTTAAAAGTCGTGATAACTGGCTGCTGCTGACCTGAAACAACGCGTATGGTATCACCAATGTCATGTTGGAAAGCAAATGCTCTGCCGTCAACATGAATACTATCCACCAACAGGTCTAGGGGCCCCTCATTAAGCAACGTAACCGTACGCTGTTCCGTAAAACCAACCTCTACCGTGCCATAGTCCAAGCCTACTGCTGTTAGTGGTGATACCGCCACCAAAGGCGATAGCACTTGAGTGCGAAGTGGTATTTCTAAAGGCGTTTTCAATAAATCGGCCGAATGGATTAATAAACGATCCCTATACGCACCACCACGCATAGGCACAAAGGCTAGTTCCACATTGATGTGAACCTCCGGCGCCAATATCAAAGGTTCGCGCTGGTCTACAGAAAACGCACTTGATTCGTGGTCAAAGCGAAGGCTATCAATGGTTAGCGGTACCGAGCTGGGATTCGAGAATACTAGCGTTTTACTGCTTTGTTGGCCAATGGCAGCCGGGGCCAACGAAATTCCATCTAAAGGATTAGGACTAATCGTCAACTCTGGACGACGTGCCTGGGCGATCAGCTCAACCGTATAGGTTTCAGAAGTAAAAAGCTTAGTTAAATGAAAGTCTAGCTGCGCGTTGTAGGTACCTGGCTGGGGTGCAATAAAGTCCACAGCAAGCTGGGCCGTGCTCTGGGCCTCAAGCAAGAGCGAATCCGTAGCTACAGTAAAATGATCCCCGATCAGCTCAACTTTAATCATACGCTGATCATTGCTCTTGTTTTCCAGTTTGATATCGGCCCTACCAATTTGGCCAAATTTCACCACACCAAAATCAAGAACTTCTGGACTTAACAAAAGTAATTCAGCCTTAAGGGCTGTACTGAAAAGGACAATATAGAGCAGGAAAATGCTAGGGTAGATACGGCACAACAATTTATTTATGCCTCTATAATGCCGCCAAGCTGCTTTGGCAAACAGGTAGGGACCATCCATACTGTTGTTGACGTGGTGCGAGGTGAGTTTTTACTGCTATTCGTCTAATACCCTATAGCACTAGATCTATGATGCAAATCAAAAAAAGAGCGACCAACTCACAAGAATACCGAGTAAACGTTGTCGAAGTTCCACATTATATGAGGAAAACTTCCTCTAGGGTATTCCTACGTGAATTCAGGTCACTCTTGATATATGGCAAGATAGTTGAAGAGCAGAGTAATGTCAAGCGCATTTTGTCACTTTTGAGAGCACGTTTTAACACACATTCGGTTAATCCATAAGCGCACCTAAACCACTGATCAGTCGGTCCATTCCAGTAGCAACTGTAGCCGGCTCAAGGGCACCGTAGGCGATGCGTAAATAGCAGCCACGATCCAAACCAAAAGCTGTGCCAGGAATAACCGCTATCTTATGGTGGCGCACTAGATATTCAACGATTTCCATAGGCGCGCGTTCCGCTGCTAAGCGGGCTAGTAAATAAAAAGCTCCATTGGTGGCCGGCACCTGACACCAAGGTTTTAATTGCTCCAAACGCTCTAGACAATGTTGCCGCGTTTGAGCTAGCGTATCAATAAAAGGGCGATAATAAGCCGAACCCGCTTCTAAGGCTCCCAATGCACCTATTTGGGAGATCGTTGGAGGACAGATCAAGACGGTATCCTGGACCTTCTCTAGAGCACGCAATAGATGCCGTGGAGCCACCATATAACCGACCCGCCAGCTAGCGAGACCATAAGCTTTAGAAAAGGAGAAAAAGGAGATCGTATGGGCCTGGCTTTGGGGTAGAGAACCCGGTGAGAAATGCGATACTCCATCATATGTAAAATACTCATACGCTTCGTCGCATAGATGGTAAATACCGCGCGCTCGGCACAATTGATTAACTGCCATCAATGCGTCTTGGCGATAAACAGCACCTGTAGGATTATTGGGTGAGATCGTTACAACTGCCCGGGTACGTGGCGTTAATGCCGCTTCAATCGCCTCTGGTACTAACTGATATTCGGCATCGCTTTCAACCAAAATTGGCTGGCAATTAGCCATGGTAATTGCCATTTCATGGTTAAAATAATAGGGCGACATAATGATAATTTCATCGCCCGGATCAGCAATGGCCATCACCACATGAGAAAAGGCCATATTACTACCTGCTGTCACTAAAACCACCTGCTCATCACCAACCGAAATATTATTTTCAATGGCAAGCTTGTCAGTAAGTTTTTCCCGTAGCAAAGGCAAGCCAGCAACAGCCTGGTAATGGTGATCGCTGGCCTGGCCACCAAAACGGGATACCGCCTCAAAGACCTGAACTGGTGGGCCATAGTGCACAACTCCCTGCCCTAGGGAAATCGTACCGGGATTGGCGCGAATTAACGCTGCCACATCGGGAATGACCGGGCTTTGGATAGCCTGGGTGCGGCCAGATTCCTGCATAGTCAACACATTCACCCTTTAAGCCGCACTTGTAATTGGTCAAAAACGCGGTCAATTTCGGCAGCAGTTTGGCCATCTAGAGCAAAAGACAAAGGACCACGATGTACTTGATTTTTAAACAATCCGCGCCGCTGCATCAGATAGCGCTCCACAACAATAAAACCATCCAAGCCTCCCTGAATCTGCAATGTTGCTAAGGCGCAAACGGGAAAATAGATTTCGTAAGCACGTGCCTCATCGCCCCTTTCCAAAGCCTGCCACAACGCTACCAGTGCATCAAGCAATTCTACCCCAGGAATAGTACCGGTAATGCCGCGCCGGTAAGAATCGATTAATAGCAATCCACCACTACCTTCAAAAATAGCCGCTTGGCCGGCAGTTTGTTGATGCAATGCTGAGATACACGGTCCCAAAGGCGTAGCCTCCGGCTTAAATAGGACGCGGTTGCCATAGCGGCGAAACATCGTAGCCTGAAATTCAATACTCATAGGCATGCCCACGTACGAACTAGCATCCTGGATAAAGAGCGGGATCTCAACCGTGTCAAGCAATGCTTCGAAATAACGTTCCAACTCGCTTTCGGATAGTGCCCGTGACAACGGTGGAATAGCCATAAGAGCCTGGGCTCCACCGTCCTCAGCAGCACGGGCATATTCTTGCGCCTGCCGGGTACTTTCGGCAGCAACATTAATGGTAACAGGACCCCGACCTTTGGCGTAATCTACCAGTTTAGCCGGTAAGGCTAGGCGCTCAGCGGCAGTCAGACGCAAAAGATCAGACACCAAAGCCAGACAAAAACCATGGGCACCTGTATCAAATACATAATCTACCTGCTCTTCCAGTGTCGCATAATCAATGCTCTGATCTTCATTATAGGGCATATGAAGAACCGGCAGAACACCGCGAATGGTTTGGCTCATGAGTTAATTTTCCGTTTAGGTTTACGGTTGGTATGTTTTCTATCTGCCACGTGCACAACCTCTAAAAGTCGAGCCGCAATGGTCGCATCGGCAGTGCAGATAAAATGACTGAATTTACGGCGTCGATGGTACTGAGGTGACTGGCCATTTTTCAAATAACAACTAGCGCCAGCCTCGGTGGCTATAAGTGATGGCGGTCCCGCATCATACACTTCTATCTGCCGTGTCAAATAAGCACAGATCTCACCCAGTGCTACCTGCGTCAACACCAGCGCTGCACCAATGGGATATTCGTTTGGATCGAATGTTGGCTGTACCGCTTGCTGATAGTTTCGCGCTTTAGAAGAGATAAACATTTTATTGGTACGAGCTTTTTTTGCCAAACGCAAGCGGCGAGGACGACGTTTACCCTGTTGTAAATAGGCTCCCTGGCCACGAATAGCAGTAAAAAATTTATCTTCGGTAGGACGAGCAATTATGGACGCTAGCATCTGACCATTTTGCGCCAAGCCAACACAGATATGATAGGGTGCATCCCCTTTTTGGAAGTGAAAAGTACCATCAATAGGATCTAGTATAAGGGTATACTCCGAACGATTCCCAGCAAAGCGTTTTTTAAGCGGTGTATCTTCTTCTGCGATACAGTTAATCCCAGGAAAGTGTTCTAACACAGCCGAAAGAATCAAGTCTTGGACAGCAAAATCTAGCACCGTAAACGCTTCAGAGGCAGCCTGGGCCTGGTCTCCAGTCAAACTGCTATCAGCAGCTTTGCCGATATTCACTACCTGACCATAGAAGATCAGTGAAGCTTCGGCGCACCGGCGCACAACGGGCAAAAGGACATCAATAAATTTTTGGGCATTAATAGATTGGGGCATAATAACTAGGGTATATTAAAAAAAGCTCGACCGAGCTGTGGCCGAGCTTTTTTATTGGGATATTAGATCTGATCAACCGGCAGCATCTGCCATATCTTGGGCCTTTTCTAAAATGGCTGCGGTGACCCGATCAGGACTCATAGGTAAATCAGTCATACGCACGCCAACAGCAGCATAGATGGCATTAGCAATGGCAGCCATAGGCGGTACTAGCGGCACCTCACCAACACCACGGATACCATGCGGGCTAGCAGGATTGGGTTTTTCAACCAATATCGTTTCGATCATCGGCAGGTCCAGACAGGTGGGCATACGGTAATCAAGAAACGTAGGATTGGCCATCGTACCATCCTCTTTATAGAAATACCCTTCGGAAAGGGCCCAGCCAATACCCTGAACAGCACCGCCTTGGATTTGCCCCTCAACATAACTGGGATGAATTGCCTTGCCTACATCTTGCACCGCTGTAAAACGCAATATTTTTACCTTACCGGTTTCGGGATCAACTTCTACATCAACGA
>JACLAC010017727.1_pt1 | contig 13698 bp, 23 predicted proteins | sample 8027881 | NCBI WGS metagenome assembly JACLAC01 (sample SAMN15725517, study PRJNA655200) | protist metagenome | isolation source: fluorescence activated cell sorting (FACS) single amplified genomes of... | place: Spain: Blaines Bay Microbial Observatory, Mediterranean Sea | collected 2016-01-19 | reverse complement strand
TAGTCATATATTGTAGAGAAGTCGTAAACTTGAGAATAAGTGCTATTCGTTCGGTGCGGTCTCCATCTTCGTGTTCGTCATCGTCTTCGTCAACGTTGTTCTATTATGTCGCGTAAGATTCAATTATTTTCTAGTTTGCGCCATACTACATTTCTATCAACAGATGCTATTTACAAGTGCTGGCGTTTTCGAAGATGTGTTCTATCAACACGTCACTGACGCTATTTACAAGTGCTGTTCTTCTATTAACAGGGCCCTGAGGCCTAGCCTATGGCTAAGTACTTTGTGCGCGCACTGTTTCTATTCACAACCGTCTAATTCTATCAATATCAGTGTCCGCGCGACCGCAGCCGTTTCGTGTGTACTAGTATTCTATCAACATAACTTCGTCCTTGTAATCATACATGTTCCGGTTCGCTTTTCGACTTCGAGTGTATTTCTATGTTGTAGATCATAATTATTTTCAAGATGTGGTACTAGTACGTAAAGCAGATCTAGTTGAGATGGTCTCCGTCATGTTAGCCTACCTCTACGCTTGAAGAGCCGCGGCAGGTGAAGAAGAAGTGGAAGTCACCAGAGCTGGTCTTTCTATTGACGAGGGCTCCTGCTGCTCCTTCTTCCATTCTCCTACCAGATCCTCGATGGTATAGGTATCGCTCTCTTGATATACGTAGTATTAATGCTCGACAGTGCCGATACAGCTAGCCTTAAACATATTTTGATCATTAGCAGACGTTTGCGGCTCCCCTACAAACAGGCTACGAACTGCTTCTTCACACAAACTGTTTAATGGCTCAATTGTTCCGTTATTTATTGGCTCACTATGTTGTACCAGCATTTGCTGATGCACGTTAGAAGGCATGGTACCTTGTGCACCTTGAGCTGGAACAGCAATAATAGGTTTACCTAGAATTCGAGCCCTACTGCTGGGATTAGGATTTAATTGACGGTCCCTATACAATGGTAGTCCTATACAAATTACTGCCACCAAAAGCGTAACAAATAGTATACTACCTATTATTATTCCTACTGCAGTTCCTACACTTCTTGTGTACTCTGGGTCATCCAAGTATTCTTTATTCGTCTTGCCAGTAGAAGCGTAGGTTATTGTCTTGCCACTTGACATTTTTGTAGGGTAAATTGACGCTCGCTAAGTCGATGGAAGATTGATACCGTATATATCGCAGTGTTAGTAGTACTTTGTGTTATAGGTTTTTTACCCACTCTGAAGTATAATTATTAATACGACGGTGTAGTAGTTGTACTTGTAGTCGCTCGGTCTCACTAAAAAGTGCTGTTCCCGACGAAGACAGTATGAAGGTGTTACAGAATCAGTCTTTTTGTGTTCAAAAAATTCATAGATGAAACTACAGTCACGACCAATCATACAGCACGTCGTTCTTAAGCGGCGCATCGAAGGTTTCATGATGGAGTCAAAGATCTGCAACAGACTCAAACAGACTAACACGTCACACCATGCACGACTATAAAACGACATTCCAGAATGAACATGAGGTAATGGTGATTTCGATTGCGACTCAAGCTCATATGCATCCATGTGCAAGAATGGAGAAGTCACATCCAGAAAAGTCGTAAAGTTGAGAACAAAGGCTATTCGTTCGGTGCGGTCTCCATCTTCGTTTTCGTCATCGTCAACGTGGTTCTTGTATGTCGCGTAATTTGTGTGATTACATTGATATTAACAGTTGCTATTTACAGTGTTGTTTTGAGTTCTTCAATCAACACGGCACTGACGCTATTCACAAGTGCTGTTTTAGATATCGTCTATTAACAAGGCCCTGAGGCCCTGCCTATGGCTTGTACGTTGTGCGCGCACTGCTTCTATTCACAACATTTATTTTTTTCAACAGCAGTGTCTGCGCGACCGCATCCGTCGCACACATTATAGATATTCGTTTTCTATTTCCATCGCATTCGTTCTCGTTCTCAATTAGTAGTCGTCTCAGAGGATTTTTTCGTATCGTAATCGTAAAAATAAACTGTAAGATCACCTCGACGTTGTCGTGACGTGTAGTTTTAGTTCTATGTAATAAATCTATTTCTAAATGTAGTAGTTCGCAATTGTGTGGAGTACTTTAAGAGAACAAGGATCCATTAGTATCCACCGCACGGTGTTGACGGTAGACCATCTTCGGTGCCACTTTGACATAACATGTCGCAGTTTTCCCCGACCTGCATACCGTTGCCGTTCGTTAAGCTATTGATATTGGCGTCGGGTAAGGGTCAGCATCGCTTGTTCACAGTATATAAAGTGCTTAAATCATGTATAGTAGTTGAGTTGTCTACGTGGTGTATATCGGAGTACTTAGTTGTACGTATAGTCGATCTAGTTGAGGATTGTGGTCCCCTTCATGTTCATCAGTGCGGCCGTCTTCAGATGTTCAAATATATTAAAATTTGATATCTTTGAACATCATGCAATACAAAAATATCACTGCGCCGCAAAAAGTTAAGATAACGCATACAGGAGCAACCATACCACCTTTTTTTTTATTGTTGCCACCTGGAGCAGATGTGCTAGTGCTTCCTTTATTACAATTACTTTCAGCTTCAGAGGAAAATAATACATCGCCTGGACTTCGACCACGTGCCTCGGAAGGACTGAAATTCGGATCGACTTTCTGTTTCGCGACACCAGGCTCAGCTCGTGTAGTCTCCCTTACAACATCTTGTTCTTTGTCATACAGATCCTGCACTTGAGCTTCCTTCAGAGTGGTTCCCGGTCTGTCATCAGGTTCCCGTGCTGCCGGTGTAGTTTTCGAAGTAAGTTTAATAGCGCTGATGCATGTGTGTGCACTGGAACGCCACACTACCACGCTTAGGAATAGCGCCAACATGCTGTGCTTGTTAACGGTAAGCATTGTTAAACCCATCTTGTGTTGTTTTCTTTAGGTCGCCTTGAGTAATGTGTTCTACGTATTACCGTATCTCTAACTATATTTTTTGACAATTGTGAGCAATTCGATGACTAGTTCTATCGGTTAATATAGTTAGCCGCGCAGCGCCGAAAATTTTTGTGAATGCCTTCTCCTTTAGTGGTTGCGTCGTTAGGTACTGCACTCGATCTGAATTCCTCGGCTGACTCATCCTGAAAAAACTCGCTGCAAATCCGGCCGGATCTGCAGCGAGTTTTTTTGTATTAGCCGTTTTCAACTCGCTATGAGCTCGCAGCGAGTCGAAAAGCGACCGCTCCAAAAAACTCGCTGCAGATCCGGCCGGATCTGCAGCGAGTTTTTTTACAAGTAGTCTGAGCCAGCAGTGTCGACCTGAGATTGTCTCTATCACTTCCGAACTATGTGCCGCAGTTTTTTGTGATAGAACTGCATATAATAACCTCAGATTTTAAGCAGAGGCTTAAATATTTTCGGCGCTGCGCGGCCTTCTTAAGCAACTTTAAACGTTACTCACTTCTCAACCCCAGCATATGATCCGGGGGGTAAATGCATTGGATAACAATTTGTAATGTGAAAAGCGCTCAGTGACACATATGGCTGTATAGAAGCATCATAAAGTTCCAACCCCGATTATAGTTTCAACCTGTTATATGTAATTCAATCAGTACCATACTGCATATCAATGTTTCATCCGAGTCGCTTCTATCCCTAATACTAATAGTCACTAAGTCCCCAAATTCAAAATCAAAAGTTTTTATCGCCTACAATTAACTCCTCCAAAAGCAAAAACGTCACAGCATGAATGCTGCACGGCTACTCCTTCTTCTTCCACCGCACTTACATAATGCTGCACGGCTTCTTCTTCTTCCCGCCCGTGCGCTGCACAGCCGGTTTCCGGTTCGTGTTCCCCGTGTTGCTCGCCCCTCCAATAACGAACGGCGCGTCGTCGTCGGGCTTGCCGCCCTTACTCCCGCCCTTGTTGCCCTTCAAAGTACTTCCACCGCCCCCATGTCCGGCGCCGCTGGAGCCGCTGTTCGCGCTGGCTTTCGAAGTGGTGGCCTCGCCGGCCGAGGCACCTGAAAATAGTGTTTTAGTAAATGCGAGGACCTGGACCGGGCGACATCGAGAATAAACTGAAGCTTCAAATTCAATAACTTCATTACGATGAAAAACGTAGAGCGATGCTGATGCGTGAGCATGATGTGTTTTAAAGAAAAAAATTTTGACGTCGCAGCCAGCGCGTTGTTGATGATGCACTAATATTCATTCTATGCAGCGCGAACGACTACTTGACGAAGAGGGGGCAGCGAGGGCGTTGTTGATAATTGCATCGACAGCAGACACTCCCATGCCCTGCTCGCCACCCCGCTTGATATATTCCAGTCCCAAGTCGTTGAAGACGCGGTCGATGTTCAAGTTTTCTTTCACGCACGTGCGGTACAGCTTGAGGTTGAGGCTGAAGAGGCGAGTGTGGAAAAAACTCAGTGTCAAGTAAGCGTTCATCTAGGTTAGGGATTATTTTCTTTGTAGTAGCGTAAAAAATTAGACTGATGCCTATACGTAGTTGTATTTGTAGGCTTTCCAAAACGAGTAGAGCAGTAGACTCACCGCCTCGCCAAATCCTCCACCTCCCCGGGCGACATTTGGGCCTCATCTATGAGATCCACCTTGGTTTGCGCCAGCACGATGCATATATTCCCGCACTCGTCGGTGACTTTGCGGTACCTTGTAACCATAAAGTGAGCGTAACAGTATTTCGAAGTAGATGTGAAAGCGTTCATTAAGGATGTCCGAAAATTTCAGGCACCGCGCGTGAGTTTTTCGCGAATATTAGCTTAAACGCTTATTGTTTATACACGGTTGCGATAATTTTCTGGTAAGCAGAAATTGCCTGAAATTTTATGCGAAGTAATTTTTTAAACGCAACTGGTGAGAAACGAGTTGCAATAAGATTGGGGCCGCTGTTTTTTTCTGGGAGCGTGTATACGCTAGTTAACTTTGCTTGAAGAAATTCATTCAGCTATACTACCAAGAAATTTAATCTGTACCAAGAAGTTTCTATGAAAGAGCTTCATATAGCGTTACAGAAATAACAATCACCACTCCTCCACATGGTCAAAGCTCGCCCTGTCCACCGTGCTGAACCCGATAACGCACGCCCCCGCGCCCTTGTAGTAATTTCGCGTGATCGCGTCGTACTCCTCCTGCCCGGCCGTGTCCCAGAGGAGGAACTGAACTTCCTCCGCGACGGTGCCGAGTTCAGGTTCTTCAGGGTTATCAGAGACCACCTGGTGAGAGTTGAAAAAAATTTTTCAAACTTTTCTTGCAATGTGCCCAGCTCGGGCTCCTCGGGGTTGTCGGAGACGACCTTCAGTAGAATGATGATTGTTTATGTTTAAAATAAATTTTTTTTTGTACATCAACGGTAACGGTATTGGAGGTACTCACACGTCCAAATGCCGCTTCGACAGAATTGAATTTTTAATCACACAGTATGTGATGACACCGCTAAGGACAGCCAGTTGCAAAGCCATACTCACCATCTTCTTCTCCAGGAAGTCCACCGCCAGCGTTTTCTTGTACTCCCCCGTGAACACGCCCTTGGCGAAGCGCTGGATCATCGATGTTTTGCCCACGCGCCCGTTGCCCACCACGATGCACTTCAGGCTGATGTCCACGTCCTGCTCCTGCATTGTGGCTGATTTGCTTTTCAAGTACGAGTACGAGGAATTGTTGTTGTAAGAGTTCTAAAACTACGAGGTACCGTTGCCACAGGCGTTCTACTAAAAGGCTAAACTTTCGTGCTTGCGCCTATCTTAGCAGGCCAAGCGTAGACCGCCTGCCGCGTAATTGTTTGAACGAGATCAGAGCTAGTTATTGACGACGAATACCGAACGCGAAACGACGTACTTAAGTCGAATGGCGACTTATTGCTACGATTTCGATTTCCCTATGTGCTGGTTTTCCCACGAAACGACTACTCAACGTTACATATCATGCCGGCGCAGTAGCACGTGATTTCATATTAAGCATCTCCAAGCATCAAGTAAGTGCATAAGCATTTTCGCAGTTTCGATTTTCTTCAGCAAGTGGCTCAACGTGTTTCGATCTCAAATTCAAGTTCCTACTAGTACGGTGAAATCTCAGTTTTACATGGTGAAAGCGCAATGTCAACGTGATACAGCTTTAACTTGTTCTCAACTTCTAAATCTAATACAACTTCTACGTCATCTTCAATCAATGGACAAAATGCTCTTCAACGCGGTGTGTCCGACCACAGGCCTCATTTCGAGTGTATAACCTGCCATCGGCATCTGCCGCTAGATATCCAAGTGTGCTTGCATACCTTATCTGAATCCCTAGTACTGCAAAAACTGTGTCAACGTCTTCAATCAACTTCAACAACTACAACCGTCTTCAACGCATAAAAGCCTAAAGATAAACTACTTGTCAGACCCAATTCTCAACCTCCAAGACCAAGCAATTTCAAGTCTTCCTTTTTTTTTTAACCACCAACTACTTTCTTACCCTGTTCTAAATTTTCCGCACTCGTCTCGCCTTCCCGTTCCCCACCACTTCTAATATTTTTCTTCTCTTCATGTTCTCCGCCAAACCCAAAACCTGAACCATAGTCGATCTCATCTTCTTCTTCTTCGACCGCAAGCTGTACCCCAATCTCCTCGTCCTCGCCCGCGAGCCGAAAGTAGTCGGACTCGTTCTCGTAGGCGTCCTCGCCATCAAACAAACCACCGTGCTCGTCGTCGGTCAGGTTGGTAGCAGAAGTCGTCGGTCAGGTTGGTAGCTCAAAGTTGGGCGGGTGGTAGCAGAAGTCGTCGGTCAGGTTGGACACCTTCGCATCGGCTCCACCTGACACTTTTTCATCAGCTTCGTTCACTTTTTCATCTTTCTTCTGGACAGCCTCGTTGCTTCGATCCTTCGTCCCTGCAACTTCATCGGTATAAGGATAAGCCGATCGCAGCATTGTACTCAGATCGTTCACCTCTTCAGTGAAGGTGCGCGCGCGCTTCGCCGCGGCTTGGTCTTTTGTGAGTAACTCGACGACATCTCGATCTTTCGGCAGGGAGCAGGAGGACGCAGTAGCTTTGCCTTTGGCACTGGATTTGTCGTCGGTAGTTGCGCTCTTGGCGCTTTGCAGATGCCGCAACTTGGCTAAGAGCTTAGCTCTTTCAGCTGTCGCCAACGCGGACGCTGATGAGCTGCTGCTCGAACTGCTCGATGGAGTCGAGCCGTGCTGGTGTACGTTTTGCTACACGGTCTGCCCCTGCTGCGCGGCAGGTGGCGGACCGACCCACGCCTGTGGCGGATAGGTCTTAGACCCTTGCGGGGGCTCAGCTTCAGCAGCACGCACGAACGGCTGCGGCGGCGCGCGCAGGTCAGCTTTGGCGCGCCAGTTCAGCTCCTACGGCACTAGCTGGCGCACCTGACTTTTCTCGTTACTCTTGAAACTGCTGCTCCTCTTGTCTGTAATCGACTTCGAGCGCGTCGGAGAACGAGGCCTCGACCTCGAGCGCTTCCTCCTGTCATCCTTTTCACGCTTCTTCGGCGACCTCGAACGGGAGCGCGAGTCACGACGACGCTTATCCTCGTTGCGCGTGCGTTTATCTTCACCTCGAACGCGCGAGCGAGACCGCGAGTCACGCGATCCCCGCTTGTCCATATTGCGTCTGTCCCTGTCCCTATCTCTCTCGCGCTGCCGCGACCGCGACCGCGAGTCCCGCCGGCGGCGTGAAAATTTTTTTGTGCGCCCACGCACCGGCGGCGTGTTAGGCCGGAGATCGATAGACATTGAAGGAGAGAGGTCAGGTCTTGCATACTTGGTGGACCTGTTCGTCTGACGGCTCTTGCTACGCTCTCGCCCGCTGCGATCGGCAGTCTACTTCTCGTAGTTCTGCGCGCTCTCCTCGTGGTCGTGCTTCTGCTTCTTGCTTTCGGTTTCGTTGTTGTTCATGGAACGAGAGCGAGAACGGGGTTGTGAAGCTGAACGCGCACGCTTCAACGAGTTCTTCGCCACCGGCTACGTCTTCGCCGAAGCTTTAGCTTTCGCGGTAGCCGGTGCAGAAGAATTCGTTGAAGACGTAGCCGGTGGAGAAGCTAAAGCTTCGGCTTTCGCGGTAGCAGCAGCAGAATTGGCCTTCGCTTCAGCAGCATCCGCAGCTCACTCAGGAACAGACGTGGACTTAGCCGTCGCTCTTCCATCGACTCACACTCACTCAGCAGCAGCACCAGGCTTGGCCTTGGCCTTAGCAGGACCACCACCACCGCCAGCCGCTTCTTTTGCCTTCGCACTAGCAGCAGCAGCACCACCACCATCACCAGTAGTAGGAACGGGCCTCGCCTACGCAGCGGCAGCAGCAGCAGCTTTGGCTTGCGCTTTCATTGAGAGTTCGAACAACTGCTGCATGACGGGGGAGATTTTGACTACTGGGCCAGACCGCACCGAGCTCGGGTTGCCCCCGATCATCTAGATGCGTTGCTCTCTCGTATACACTGGCTTGCCCCCAGTCAGCTTGGCCTTGGGCTTGGCCTTGGCCTTAGGAGCGCCGCTCTACTTATAGTTTCACTGCTAGTTCGCCGCAGTAGAAGTTGAAGTAGAAGTTGGCGCCGGAGATGGTACGGCTTGCGTTTTTGGCTGGGCGCTCGCGTTCGCCAATGTTGGCTTAACCTTCGACGGCAACGGCCCAACTGGTGCCGAGGGCGCCTTCGCTTTCACTGTGATTGATCAGGCTCACGAGGAAGAAGACGAGGACGAAGACGACGTCGACTGCGGTCATGCGGGCAGTGCTTGCTTCTTGTTCACTAGACTTTTACTCACAGGTGCCGCCGGCGCCCCCACCGTTCCAGGTTGAGGTTGCAGTGGACTCGGTTCGCTTCACGTTATAGTCCTGCTTGCCATCGCGGTCAGCGGACTCGGTTTGTAGCAACGAAAGTCGCCCGTCGCCTCTGCCCATCACTTGTCGCTCAAAAATTTTTCTTTTTTTGAGTTTGACGCAGTCTGCAGCTTCACCGGCGACTGCAAAAACTTCCAATTAGCGGTCGGCGGCAGCGGCGCGGCTGGCTGCTGTGGATTCGGCAGCACGTCACTGGTTTTCTGCATGAAGACGAACGGCGCAGGCTCCGGCTACTTCGTCACCATTGTTTGCTTCGGGTGCGGCGGCTGCGGGGCCGGCGGCTCCGGCTACTTAGGAGCAGGACGCTCGCGCTGCTGCGCCGTCAGGTTGACCTTGACACCAGTACAAGGTTTCAGCTTGGGGCCAGCGGCGCTGCTGCTGCTGCTGCTCGAAGAAGAAGAAGATGTCGAGGCGCTGGCTGCTACTCCGAATCCATCCACGAAGGAGAAAACTGATGGCGGAACAGGCGCCGCCGGCGTCGCGCGCTTACTCGAGAAGACGCTGACATTCTTCGCGTCAAAACCAAAAGAGCTCACATCTTATGCTTGATGCTGTTGCGCCACGTTATTACTCTCAGTCTCAGCATTCGGCTAGGCGCTCGTCGATCCACCGTCACTTTCAACACTGGCCAGCGGCTGAGCCGTGGTATCAACTTCTTGCTTCAACTCATTATCATTTTCGGTGACTGCTTGTGCTGGAGCTGGTGCTGCTACCGGAAAAGATGCGATACGCTTCAGAAGCTGGTCCTTTCTTTGTTGCAACAGTCAAATTAACATCGCGTTGCGCGCGCTCTTTTCCACACCCACAGCTTCATTATCATTAGGAGGTGCCGACTCCGGTGCCTGTCCCTGAGGCGCCTGGGGCGAGGCTCCTGTGTTGTCATGATTAGGAGGCGCTAGCGCGGCATTGCTTTTCAGTTGCGGCTGGGCGTCCCACTGGCCTTAAGCTGAACCACCTTCTTCACTACTCGTGTCGTCATCGTCCTCACTATAACTACTAGAGGAATCTGAACTTGGCTCACCGCCTTCGCCATTACCGTCGTTGCCGTCACCTCCAGCGCCGCCATCGCCTTTATCGCCGCCGCCCGCGCCTTGCTGACCACCTTGACCTTCACCACCAGAGCTGTTGTCTTGCTCTTGATTGTTATTGCCCTCATCCCCATTCCCATTTCCACTACCGCTCTCTCCACTAGTAGCACCAGAGCCGCCTTCGCCTTGTTGCATCGTTGCGTCGGCACCTGCGGCGTGACCGTCGAGCGTAAGCCCGAGCGTTGCAGTAGGCGCAGCAGCAACCGCAGAAGATGATGACGACGAGCCACTCCCAGATGCCGGCACCGCCTCATTTTCCTTCGAGGACTTGTCGTTCATCAGCGCGGCCCATCACGCGTTCGACCCAACATTATTCGCACCAACGTTTGTGTTGTTGAGCGAGGTACTAGGTCTGCGCGGCGCCCTCGCCGCCGGAGCGCTCGTAGTAGGCGCGCCACGCCTGGTGCAGCGAGCCGAACCGTCTCCTTGTAACGGAGTCTTCGTAAACCACGGTGCCCGGCCTGGAACGCGACATCACCTCGCGGAAGGCCGGCGGCAGGTTCGCATTATTACGTCCAGTCCGCTCTTCCCTCTATTGCTATTCAATCTCCGCCCACTCCGCCGCTCTCTCCACAGCCGTGCGACATCACAACCCCGCCACCACGTCCAAAAACCGTCGGCCGCACGGACACTTGAACCGCCACCCGTCTCTGGCTATCTCCTGCTGCCACCCATCGAGGTTGGTATCGTCCTCGGGACCTTGCGCTTGCTCAGGATTGAGATTACCTTATAGGACGGAATGAAAGAGTGAGTACGAAATGGCAGAAATGAACACGAAAATCTGTGTTCTGAAGGAAGTGATTTTAGTAAGCGCGAGCCTTTTGTCAATGAGCGTTTTTTCAATGGCTCTAGCGAAAATCACTCGTGTCTGAAAACGTGGCTATTTTTTCGATAAAAGTCTGTGTACTTCCCTCGATTATTCCGTATGATAGACTACCCTCAACACTGTTCTGGACAGCGAGGTAGAGAGCCGGGCGCATCATTCACATGCGATCGTAAACATCCATGACAAACGCTCCCCACACCTTGTTGTGTGCTTTATTCTGGCCGATCGTATGGGCGTGGTGCACGTACACACTGCCTGAGGCGGATAACGCGCATTCGGCTTCGCCATACGCCTCGTTGAGTCCGTACGTGTACCAGATAGCATGCGCGTAACTGTAAGTCCCGTCAAGCCACCATTTAACGCTGTAGGCGTGGCTGCCCTCATAGGCGGATGCGTGCGATTTGTTGAAGTAACGCCAAGCCCTTCAGGTCCAAAAGGCTGCCCGCTCGACCACGTACTCCTACTTGTCCTGCTCGATGCGCGCCTGCTCGGCGGCCAGGTAGACCTCACTATCAGGGTAGCCACTCGTAGCTAGGCAGCGGTGGCGTGATTAACGAATGCGGAGCTGGTACTAGTGCTGCGGCTGCTGCTACTGTGTTGGGCGCAGGACCAACGGGTGCTGCAGTCGAGGAGCTCGAGGAGGATGCTGCAGCGGCAGGGGCGGGTGCTGGTGTGTCTGCGAAAGGAGATCCCGTCTGTACTTGATGGCCCTCAACTTGCTGCACCTGGGTCCTATCTCTGTCCGGATACGGCGAAGTGCCTCGCGTGTCCTCCACGAGCGTTGGTCGCTTCTCTCTCGCTGATGCTGGAGCGGCAGCCGCTGTCGCAGTCGCTGAAGAAGCAGAAGATGAACTTCAATTGCTGCTGCTGCTGCTGCTGGTCGATGATACAGCGGCGCGTCATCTAGCTCCACTTGCACTGCTGCTCGGCGCACTGGAGTTCGAACTAGATGAAGCTCCGCTCTGTCCGCCTTGCGCTCAAAGGGCGAGGGCGATCTGTCGCATGTGTCACGCCTGAGCTAGTCTATCAGTGCTGGTACCAGGTGCGCGGCGTTGCTGTTGGTTTGAAGTTCACGATGTTGAAGACGAAGGCGCCGCCTATTGCACCACAGGCTGTTGCACCACTGGCTGCTCCACGATCGCGTTCGCACCGAGGTTGTAGTTCAGAGCCGTAGACGCATTCGGATTATTGTTAGGCGCGTTCGGTACCATTAATACTGTTATGACTTGCTGCGCCGGCGGCGGAGGCGCAGCAACCGGCACAGCAGCAGCTGGCGCGCCCGGCAGCGGGTGGTCGGCTTCAGGCCCCAGATGAACATGCGCAGGCGGATGTTGACGCTCGAGTTCAGGTACGGGATGCTGTGGCAGCGGATGGGGCACAGGCACGTTGAGGTTCGGTGCCGGCGCCGGCTCAGGCATCTGTTAGACGTTGTAGGCGCCACCGTTGCCGTAGACGTACCCGTCTTGACCGTGATTGCCTTGCGGGCCGCCAGGGTCGTGTCCGCCGTTCTGACCGGCGTACAAGTTATAGATGTTGGGGCCATGAGGCCCGGAAGTGCTCATCTTGAGGAGATGATGTTTGATTAGAAGTGGTGCGATGTCTAATTACCGATTCTACGTATACTGCAGGCCCAAGTTGATATGGTCAGCGAGTAGTTGGGTAAGAATTAATTTTAATACTTAATCAAATACGAACACAACGATTTACGAATTGATTCACGAATTCACGAACGTTTTTCACACACGAACACAGCTTCACTGTCAAGATTATCTGCCAACAGCATGAAGTATCATGCTCGAACTCGACGAGCTAGATGAAGCGCCATTACCCTTCGGCGCTGCAGGTGGTCCAGCGCGATGCGCTAGTAACCATGATGGTACGGCTGAGCTACTGCTGGCTTTTCACGCCTATAACCAGCGATCAACCAGCTTGCTGATCGGCTTAGCAGGCTTGTCGTCGCCGCGTGGAGAGCGCGATCGGTCGCGTTGCTGATCTCCGTCCATGATTTTTATTTGATTACGGATATTACTATGATGTTGAATACTTTGAAAAACTGTTTAGTGTAGAAACTTTGATACAGCAACACTATCTTAGAGTGCCTATACCTTGCGAATACTTGCCCAGAAGACGTAGCCCTTTCAGCTACTGACACATCAAAATGTCAATGATGCCCCGATCAAAAACTCGATTAAGTAAGTACCACGACTAATACAGTAGCCGTTCAGACTGACCACCGACAGTGCTAATTACGTAGCTATGTTATCGATGCAGTGTGGGTGTAGCAAATAGTCGATAATGCTCACGACAGTATGACAACGTTAGTAGCAGACGACGAACAATTTATTCCCAGTTGTTTGCTTAACGATAAGACGAGGCGACGTACATCACGACCACACAACCTTATTTGATTCCAAGAGTACGCAATAATTGTAATTCAGCCCATAGTCATATCATCTTCATCCTCGGTCATAGTCTGGCGTATCCGCTTCATCTTCCTCACACACATACAAGTGACACCTGCTAACAGCTCTTTAGGCCCAGCACACATACAACACATCTTCATCGTCCTGTATTCATACACAAATTTTTTTCACCACCACCTCTTGTCTGATAAAGTTACAACCTCATTGAAGATACTAGTCATCTAGCTTAATCTTCCACCTTATAGCTCAAACTTAACCCGCTTAATACGGCACCACCGTGTTGCGCGGGATCGCGATGCGCTTCCTCAGTACTTCTTTCGATTCTTCCACATCTGAGTCGCTCTCCGGAGCATAATCATAGTCTGATATAATTTCGTCCTCCTCGCTGTCGCTGCTCTCACTTTCAGACCGGTCGCGATTCTTCCTAGACTTCTTCTCCTTCTTCCGCCTCTTCTTCTCTTTTTTTTCCTGCTTCCTTAAAAGAATCTCTTTTTCCTTCTGTTTTTCGCTCGCCGGCCTAAAATCGACTGCATCGCT
>JACLAC010013720.1_pt1 | contig 13698 bp, 8 predicted proteins | sample 8027881 | NCBI WGS metagenome assembly JACLAC01 (sample SAMN15725517, study PRJNA655200) | protist metagenome | isolation source: fluorescence activated cell sorting (FACS) single amplified genomes of... | place: Spain: Blaines Bay Microbial Observatory, Mediterranean Sea | collected 2016-01-19 | reverse complement strand
TGTCGGTGACAATGTCGCCGTCGACGAGCTTACCCGTCGGCTCGCCCTTGCACTCGCCCTTGTTGCATTCGACGTCCGGGCAGCCGCTGCAGCCGCCGCAGCCGCCACCATCCTCGCAGCAGCCGCCGTCGGCGCAGAGCGACATGCCGGCGTCGAGGATGGGGCGGTACCCGGTGCATCGGCACAGATTGCCGTCCATGTGCTCGCGCATCTCCGCGCTGTTGAGGTTTGGCGTGTTGCGGAAGAGGGTGTACATGGCCATGATGATGCCGGGCGTACAGAAGCCGCACTGGCTGCCGTGGAGGACGGTGAGACGCTCCTGCACAGGGTGGAGGCCTTTGCCGCTCGAGCCGATGCCCTCGACCGTCGTGACGGCGCACCAGTCGGCCGCGCAGAGGGGCATTAAGCTGCGCACGAGGGAAGGGAATAAAAGTTAGAGGAGATTAGCGAGAGGCGGCGGCGCAGTTTTTATTTTATTCTTGTGTGCGCGCTTACCACGCGTTGACGGCGGCGTGGCGGACGGCGCCATTCTCAAACGACGAGAGCATGACGGTGCACGCGCCGCAGCCGCCCTCGCCGCAGCCGAGCTTCGTGCCCGTGAGGCCGATCGAGCGGAGGTACTCGAGGAGGTTCATCGTCGGCAGCGCATCCTTGACTTCCTTCTTGACGCCGTTGACGTAGAGGGTCAGGGCGGTGCGGAAGGTTGTAACTGGCGGCTCATATGCGAGCTTCGTCTTCTTCTTGGGAGGCATGAGTGTGTTAAAAGAGCGGACGGTAGGCCAAGTCGTACCCCGCAATCACGCCTCGTGACGGCGAGGTCGTCGCGAGGCACACGCTGCGTCGCTGCGGAGCAGCTGTCAGAGCCGTCCAAGCGCTCTCTACTACGCAGCTGCTCCCATGCAGGAGCCGCCCTCATGGGACCACTACTACGGCAAGACCTCGATCCGTGGCCGGCCGCGCTCCGACGATTTCTCAAAGGTCGACGTCAGCAAGCTCGACCCATCCGAGTACGAGGAGGAGGAGGAGCGGCTATTAAAAGAAAAGAAGAAGGAGAGCGCAATCGTCAAGGCCAAACCGACGACAATCAACGGCTGGGACCCGGAGACGCAAACCCAATCCATCCTCACCGACGAGCAGATGCAGCAGGGCGGCGGAATGGGCGCGATGGACTTGGACGATTGGCGGGTGACGGCGCTTGAGGCACGCGACGTCGGCCAGACCTTTGATGCGTCGCACGGCGCGCGGACGGTGATGAAGCAGCTGCTCGCCGCGGGCGTTGGCACCGACAATCCGCACCCGCCGCACCAGGTCGAGATCACCTACATTGGCCGCGAGCGCGAGGGTGGCCTAATCGTGGACGAGCGACGGATACCGACCGTCTTCAACCTCGACGCGGAGGCGAACCGCGTCGACAGCCGCTACCCCGTCCTTGAGCCGAAAGGCCTCGTCAAGTGCGTGCGGACAATGCGTTTGGGCGAGAAGGCGCGCGTCACCATCTTGCCGGAGCAAGGGTATGGCGCTGAGGGCGACGAGAAGCTGGGAGTTCCGCCGGAGGCCTTCCTCGAGTACGAGGTCGAGCTGATACGTATCGTACGCGTCGAGAAGTTTGAGAATGGTGGCATCGTCAAGAGGCACCTCTACCCGAGCGACAATCTCAACCAGAAGAATAGAGTGCAGATGGGCAACCCGAAGACACGCCCTCCGCAAAAGAATGCGGAGGTGTTGATACGCTGGGGTGGGTACCTCATAGAGGATGCAAGACCAGGTGAGGCGTTCCTCGACACCGAGGAGGCTTTTCGTGAGGAGGGCGAGGAGCACTTTTGGCTGGGCGATCCGACAAAGCCCAAATTCTGGGAGCCGGCGCTCTCCTCGATGCGCGTTGGTGATGTGGCCGAGCTGACGATTGATGCGGAGGCTGCGTTTGGTGAGGATGGATCTGACGAGTACAATGTCCCTCCTGGCACATCAATACGTATCATGGTCCATCTCACTGGTGTTGTGCATGTGGACGATTTATCGGGAGGGAGCGATCGGAGCGCATTGCGAAAGGTGCTGCAGCGTGGTACTGGCCTCTCTTCGCCAATTAAGCGGTACGACTGCACTGTTGATTTTGATGCGTATGTGATACCGACACCGCCATCATCGCTGCCGGAGGACCCGGCCGTCACGTTGAAGCAATTTGAAGCGCTCACACCGAATGTGACACGAAAGTCGGCGGTGGTGACGATTGGGGAGGCGCTGCCGGAGGGTGATGAGCTCAAATCCTTGTGCAATGGTCTGGATGTGGAGGCTGCATTGCAGGTCCTCTTGCCCAAGATGCACGTGGATGAAGTGTCGGAGCTCATCACGACTTATAGTGCCACACCTGCCACTCCCGCAGCTACTGTCAGTGGTGAGGCGGTTGATGTCACCGACGCTGTACCGGCGGCACCACCGCCACAGGTGCTTTTTAACAGGCGGAGGGACGCCTTGCGCCTTGTCGTCACGCTACGCTCTTGGGTTCGAGTTGATGAGGTGAGCGGCACCGGTACGAAGGAGGACATCGTACTCAAACGTAATCTATACGATGCGCCAGTGGATATGTCAGGGACGACACATAGAGAGATTATGGCAGGTGGGGTGCCGCCTCCTGAGTCGATGTGCCGTATACGTTACCTTGCGTGCGTGAAAAGGGCGGACAAGCGTGCGGCGATTGAGAATGGCGGCGATCAACTGGGCGAGGTGATTGAAGGAAAGGGCGATAGGCCGAGCTGTACAGGCCCCGCTGCAACGGACGGAGCAACCCACGAGTTCAAGCAGGGCGAGCGTGATGTCCTACCTTGCATTGACGCGGCCGTTTTGGCGATGAAGATTGGAGACATCGCTCTACTTACAAGTCCGCCGTCATGCGCTTATGGAGCGCCCAATTTCCCGCCGGCGGAGGAGGTCGATGCAAAGTACCGCAAGTGTGATGTGGAGGTGCTGATCGAGCTGATAAGCTTTGACCGACCGCAAGAGACGAACGGGACGCCTGTACCACAGATTATGCCGTTGCATTCGGAGCGTAAGGAGGCGGGGACGAAGCTATTTCAAAAGGGCGCTTTACGAGAGGCGGTCGCCAAATGGGAGTTGGCCGAGACGACACTGCCTCACGGCAACTCGTTGAAGTATGATCTGTCGCGTGGAGATCGGCCAGAGGAGGAGGTGATGGAGATGAAGGCTCAGGTTGAGAAGGTGCAGCTATCATGCCAGCTAAATCTCGCGACTGTCTATCTAAAGCTCGACGAGCCGGCAAAGGCCCTCGAGAATGCGGACAAGGCGCTGGTACTCGAGCCCGAATCTGTAAAGGGCCTCTTCAAGCGCGGTCAAGCGTTGCTGCGGATACCTCCGGTAGACGTGAATCTTGTCAGGGGCATCCTCATGAGCGCGGCGAAGCTCGACCCGAAGAATCGTGACATACGCGATGAGCTGAGTAAGCTTCAGGGCGTCCATGAGCAGTATAAGAGGGAGGAGCGCAACTTATACGGCGGCATCTTCGAGAAGGCTGAGAAGCTGCCTCCAGGCAAATGGGAGGCGCATAAGCCGCAGCCAAAGTTCAAAGCGGACCCGAACGCGTTTGGCAACCTCAAGATCGCGCAGACGGCGTTCGGAAGGAAGGAGGACGAGGAGCTGAGAGCTGTCGCACCACCGAAGTGCCCGAAGTAGGCAGATTTTCTCGTTGCTAAAACACATCAATCTCGCTTTTTACATTACACACGCTCACATCACCGACCGCCGCTTGCCGTCATCCTTCTTCGACTCGGCCGCCTCAATAACAATCACCGATGAGGCCGGCAGCACGACCAACCGCTCATCGCCGCCCTCAAGCCGCACGACCGGCTTGCCCTCCTTGAGCGTAATCACCTTGCCTTGGCGCCCTGTCAGCGCGCCGGCAACGACGGAGACGCGGCTCGACGGCGCAATCGGCACGAGACCCGGCACTGTCGCAGCCGTACCCGGCGCGTCCGATAATATCACGGCACCTGCGGGAAGGTCCGCCGCCGCGACGCATCGAATCGCGACGTCGACCCTCCCCGTGCTCGGCCGACCCAGCAACGCATTGAAAGCGCCCGACTCGCGCAGCTCGTCGACCTCCGCATCCTCAGGAGGGAGCACAAGGTCACAGAGCGGGCACAACGCGGGGCCATCACGCACGGCGCCACCCCATCGCTTCGCACCGCTCGGGTTGCCCAATGGCGGCGGAGGATCAAGCTGCGTCTCAATCGCCAGCAGCAAGCCATGCATTGCCGAGCACGAGCAATCCTCTATGCTGGTCGCCTGCGCGAGGCCAACGCCCTGTGTGTTCTTCATCCAGGCGTTGCGTGCCGCAGGCTCGATCATCCCCGCGATGAGCTTCGAGCCCTCCTCAACCGCCCGTGCACGCTCGGGCGCGACGCGGCACTCCTCCTCCTCCTCCGGCCAATCGAGCGCGTTGATGTAAGGCGAGTACGGTCTGTTCGTCTGCAAAGTCTTGGGCTTCGCCACCTGCCAATCAGGCAATAGCTCGCCCTTGGTGCCATCGCGATCAAAATTGAGAAGGCCGACCTGTAAGCCGCCATCCTGGCGGCGAAGCGTGCCGCGGATGGCGCCGCGCCGCACGCGCTCGGCCGCAAGCATCGCACCAAGAGCAAACGTCTCGAAGCCCTTTCTATCGTCCGTCGTCTGCAGCTTGGCCGCCATGATTCGCAAATCGCGCCCGACGTCCGGATCGGCAAAGGCGGCCTCGGACGTGATGACCGCGCTGTCGGGGACCTCAAAGAGCGTGTCGCCCGCCTTGACCGGCTGCGACGTTACCAGCGCAAGCTTGTTGCTCCCCTTTTGCTGCACGACGATGATGTTTTCCATGCTGCAGCCCTTGTCCTCGAGCCACAGCGTCAAGCGGTTGGCCTCATATCCGCGGTCGGTCACCGCTGCGCCTGCTGGCTCCACCCACTCGGGCAGTGGTTCCGGCTTTGGAGTTTGCGCCACTGCGGTCGTACGAGCGAGCTCGCGCTGTTCCGCATCGTTAAATCCATCGCCGAAGAGCTGCTTTAAACGCTCCTGCCGCGCCGCCTCCTTCTCCTCTTCTGCCTTGTTATCTGCGCCGAATATCATCATCGGTGGGCAGGAGAGGCGGGTTGGCGGCGGAGTGTAGGCTAGCTGGGTCGTCGGTGGCGTCCACGCGCTCGTCACAGCCAACATGGCAAAGTGCATCCAAGCCGAGCGCCCGGCACCGATTCTCTCTGTCACACGTGATTGCTTGAGGTGCAGTGGCCGTTACCCAAAGTTTAATTGAACGCCGTTCACCTGGGTCGTTCGTTTTAAATGCTGGTCCTCCGGCGCAAGAGCGCCGCCAAATACACAAACTCAACACAACTCAACTCACTCGCACGCCCCCCTTGTCCATGTCCCCACAATAATGCGCCTAATCGCGGATGCCGAGCAGCAGCTTGCAGCGGCGGTGGATCGCGTCCTGCTCGGGGTCGTACGGGTGCTCCTTTGACGGGACCTCGAGGATGGCCGGCGACTTGGCCTCAAAGTGGTCGATCGTCTCGCGGATCATCCCGGCGACGTGCTGGTTGATGATGAGGACGGCAATGTCGGTCCGCTTGGTGAAGCGGTGGAAGGCCTCCTCGATCTGGCCGGGCGTCGTCTTCGAGTCGACGACTAGGAAGTTGGACGTCCGCCGCGCGTCGACGTTGCCTGGACGCAGAGGAGAGGGGAGTGAGCGTCAGCGCGCGAGAAAGGAAGATTAAAGTGGGGGTATTCCATAATCACGCACCGATGCCGGCGAGCAGCATGCCGGTGACGGTGTCCTCGTCGCCGATGACGGAGAGCAGCGAGCCGACGACCGCCTTCCCGCTCGTCTTCTCTCCTTTTGACTTTTGGCGCTGCGAGTGAGGAGAGAGGCGCGCAAGCGTGAGACATGTTTTAATGCGGCAATCGTGCGGTCGTCTTATTCAGCGAGTGCAGCAGAGGCCGTAAGAAATAATATGTGTGCGGTGGTGAGGTGCGGCGACGCACCTCCATTGGTGGCATGGCGACGATGAGGTCGGCTGCGCGACGAGCGAGAGCAGCGACGCGGCGCGCGACGCAAAGAGACGCAAAGAGATGAAAGGCTCTCACCGTCGCACTCCCTTCTGACTAGGGTGTGAGGCTCGAGAGGAACCGCATCAGGATCCACGAGCGATCGTCGCAGAACAGTACGTCTCATGGTCTGCCTCACCCGCGGCGTCCTCGCCTGCGCACTCGCGACCTCGCCATCTATTCGCCTCAATTCACCGCGCATCAATTCACCACGCATGCAGACCGTCGACTTACCACCTCTACCGTCGCCGTTCGAGACTTTAAAACGGCTCACCTCCGCCGAGGCCCGCGAGCTCAACAAAGAGCTGCTGGAGCTCGCGCTCGCGCAGGACCCGCAGGTCGTCTTCAAGCGCTCGCTCGATCTCGCGCGCGCCGTGCGCACCGTCGGTGGCGAGGCGGCCGCCTCGGCCGTCTCGAATAATGTGTCGACGCCGGTGCTGCTCCGCCGGCTCTGCGAGGAGCTCGGCGCGACCTACGTCAAACTCGGGCAGTTTATCGCGTCGTCGCCGACGCTCTTCCCGCCCGAGTACGTCGCCGAGTTTCAAAAGACGCTCGACCAGACGCCGCCGATGCCGTGGTCGCAGGTCAAGCCGCTCATAGAGGGCGAGCTTGGCAAGCCATTAAACAAGGTCTATAAATCCGTCGAGCAAAAGCCCTTGGCGGCCGCGTCCATCGCGCAGGTGCACGCGGCGACGCTCCTCACAGGCGAGGACGTCGTCATCAAGGTGCAAAAGGCGGGCGTACAGGGCTCGTTACGCGCCGATTTAGATTTATTATACGCGAACGCGCGCGTGCTGCAGCTCATAGGGGTCACCACGTCTGAGCTATCGGAGGTGGTCAGCACATTACGCGGCGCCATCTTGGAGGAGATTGACTTTGAGTTGGAGGCGACGCGTACTGAGCAGTTTGCGACGTTCTTGGAGCGCACGCCCGAGCTCGTCGGCCTCGTCACCGTGCCAAAGGTCTACAGGCAGGCGTCAGCGACGCGCGTCCTGACGCTTGAGAGGTTGTACGGTGTGCCTCTCGCTGACCTCGAATCGGTGCGGCAGTACGCGCCGCAGCCGGAGCTCGCTCTAATCGTCGCATTAAACACGTGGGTGAGCTCCGTGTTGACCAACGAGTGGTTCCACGCCGATGTCCACGCGGGCAATCTACTCGTCTTGACCGACGGGAGGGTCGCCTTCATCGACTTTGGAATTGTTGGTAATATACCTCGGAAGACGGCGGATGCGATGTTAGACTTTGTGAGAGCCTTCCCTCAGGGCGACATGAATGGCGTCGGGCTGGCATTGGAGCAGATGGGCTTCACAAAGGAGCTCTCGCCACAGCAGTCTGCCGACTTTGCGAGGGATTTGGGAGAGGTCTTCTCATCAATGGACTCGATGGTCGAGAGCGCAGCGAGCGCGGGCGGTGTCGTCTCGGCAGTTGACGAGACGCAGCTCAACCGCGCGGTCGCGGCGGTCGGTAAGGTCGCCGACGGCTATGGTATACGCTTCCCGAGGGAGTTTGCGCTTCTTATCAAGCAGGTCCTCTACTTTGACCGGTATACGACGCTACTCGCTCCGGGCCTCGACGTGATGAACGACGAGCGGTTATCGATGAACCGGAGGGAGGGTGACGTTGATGTGGAGGCGGTCGTTGTGACGCCGGAGGTGTTGCCGCCGGCGGACTGACGCGCGTAGTGAGGTAGGTGAGTGTGAGTTGATTTAGAGAGTGCGATTCGCACAACACGAGAAATAAAGACATGCCCAGCCAGACCGAACACTTCCCCCCCCTAGACACCGCACACACACCTCCGCTCACATGTTACGACCCTACGCCAGGCCCAGCCCCGCACCGTCCCCGCTCTGCACCCGGACCGTCACTTCGCTCGGACACGCCGACGACAATCGTCGCGCTACCTGGGCGTTCTTCGCCGTCGACAACCGATGCGCCTTCAGAGCGGCATCGAGCATATCGCTACCTTGGCGCTTCGGCGAAGATGGCGGCGAGACGCCCGCAGTCGCTTCTTGTTGCGGCGACCCTGGCGGCGAGCCTCCCGTCGAGGCTCTCCGGATCTCCGACTGGCGCGAGGAGACCCTCTGACCCGACAGGCGCCTCTCTTTCGTGTGCTTGGCCTTCTTCACCGCCCCTGGCCCGTGGTACTGTAGCGTCAGAGTCACCGGCCGCGTCGCTTCCGCGATCGCCTGGGTGCCCTTACCGTCAGTGACCTGCATGCCATTCACCTTGAGGAGGATACCGCCCTTATGGACGTGTAGCGCCTCCGCCTGCGAGCCCTTGTCGACGGCGGTGATCCGACCGCCGGTGGCATTCGTCTTCAGCTGGTGGACAACGACGCCCAGTGGGCCCTCATCGAAGGTAAACTCCTCCGTGTGGGTCGTTGACCGCTTCGAGAGCAGCACCGCTGCGGCCCTGCTCATGTGGGCCTTCTCCTTCAGCCGTTCACGCATCGCCTCTGGGAGGGTCTCCGCCTCGTGGGCGGACGCGGCCGCGCCCTGTGCGACCGCCGCGTGCATCGATTTATTCCTCACTCTTCTCGAGACCTTACTGCCCGTCGTCGTGCGTGTGATGGGCTCGCCGTAGATCGAGTGGCCGAGCTCCCTCTTTGCGTCCTTCTTCATCTGTTGCATCTCCAAGTCGAGCTTCTCCGCATGGAGCCGCGCGTCCTCGAGCTCGTTGTTGAGGTATGTCGCGGCGATGCCAGAGAGGCAGAGGATGATGCAGAGCGAGACGAATAGCGGCAGCGCCACGTAGATCATCATGCGCACCAGACCGATGTTATGCGTCACTTTGTGGCAGACGTTGACAGAGTGCGCCTGCGGCTCGCAGTCGGGGTACATCATGGCGAGCGCGTTGACGTCGTCGTCCGTTAGGCACGCGGTCGGGTTGTGCTGCGTGAACTTGGCCATCACCGAGTGCCGCGTCATGTAGCCGCCGCTGCCGATGTAGACCTCCTCTGTGCCCATCATCTGGGGCGGCACGCCATGGTACGTATCGTCCCACAGCGATTTGCAGTTTGTGTGGTTGACCTTGCCGCCACCGGCCAGCCAAGCGTTGTAGGTGTCGTTGCCCATTGGCGGGCCGGCGTCGAGCAAGTGCAGCTGGGCGTGGAGCCCCTCCGGCACCGCATCCGGGTGGCCGAGGCCTAAAAGGTGGCCAATCTCGTGGAGGGCGGCCGCCTCAAAGTCGGAGCAGTTCCAGCAGGGGAGGAAGATGTAGTAGAGGACGAGCGGCGGCGAGATCATCATCATCCAGAAGAATGCTAGGACGAGAGGGTTCCACGTCGACATCTCCTCGAGGACGAAGAGCATGCGCTCGTGCATATCGAGATGGCCGTCGCCATCGCGGTCGATAGTGCGGAACTTGCGATGGCGGCAGAAGCGGATGAAGCCCGTGCGCGTGCAGATGAGCATGATGGCCGAGAGCAAGCTGATACCCCAACACATTGAGGTGATCGCCGTCCGTCCGGCCTCCGGGCCGCCAAAGGTCTGCTTGAATCGGTGGAAGCCAGAGCAGAATCGACTGTCGAGATACCAGCAGTTGCGATCCGAGACGTCGAACTTGAGCGTGCCGCCATACGTCGCGAAGAAGGGCGCCGCGTCGTAATCCCTGCTGCCGTCGGTGTTCGAACTGAAATAGTCGGGAATCCGGAGCATGTACGGCCGCTCGCCGTTGGTGAATTTCATCGTCATGTTCGGCGTGCCGCAGGGTGCACATCCGATGTTGGCCGTCGGGTCGTATTTGGCCACGTTGGCCGTGTACGGCAGCGCGACCGCCACCTGAATAACGTCCGGCACGATATCCTCGCCCTGGAGGAAGGAGACGTGGATCTCGGCGAGGCCGCAGCCGCCGTGCGACCGGAGATTTGAGCCGGGAGGTACGGACGATGCGGACGCACGCTCGGCATCCGTCATCCGAGCGCACTCCTCACTCACGTCGGCAAAGTGGATGAGCCGATTGTTGCCCGCCCAACGTGCAAAGGCGCGGTCCACGGCCGCCTTCGCATCCGCGCAGGTGACGAGCGCGAACCAGGCGAGGCTCTCAGAGAAGCGCTTCATGAGCGGCTCGCAAAGCTCCGGATCCCATGCCCACGTGATGCCGCCGCCGAGGCCCCACGATGGGTCGGTAACTCCCTCAACCGGTAGCGACCAAATGCTGCCGAGCTGCACCTGCGGGTTCAGCTGGTTGGGACGGCCGCGAAGCTGCTCGCGGATCTGCTCGAGGGAGGTGCCGTAAAGGTCCTGCGCGGTGAGGATCCAGCAGGAAGCCGGCGCGACGAGCAGCAGAAAACGCAGCGAGCTCATCATCAACCGATGTGTTGCGGTCGGAAAAGCGGCGAGACCCGAGGCGCTGTTGTGGTGTCTGTTACGTGAGTGCCTCGCGATTTCTGTCAGCTCGGCTTACACCTTCTACGGGACTCACACGATACACACATTACGTGACTCTCTCGGCATGGGTGCGATTGTAGGCTGTCCACCTCTCTCGATCAACACATGGGCCCTCTCCTATCCAATAACCTCTCACACAAGATCACTCGTCTCCAACTTTGCCGCCTCGCGCTTCGCACGCGCGGCCGCCATCGCGGCGACCACGACCCCTGCGACCTCCGGCTCGTCCTTCGACGCGCCGTCCGATACCGACTTCCCCACCTCCTCCTCCTCACCATTGAGGTTCAATACGCTCCTTACCTGCTCTGCCGACGCCGCGTTTACCAGGCACGCGGCGACGATGAGCGCGCCGCCAACGCCGTCATTCCAACCGAGCTGCTCACCCAGCAGTAGGGCCGCAAAGAGCGCGGCCCATAAGGGCTCGGTCGCCAGGAGGACCGACGCCTCCGCTGAAGAAAGCTTGCCGAGCGCGGTCGTCTCACCCAACCGATTCGCCGCTGTGGTGATCAAGCCCGTCCACACCGCTGCAAAGGCGACAAGGCGCATATTGTCGTCGAGGAAGAGGCCAGGCAGGGTCGCGTGCGCGCGTGAGCTCTCGTCGAGCAGCCAGCCGGCGCTCGGCAGGTCGGCGAATGGCGGTAGAGCCATCCCATCGCCGATGGCCCACACGGCGGCGACGAGCGCCGAGACGGCGCACTGAGCGGCAGTGATGGGCAGCGCCTGCGTCGGGTCGCGCGCCATCATCTTCTCGGTGAGGAAGAAGGAGGTACCAAAGCCAATCGCCTGGAGGATCGCCCACGCGTCTCCCCACCCGACGTTGCCCACATCACCGCCAGCGACCTCCAGGATGCCGACACCAAGTAGGCACACAATCGCGGCGATCCAGGTCTGCGGCTGATCCTGGAAGCTCATCGGCTTCTTATCGATCGCAAACGACAAAAAGGGGCACCATATGACGGTGACCGCGCCGAGGAAGGCGACGGTCGCAGCGGGCGTGTCGACGAGCGAGATGCTCTGCGATACGTAGCCGATGGCGGTGAAGGTGCCGCAGACCAAAGCGTCGCGGCGAATCGACGGGTTGATCTTTAGGAGATAGGGAGAGAGCGCGAGGGCGGCCATCAAGAAGCGGGCGGAGCTGGTGGCAGACGCGGGCAGCGCGTCGTTCATCAGCCGGCCCAGCGGGAAATTTGTACCGTACAGGACCGAGCAACCGAGCAGCAACGCCGAAGGCCACCAAGCGGCGAAGCCGCTCTTCTCCTCAGCGTCGGGATTTGGTGCGCACTTGATGGTGCCATCGTCGTCCAAGGCGCACATCTCGGGGGCCGTCTCGTCGGCGACGACGCAAACGCCACGCGCACAGATGACCGCCTCCGGAGGTGGCACTGGCTCAGCAAGCTCCTCCACCACGGAAGAGACTTTTAACGCTGCCGCTTTCTCCGGCGCTGCGATCATGAAAGTCGCTCGACTGGCGGTCGGCACATGCAAACGCGGCAAATGATTGGCTGCTTGGAGCGCCGACGACGAGTGTATACACGCGATTAGCAGCACCATAGCGGCCGAGCGCGTGCTGGCCCAAATGCACATCGTGTCGAAGCTAGTGGCAGGTGGCCCGCCACGAGGTCTAATAACCTCCGGATATCCGGATACTCTCCGCGGCTGCAATCAGGTAAAGGCTTTCTTTGTTGCTTGACACACTCGGTCGTTACCCAACCTACGACCTCTTGCGGACGGCTCGTTTGATTGAGCGTGGTGAGTGAGCGAGATGCGTAATTAAGGCCGCGCGTGGAGACACCCTCTGCCGACGCACCTCAATTGAGCACCGACCGCTCGCACGAACCGCGCCCGCACGGCATCGATTGCAAGCCGACCGCATTTAATCCGACAGTACCAGATGGCACCAACTCGCTGCACGCTGCTCCTTCTCTCGCTCGTCGCACCATTTACGCACGGGCTCAATTCTCTCGTCTACGGTCCCGGCTCGCTCGAGATGAAGCTGCTTATTACAAAGCTCGCTGCGGCGGCACCCGGTTGCTCGTCTTCTTTCTACGTCGGAGAGGACGTGAAGGGCGCGCAGAAATGCCGCGGTCTCATGTATGGCAAGGAATACGCATCGGCCAATGTGGATGCCGAAGGCAATGGCAAAGTGCTGACGACCATCGAGCAGCTCGGCGCGGGCTTGAAAGCGGCCGAGGCGCTTGCAATCGTGTGCGACACGGAGCCACTGCCGGAAAACATCGCCAGCACGCTCATGAATGAGGCAGGCGACAAGCTCTCTCGTGTCGTGCTCGTATCTCGAATGGGCATCACCCGCGCCAAGCCAGCGGGGCCGTTTGGGTTTGGCGGCGGTGATGCCGCGCTCCAGGCGACGGAGAAGACGCTCGCCGAGGTGACCAAGGCGAACGGCGTCGGCCTCTCGATCATCCGCGTCGGCACGCTAAAGGGCGGCGGGCCGGGCAATGAGGCGGTGGGCCTGTCAAAGGCTTACGACGATGGCATTGGCGACCTTGGCACCTTCATGGTCTCTTCTGCGTACGACAAGTACACCATCGGCGCGAAGCTGACAAAGGGCGATCCGTTCGACTTTGCGAATCCAATCGTCAAGGCCGGCCGCGGCTCGTCGTTTGAGCCGTTTGACGATGAGACCTCGCGGGTTGTCGCGGCGCAGGCGGCGGTCAAGGCGATGAGCCTCCCGGAGCCCGTCGAGGTCAGCGTAAGCTCTGCAAAGTCTGAGCAGTTGCCGACAGACGAGGAATGGGCGCAGCTGTTTGGCGCGCTGTAGAGAGCTGTGATGAATCGATTTAATCACCGGAGTTGCCAAAACCAGCGGAAAATTACGCCGTGACGAACAACTAGATGATATCACGACGTCGCACATCCTGCTCTTGTGTCGCGATGCACATTGCCGCGTCGCCATCGATGGCGGCCTGGGCGCCCACGCTGGCCGTGAGGCCGCGGTTCGCCGCCGTGCAGATGAAGGCGACAGACCTGACAGACGTCACTATCAAGGACCTCGACCAGATCAAGGAGCAAGCCAACGGAAGAGCGGATCTGAACCGAGCGTTCGCCCCCGGGACTCCAGGCGCCGTCGCGGTTGATGATCCCTTGGAGGTGTGCGAGGTCGTCGAGGAGTGTGAGGTCGTCGAAGTGTGTGAAACTGACGACGCCACCCTGGGCGAGGAGTGCAAACAGCAGGAGGTCTGCGTCGAGGAGGAGGTGTGCGAGCCGG
>JACLAC010006988.1_pt1 | contig 13698 bp, 11 predicted proteins | sample 8027881 | NCBI WGS metagenome assembly JACLAC01 (sample SAMN15725517, study PRJNA655200) | protist metagenome | isolation source: fluorescence activated cell sorting (FACS) single amplified genomes of... | place: Spain: Blaines Bay Microbial Observatory, Mediterranean Sea | collected 2016-01-19 | reverse complement strand
TGGAAGACTAAAAATTCATTCAACACTTCTTCTCCGACCCCCAAAATCAGTCTATCCTTTTGGAAAGGCTTGATCGGCTTTCAAGTGATATATAGATTCGGTACCGTATCAGAATAAATTATTTAAATATTTTGCTGAGGAATTCATGGGTTTTTCCGAATCAAAGTGGTTGAACAGTACTTGTCCCCATGATTGCCCGAGTACTTGTGCACTGGAGGTCGAGAGAGATGAGCAAAACCAGATAAAGCGGATTCGAGGTAGAAAAAAACACTCTTACACGGATGGGGTTATCTGTGGTAAAGTCGCTAATTATGCAAAGAGACATCATCATCAAAACAGGTTGACATATCCCTTAAAAAGAGTTGGCCCCAAGGGCACAGGGATCGGTGCTTTTGAAAAAATCACTTGGGAAGAAGCGCTTGACTTGACAGTAAATGCCCTCAAGGAAAGTAGTGAATCATTTGGGCCGGAAAGCGTCTGGCCCTATTTTTACGCCGGTACGATGGGGTGGATTCAAAGAGATGGAATTGAGCGACTTCGTCACGTGATGGGCTATTCTAGGCAACACTCCACGATTTGTGTAGGACTGTCTGATGCAGGGTGGCTGGTGGGAGCTGGAGCGAAGCGTGGTATTGATGCCAGAGAGATCAGTGAAACAGATCTGCTGGTTGTCTGGGGCGGAAATCCAGTCAACACCCAGATCAACGTCATCCATCGATTCCAGCAAGCCCGAAGACTTCGTGGGACCAAGCTGGTGGTGATTGATCCTTACACCACTGAGACTGCGAAGCGAGCAGATTTACACCTCCGGCTAAAACCTGGTACAGATGGAGCGCTGGCTTGTGCCGTGATGCACGTGCTGTTTCGTGAAGGTCTAGCAGATTGGAAATATCTCAGCAAATATTCAGATAATCCTCAACGATTTGAAGAACACCTCAGGGAAAGAACGCCAGCATGGGCAGCACAAATCACAGGCCTGACTGTTAGCGAGATTGAACAGTTTGCTGGGCTGTATGGAAGTAATCCCAGAAGTTTTTTGCGCTTAGGCTATGGGTTTACACGTTCCAGAAACGGAGCAACCAACATGCATGCGGTGAGCTGTTTACCAATGGTTACGGGTGCATGGAAATATCTGGGTGGGGGTGCTCTTTACAGCAATTCAGGAATTTGCCCCTTCGATGTTTCCGAGATCAAAGGTTTTGATAGACTAGATCAGTCAACAAGGATCTTGGATCAGTCACGAATTGGACAGATCCTTTGCGGTTATCCTGACGATCTACAAGGAGGGCCTCCCATCAAGGCTATCTTCATTCAAAATACAAATCCGATTGTTGTGGCACCTGAAACTAACCTGGTTCAGCAAGGATTTTCTAGGAAGGACCTGTTTATTTGTGTTCATGAACAATTCATGACAGAGACTGCAGAAATGGCAGACGTGGTGCTACCTGCAACAAACTTTCTAGAACACGATGACTGCTATTCAGCTGCAGGCCATACTTTTTTTCAGATCGCCAAGGCAGTTGTGCCACCGGTCGGTGAGTGTCGGTCCAACCATCGGGTGATTCAGGAACTTGCTCTTCAACTAGAAGCGAAGCATCAGGGCTTTTTGAAAAGCGAATGGGAATTGATCACAGGCATGCTGGAAAAATCGGGCTTCAAAGAAAAGATTCCACTCGAACAAAAAAGTTTTGAAATTGATTTAGATCTTGGTTTTCGAAAAATGCACTTTTTGGATGGCTTTGGTCATGAAGATGGTAAGTTCCATTTCAATGCAGATTGGACTCATTGGGGTCAAGGAAACCAAGAGATGCCAAAGCTCCCAGATCATTGGGAAGTGCGTGATAGTTTGTCAAAGGAAAAGCCGTATCGCCTGATTACACCTCCTGCAAGATGGTTTCTAAACTCCACATTTAATGAGATGTCTCTATCTCAAGATCGGTTGACGTCACCGAAAGCTTGGATGCATCCACAGGATCTAAAACAAGAGGGACTAGAAAATGTTGCGCAAATTAAGCTAGGTAATGAGCGAGGTGAAATCGAGGTCGCTTTAGAAGCTAATCAGGATGTACAGCCAGGTTTGGTAGTGATTGAAGGGTTGTGGACAAACCGAGCGTTCCCAGCTTCTAAAGGAGTAAACACTCTAACTTCAGCTGATGCAGCACTACCAAATGGAGGAGCTGTTTTTCACGATACAACTGTTTGGGTTAGAGCTTTCTGATCTGATCTTGGATTTTCATTGTGAAATTTCAGAAAGAAAACTTTTATGATCTTTTTCTTAAAATTTTATCTGTCAAGAACAATTATTTGAGTTTTTTTATGTCAGTAACGTTTGACCAAGTAATTACGGATGTGGACCAGCATCTTTGGATTGATTCACTAGAACTAAATGAACAGAATTTATCTACGAACTCCTCATCAAATTGGGAAATTAAAAAATCTACCTTGCAGGGAGGTCTTCAGCAAGGGGTAGATTTAATTGAGGTGAATAATGGTGTTTTTGCTTTTGCTGTGGTCCCAACTCGAGGAATGGGGATTTGGAGAGGATCATATTCAGGTAAGACTCTGGGCTGGGACTCTCCAGTGAGGGACCTTGTGCATCCTGCCTTTATCGAACTCAATGATCGTGGTGGCCTTGGTTGGTTAAAAGGTTTTAATGAGTGGATTGTACGCTGTGGCCTGAGTAGCAATGGTGCCCCAGGTAATGATGTGATCATTGATAATAATGGAAACAAAGCAGAGGTGTTTCTTGCACTCCATGGAAAGATTGCCAACATTCCAGCTCGGTTTGTTGAGGTTCAGGTTGAAGTCGGAACCTCAACAATTCTCAGGATTCGGGGTATTGTGGAGGAAACTATGCTTTTTGGCCCGGCACTTAGGTTAACAACTGAAATTTCAACAGAGCTGGGTTCAAACAAGCTGACCATTGTTGACGAAGTGACAAACCTAAACTCAACACCTGAAGAAATTGAAATGCTGTATCACTGCAACTATGGGCCTCCTTTCTTGGAGGAAGGTTCCAAATTGGTGGCTCCTGTAAAGCGCGCATCACCAAGAGATCGGCGTGCCCGTGAGAATGTAACTACGATGTCGGAATTCTGTGGACCTACGAACGGTTACGTAGAGCAAGTATATTTCTACGAATTATTGGGAGATTCTACGGGTGAATCAAAAGTGATGTTGCGAAATAAGGCAGGAAATCTCGGGACTTCGATGATTTTTTCTTTAGAACAAATGCCCTGCTTTTCACTTTGGAAGAATACAGCATCGCTCAAGAATGGATATGTGACCGGGTTGGAACCAGGATCAAATTTCCCAAACCCGAAGCGTTTCGAACGTGAAAATGGTCGAGTTGTCCTTTTGGAGCCTTTGCAGAGTAGAAAATATAAACTTTCCTTGGAAGTTCAAGTTGGGAGTGATGCCGTGAGAGAAGTTGAGAGGGAGATCAATCAGCTGCAAGGTTCAACATCCCCAGAGATTTTAGAATTTGCCCCTGAACATCTTTCAGCAGCTACCTAAGGTTATCCATGGTTCTAGGCTTTGAGGAAGATAATCCCCAGTGTTACCAGTACGGCAGCCAATACTTTTATTAGATCTTTGCTCTCTTTGAGGATCAGGATTCCAAGCACTGAGGCCATGACCACACTCGATTCTCGAAGTGCTGCAACGAGCATGATGGGAGTAGATTCCATGGCCCAAAGCACAGATCCGTAGGCAAAGGCAGCCAGTAACCCAGCCCAGATACCACTCCAGCCTAGCTTAATCAATCGTGGGATTGTATCGCCTCTGTAACAATAGAAGGCATAAGCTTGCACCATCAACATTTCTAAGAAGAAAAGCCAGCAGATATATCCAAGAACGTTCCCAGAATTTCTTACCCCAACCCCATCGATTAAGCTGTAAATACCGATGAAAACTCCAGTGCCAAGTGCATAAAAAATTGTTGCAGGCTGTTGTTGAAAATAACTAAAAGAACGCAGACTGAGGCTGAAGATTCCTCCAGCAATCAAAAAGAAAGCAAGTAACTGGAAGCCAGAGACGGATTCATTGAAGAAGATCAAGGATGCTAAAAAGACTACCATGGGCCCTGTACCTCTCAATATTGGATAAGCTTGACCAAGTTCTACGTTTCGATATGAAAAGGTCAAAAATACATAGTAAACGCCATGGACGACAGTAGATATAAGCAGCATAGGCCAAGCTGCTTCCTCAACAGGACCAATAAATGGAATGAGCCCCAAACCTAGTAAACCAGTAACCGTATGCATCGACATCATCATCATGAGCCTGCTCTCTGTTTGCTTTAGCAGCAAATTCCAGAGAGCATGAGAAAGTGCCGCGAATAATACGAGGGTTATGACAATGCCATTCACAGAGTGGCTAAGTTGAGAGTAGAAATAGAAAAGTTCATTAAGTTTTACATAATTTGATCAGGAAGCTTTCTTGAAAAATCTCATCTCGGTGGAGAATTCCCAAGTCGTGATCATTCTTCATTTCTTTAGAGACTTACCATATTCGTGAACAAGAGATTACATAATCAAGTGAGGTCTTTGCTCGAACTAGACAATGCCAAAGTAAGTTCTCCCACTTCCATATAACAGAGATAAATTCAATGACGTCAGCTTCATTTTCTTACCCTGACTTTGAAAATGTAGAATTTCTAAAAGATCACGTCCAAAAAGTATTAAATTTTTACAGGGGAAGTGCCCTCGATCCAAGTGGTGGATTCTTTCACGGATTTCAAGACGACGGGACTCTTTTTGATAAAGATCTTAGACACATTGTTAGTTCTTGCCGTTTTATTTTCAACTTTGCAGGTGCATACTGCCGAGATGGGAACCTTGAGGACTTGGCGCTGGCAGAACACGGGCTAAGATTTCTGACTTCAGCTCATCGGATGCAGGATGGTTTTTATGCATGGGAATTAAAAGAAGGCCGAGTCAGCGATGGGACAGCAATGGCCTATGGTCACGCTTTTGTTCTATTTGCTGCTTCTCATGCGCTTCAAGCTGGGCTTACGTCCGCACGGTCTGTCCTCGATGAAGTATGGTCGCTGCTGGAAAAACATTTTTGGGAGCCAACACAAGGGGCTTATCTTGATGAATTGAGTTGGTCAGGGAGGGATCCCGATAGCTATCGCGGACAGAACGCCAATATGCACATGTGTGAAGCTTGTCTAGCAGCCTGGAAAGCAACGAGTGAGGAAAAATTCCTAGACAGAGCCGAGCGATTAGCTAAGAAATTTACTCTGGAGTTGGCAGATTTGAGTGGTGGACTGGTCTGGGAACACTACTCACAAAATTGGCTTCCGGATATGGATTACCACAAGGATCAGCCAGAGGACCTCTTCAAGCCCTGGGGGTTTCAGCCTGGACACCAGGTAGAGTGGGCCCGCCTCCTGCTGAGTCTTTTGGAAATTCGTCCGCGGTCCTGGTACCTGGATCGTGCAGAGATGCTCTACAGAAATGGGATGAAAGATGGAAGAGATACAGATTATGGAGGAATCTTCTATGGATTTGGTCCGGATGGAGAACCTTGCGCGCCCACCAAGTATTTTTGGGTTCAGGCGGAATCCATTGCAACAGCTTGGCGTCTTTTTTGGTTGACAGAAAAGCAAAATTATCGAGAGGATTATATCGAATTCTGGCGCTACGCATGGGATCAATTTGTTGATCACCAACATGGCGCCTGGTTTAGAATTCTCACTCGAGAGGGCCAAAAAATTGATAGACTCAAGTCTCCGCCTGGTAAAACGGACTATCATGTCCTGACTGTGTGCTGGGATATTTTGGATCACCAGCCAGGGTGATCTAACCAACATTTGTTAGCTTGGACCTGCATCAACATTCATAAAGGAAAGTCACACTATGGAAAGAAAGACCTGTGGTTACCAATTCCAAATGATTCAGTTGATTGTTCGAATAACGCAAAAGATTAAGGCATTAAAAGAGGAAAAGCAGGCACTCCAAGAATTACAGACTAAGAGGGGTTCCTTCATGATTCAACGGAAACCTTTCTAAATAGGCTTAGAAATATTTTTCTGACCAGCTGCTTTCCATGGTCCAGTTTCACGAGACGGCTTAGGGCTCTCCGATTTCAATCTTCGGACTGCGTACCTCAATCTCTTTGGCAGCAGAAATGAGAATGTCCTCTCGGAAGCGTGCCCCCACAAGTTGAGCGCCCATTGGTATTTTTCCGCCAGGCCCCTCATTGTATCCAGTGAAGATGGAGAGACATGGTATGCCCATCAAAGGAAGCCCTACCTGGGTGAGCTGGGCCCTAATAACCCTTGGAAAATCTTCTAGATCCAGCAAATCTGAAAATGGAGGCTCACTAGAAGTAGGGCAGATAAAGACAGGATATTTTTCCAGGAAAATCTGCCAGTCACGTAGAAATCCCAAACGTGCCTGCAAAGCATCCAACACATCATTTATCGTTGGCATAGGCGAGAGTTTGGTCATCTCCTCAAAAACGTGGATGGCATCTGGATCTCCCTCTTTTTCTAGAATGTCTGTTCCTACACGATGTGTTTCAGCAAGCCACAGAATAGCCTGCAATCTTGCAGGTTCTTGAAGGGGTGGGCTCTCTACTTCCGTTATTTCCCAACCAGAATCTTTTAGCCTCTCCGCAGCTTGTCTCACTGATTTTTCTACAGACTTGTCTGTTTGCATTCCATCTGGGTTCACGCAAAGCGCAGCACGTCGTGGAAAATCACCCATCTCATACGGCAAAGGAACATGCCATGGATCTCTTAGATCTGAACCAGACATTGCTTTGGTAGCTAATTCCAGATCAGCGATCGTTCTTGTAATTGGTCCTGAAACTGCCATTAACTGAGCACCAATGAGTCTGTCTTTAGCAGAAGGATTCCATGCAGGGAAGCGTCCCTGAGTTGGTCGAAGACCTTGGAGCCCACAAGCGTAGGCTGGATATCTGACAGAGCCCCCAATATCTGTACCGTGTCCGATCGCACCAATTCCTGCTGCAGTTGCAGAAGCAGCCCCTCCAGAGGAACCTCCCGGAGTAATTTTGGAATTATGAGGATTTATTGTATGGCCATGTAATTGGTTTCGAGTGAACCAGCGGAGGGAAAAGGCTGGGGTATTCGTACGACCAATGATAACTGCTCCAGCTTTGCGAAAGTTGGTTACCACAGGGCTATCCTGGTCTGCTATCAGATTCTCCTGTAACTTTAAACCATTTGTATTTGCGTATCCTGCTTGATCAATGTTGACTTTGACTGTGATAGGCACACCAGCCAATTCTCCTGGATCTTCTCCACAATCAATTGTTTTGTCTACCAGCGCAGCAGAGCGTAGGGCATCTTCGTGTGTTTTAATGACAACCGCATTTAGTTTACCATTGACTTCTTGCAAACGATTTAATGTGGATTGGCTAACTTCAACTGCAGAGACTTGGCCTGATTTGACTAATCCTGCGATTTCAGACGCACTTTTTTTCCATAAATCCTTCATCATCATCTCCTGAGATGTTTACCAAAAATCGTTTGGACGGGCCTTCCTAAATATTACGAATTCTTTTGATTCAAATATTCACCCTCTAAAAGTCATGAAAAAAAATCAAATTTTTCATTGACAGGCTTATGGTTCATCAAGATAAAAAGGGCTAATCACTGATTGTTGTGATGAATTATAATTCGTTTAGTCTGGAGAACAAAATGAACGTCATCGATGCACACTTACATTTATTTCGAAAATACTCAGATGTATATCCTAGACCGATTCACGCTGGATTAGCGGAAGCTGATCGGGAAGTACTTGCTGCTGACTTAATCAAGGAAATGGGAAATGCTGGGGTAGACAAAGCTATAGTAGTTCCGCTTGGTCCTGAGGACCACTACGTAGCCGATGTTCAGCGTGAACAGCCAGGTAAATTCGCTGCTGTTGGAATTTTTGACGCTAATGCAAATGATCAGGAGGAAAATCTGGACTCCCGTATTGCTCAAAGCAGGATTCAAGGGATTCGGGTAGGTTTGGTCGATCAAAGAGAAAATCCTGGAGAGGACCCAAGGGCTTTTGAGATGTTTCCGCTCTTTAAGGCAATGGCTGAAAGGGAATTGAAGGTTTGGTTTTATGCCGAACCACCTCAAGTGAAATTGTTTGATAAAGTCTTGAAAGAACTTCCAGAACTAGTTGCGATTTTCAATCATTGTGGATTTATGGTTTCTTTGGACAATTTATCAATTGATGAGCACAATCGGCCCCATTTTTCAGTAGATTTACCCCCTGAAACCCTTGATCTATTGGAGATGGTAGCAGCTAATCCAAATACCCACGTACACTTTTCTGGGCAATATGCTTTTACTCATGACCCTTACCCTCACAATGACATGAAGCCGATTGCTCAAAGACTTTTCAAAATTTTTGGTCCAAGCCGCATGCTATGGGCTTCAGATTTTCCATGGATTACGGAGGAACCTGGTTACAAAGAACAACTGGCTTTAGTGGACTATTTACTTCCAGAATTGAATACTGAAGATCGCTCAAACATATGTGGAGGCAATGCCGAAAAATTATTTATTTTTTAATTAGGAATCGAACTAAAACATCTCAAATTTTTATAAGAAGAAAAAAATTATGACTTATATCCAGATAAATATAGATAAAGAATATTAGTCCTGAAAAAACGGATTTAACTTGACTCGCTGAAGTTCATTTATTAACAATCCACTGTTTTTTAAACACACTTATAAGGATAATCATGATGTTGAAAATGATCAAAAAAGTTCGATCCACTAGTTTCCAAAAGTTCATTGTACTAACAACCTCTGTTCTGGCTTTTGGAACAATTGCTCATGCTGCACCAATTGAATTAACCATGCAGCACATGGAACAGCCGCCCAGCCGTGTAGAAGCAATGCAAGTGGTTGTTGATAAATTCAATGAAAAATATCCAGAGTATCGAATGAAACAGAATGTAGTGGGCTGGGGAGAGGCCTTTACTAGAGTTCCTGCTCAGATCGAAGCTGGTGTTGGAGTTGATTTGCAACAAGCCATTCCTGGTTTTTTTGTATATGTCAGGGAGATGGGACCAAAAGGAGTTAAGCCAGCGACAAGCGTTTATGAGCAGGTGGCGAAAGAAGTAAAATTCATTGATGCCTACGTAGATCAATATCGAGCCGATGGAGAAATATGGGCGATCCCGGCATTTGGTATGCTGGAACTATTGATGTATAACAAAAAGCACTTTGAAGAAGCAGGAATTCCTCACCCACCAAAAACTACTGAAGACGTTTTGGCAGCAGCCAAAAAGTTGAATGATCCCGAAAACGATAGGTACGGATTTGCTCTTCCAGCTAGCGATACACTGGCTGGAACACAGTCAATCTACACATGGATGGGTGCATTTGGTGGTAAGAAAATTTTTGATGATTCATGCAAACCAATTGTAAACAATTCCCAAAACAAACGTGCGTATTCTTTTTTGAAAGAACTGGCTTCTTACAGTCCTCCAGACATTGGTTCTTATGCGTGGGCTGAGGTGGAAGGCTCACTCGTCTCAGGTCGGGCTTCCATGATCACCTTTAAGAATGCCTTCATGAATGCTTGGATCAATGATTCAGGTTTGGGCCCAAATGACCTTGGGGCAGCGCCTATTCCTGTTCCAAAGGACGGAAGTGGAGAGCGGTTCTCCCTCGCCTATTCAAATGCATTCATGGTCATGACTGATGATCCAAAAAAACAGGAAGGTATAGCAAAGTTCATGTCTTTTTGGTTAAGTCCTGAAATCTATGGAGAATGGTTGGGAACATCAGAGCCAGGCTTATTTCTGCCAGTAACAGATGACGCCAAAACTAATGAAATTATGTTTTCTGCGCCTGTTTTAAGCCAATTTAAGGCTCAGCATCAAACATCTTTGGATGAGGCTCCATACACTGGAATGTACGGGTTCATGCAGAACAATTATTGTCCCAAGGTAGGACAGTTTGAAGGCCAGAATTTCACTGCCAAGGCTATGGAAAAAATGGTCGTTGAAGATATTTCTCCTGATGAAGCTGTTGGTTATCTTGAAGAATTGATGCTCAGCGCCAAGTGATTGTTTAACGACAGGTTGTATTTAAAATATGGCCTGTCAAGCGCTCCAATATTTCCAAAGCCTACTACTTTGGAACTTCGCTAAATCTTAATAATGACCAAGCAGGATTTTCGTAGCCGTGATGCTAAACTGGGGTTCCTCCTTGTTTTGCCTGCTGTAATTCTTGTCATTCTTGTTGTAATATTGCCAATCATATCTGGGATTCAAATCAGTTTTACCTCCCAAAGAGTAGTTGGTAGTGAATACGAATTTATTGGGCTAAAAAATTATTTTGAACTTTTTGAGGACAAACAATTTATTGCCTCACTGGGCAAAAGTGCGATCTGGGTATTAGCAAATGGTTTTTTCCAAACTTTAGCGGCGTTGTTGATCGCATTATTGATTAATCAGCCATTCAGAGGGCAAAATTTTGTTCGTACTTGGATCATCCTGCCATGGGCTGTTCCTGCAGCAGTGACTGCTATTCTGTGGCGCTGGATGTTTGATGCTTCTTCAGGAATTGTGAACACAACAATAAAGGGAATGGATCTGGTTCAAAAACCCGTTCTCTTTCTGGCTAATCCAGACATTGCCGGAATGAGTCTGACCTTTGTAAATTCCTGGAGATACATTCCATTCTTAACAATTATTTTCCTTGCTTCCTTAGCAAGTGTTCCTGAGGAAGAGTACGAAGCAGCAAGAGTTGATGGAGCAAACCCCTGGTTACAATTCAAGTCGATTACCTTCCCCAATCTTTTGCCAACTCTGACTGTACTTGGCTTGGTAGGAACCCTTTGGGCATCAAATGTGTTTGATATTATTTGGATGATGACACGTGGTGGACCAGGGGAGGCTACGACGACGGTGCCGGTCTTAATGTATGATATGGCCTTTTATGGATACAACATTTCAAAGGCTACAGCTGGAGCGATTATATTCCTATTTGTCCTCATTATTTTCGCCTTTGTCTTCATCTTTGCCAATCGAAAACAGTTCGTTGTTGCGAGTGAAACTTTCCAAGATTTATCAAAATAGATCATGAAGTTACATTTTTCGATTTTTTCACTAATGCGACTCTTCGTGATCATTTTGATCATGTTTATACTGTTAGCTCCTTTTTTATGGATTTTATTGGCTTCATTCCGTCCAAACATGGAGCTCGTTCGGAATCAGTCTCTAATACCCAATTCACTGACGATTGAAAACTATGTTTCCTTGTTTTCGAAATCTGGATATTGGCAATGGATTATAAACAGCTTCATTGTGGCAATGTATACAGTTTTGATTTCAATTCCGCTAATCGTTGCAGGTGCTTACAGTGTCTATCGAACTTACTTCTGGGGTAGAAATGCTTTAAGTCTCTTTCTGTTGAGCGTTTACATCTTTCCTACTGCACTCTTAGTCGTTCCAATCTTTCGTATCTTCAATGATCTGCAATTGGTTGACAGTCACTTGGGCTGTGCACTTATGAATACCGCTTTTGCAGTACCTTTCGGTATCTGGTTGCTGCAGGCATTCCTTAAAAGTTTACCCCCAGAATTAGAGGAAGCTGCAGCAGTTGATGGTATAGGACGAATGCGGACTCTAATGCAAATAATCATTCCACAGGTTGCCCCAGGTATTATTGCGATTGCTATGTTTGCATTTATTGTTTCCTGGACAGAATACTTGTTTGCAATGACGCTTTTGCTCAGTAACGATCTTCACACGCTCCCAATTGGGTTAACAGGAATAGTTTTTGGGCAGTACCGAGTGAATTGGGGATTTGCTGCAGCGGGAGCCGTAGGTTCAGCTATTCCAGTCTTTTTGTTGTTTTTAATTGTAGGACGATGGTTTATCCGTGGGATCTCCGCGGGAGCAATCAAGTAAACTGGTGAACTATGGCTTCAGTTGCTCTAAAAAATCTCTGTAAAAAATTTGGTCAAACAAGTGTTGTAAAAGATGTAAATGTCGAGATTGGTGATGGAGAATTCTTAGTTTTCGTAGGGCCTTCTGGTTGTGGAAAAACAACGACTCTTCGTATGGTTGTAGGATTGGAATCTCTAAGTGAAGGCGAAATACATATTGGTAACCGCCTTGTCAATAATCTACCTCCTGGGGACCGAGATGTTGCCATGGTTTTTCAAAATTATGCTCTCTATTCTCATATGACCGTGAGCAGAAATTTAGGATTTGCATTGAAGGCAAGAGGGTTAGCTGAGAAAGAAATTACTAAAAGGGTTCAGCGAGTTGCCAAAATGTTGGATTTGGAGGAATTGCTGGAGCGAAAACCGAAGCAGTTATCTGGTGGACAGCGCCAGCGAGTCGCTCTTGGCAGAGCAGTTGTACGGAATCCCCAAGTTTTTTTAATGGACGAACCGTTATCCAATCTCGATGCTTTACTAAGATTACAGACTCGAAAAGAGTTGATCGAACTAACAACGGAGTTAAATAGTACAGTTATTTATGTCACTCATGACCAGGTCGAGGCAATGACCATGGGGCATAGGTTAGCTGTGATGAACAAAGGGGAAGTTGTTCAATTGGACCCACCGGAAAAGGTTTTTAATGAACCAGCCAACCGTTTTGTCGCAGAATTTATTGGAAGCCCTCCAATGAATTTTCTGGATGTCGAGGTTGCCGAAGAAAATTTCCAAAAAATCTTGAAAAGTGATGCCTTTGATATGGTGCTACCTGAGACCTGGTATTCAATCTCCGAGTCTAAGGCAATCTTGGGTTTTCGTCCGCATGATGCACGACTAGTTGCTGAGGGAGGAGTTTCTGGTAGGGTTACAGTGGTTGAGACACTAGGAGCCGAGAAATTGGTTTATCTCAAGGTTGGTAAAAATAGTTTGTCAATTTTGGTTCCCGCAACTGAAAAAATACGTTCAGGGGATCAGTTACGATTCGATCTCAATCAAGATGCGCTTCATTTATTTAATCGCGAAGATGAGAAAAGAATTCCGTCTTCAAAGCAAAGTTAAATGCAGTCAACTTCAAAAAGAATTTCATTCGCATTGATTGGCTTTGGGCGTTTCGGTAAGCACCATGCGAATATCCTGAATCACCATCCCAATGTAACAGTAGACGCGATCTGTGAAACCGACCCGGTCGCTTTGCAGCAAGCTAGGAATGAATTCCCAGATGCGAAGATCTATAAAGAACCTTTTAATATGTTGCAGGAGATTGATGTTGAGGCGGTAACAGTAGTCTCGCCTGAAGACACCCATGCTGAAATTGTTCTGGCTGCTTTAAACAGTGGATTGCACGTCTTTTGTGAGAAACCATTGGCAACTAAACTCTCCGATGCTAGGAACTTGGCGAAGATAGCTCCTGAGAGAGAACTAAAGTTGAGAGTGGGCTACATCTTAAGATATGAACCTCGACACCGAGTTCTTAAGCAACAAATATTAGCTGGAAAGTTAGGGGCTATTGGCAAAATCAGGGCAAAAAGAGATATTTCTCGTTCATGGTTTGAAGCCTATGGACATCGAGTTCACTCTGCTTATGAGACTTTGATCCATGATGTGGATCTAGTTCTTTGGCTGAGTCAGCAACGATGCAAATCAGTCAGCGCTTGGGGTGGTTATCTACTAGGATACGATGTGCCAGAAACTCTGGTTATGGTTCTTGAGATGGAATCAGGAACTATTTGTGTTCTTGAGTCTTCTTGGTTAGTTCCCAGAG
>JACLAC010005758.1_pt1 | contig 13704 bp, 8 predicted proteins | sample 8027881 | NCBI WGS metagenome assembly JACLAC01 (sample SAMN15725517, study PRJNA655200) | protist metagenome | isolation source: fluorescence activated cell sorting (FACS) single amplified genomes of... | place: Spain: Blaines Bay Microbial Observatory, Mediterranean Sea | collected 2016-01-19 | reverse complement strand
TTTTAAGGGGCCTCTTGATGGCGCAAAGCAAAAAGATAACTGAGATAAATACCGATGAAAAAACCGTTTGGAGTAATGTCGTCTTTCTGCTGTTAACACCTTTGATGGCATTGATTTTAGTACCATGGTTTGCGTTGAACTACACAGTGACGAGTTCTCATATTATTGCGATGGTTGTATTGTGGTGGGCTACAGGGCTTGGCATTACGGTAGGCTATCATCGCCTGTATTCTCACCGAACCTATAAAGCACCTGCTTGGTTTCGCTTGGTTTTTGCCATATTAGGCGCGGCGGCTTGGCAAAACAGTATCATTACCTGGTGTGCGGGACATCGTTATCATCATCGCGATGTTGATACGGTAGGTGACCCCTATAGTGCGAAACGGGGCTTTTTATGGTCTCATATTCTTTGGGTTATGAAAACGGGACCGCGGCATGATGCTTTTGATAACGTACCCGATCTTTGGAAAGATCCGATCTGTGTTTGGCAACATAAATATTATTATTGGATCAGTTCCGTATTTAACTTGGGTGTACCATTTTTGCTTGGTTTGGCCACGGGTGATATACTCGGCATGATGATTTTTGCCGGTATTCTTCGGGTTGTACTGGTGCATCACTTTACGTTCTGTATTAACTCTATTGCCCATATGTTTGGTACTCAGCCTTGGAGTGATGCCAACACTAGTCGTGATAACTGGTTTATTTCTTTCTTAACTTTTGGAGAAGGGTATCACAACTATCATCATGCCTTTCAAGCTGATTATCGGAATGGGACTCTTTGGTATAATTTTGATCCTAGTAAATGGTTGATTTGGTCCCTTTCCAAGTTGGGCATAACCCATTCTTTACATAAAGCACGTCCAGATGTTATTATGCGCCATCGTTTTGAAGAAAGCCGTTCTAAACTAGCCATTCATTTCGATGATTTTGGTGCTGTTGCTTCTCAAAAAGTGGCGCAGTGGGAAAAAGGCTGGAGCGAAAAAAGTCAATATCTTTCGGTTGCTATGCACGACAAATTAGAGCAAGCGGAAACACGCTTAGAGACTGCTTTGAATGAATTGCGTGAAATACAACGGCAATGGACGCAAGCACAACGGAAACGTTTTGAAGCTTCATCTAAAGAACTTAGACTTGCAGCTAAGCGTGAAGTCAAAGAGCTCAAGCTTTTGTTCCGTGAAAAACAAAAGGCGGCTAAGGCATCCATGCGTGAATGGGAAATATCCCTACGTGAATGTTATGCCGGTCTTGAGATTACACCTGCTTAAATGTGGGTAGTAGTCCATGTCGCTGATGGACTTTGATAACGAACCGGTCGATTATTTGCTAGGTAAATACAGCGGATTGTTTCAAGACAATAATGGAGACTAGGTCCGGATTTTTTTATAAGAAGACAGTGTATGACGTCATTTTTGAGCGATCGTTCATTCTCTTTGTTGCTATCTCGATTGCATAAACATTAACGGCTTTGTACCGTAGGTTCTTAGCTATTAGCTACCCCGCATGACAGAGGAGCAGTGACTATGCCTAACCCGACTACCAATTCCGAGGGGGTACCGACCATCGCCCTCAGCGAAGAGCAACGTTTTGTTTTTGACACCCGTGGCTGGTTGTTGTTGCCCAGTCTTTTGACCGAGCAACAGACCGCAGCAATGCGGGATTTCTGCTATCAACTCAAGAACGATCCCGCATCGATTCCCAAACACCATCAATCTTCTATTGGCGGCCCACTAGAGCAATTGGCTGATCATCCTGCCGTGGTAGGTTTTATGGACGAATTTGTTACTACCGGCTATGCCGATGAAGATTGCTACGGATTTCGGCTAGAGAGTACCTTCTTGACCATTCGCAGCCAGGGGCACGAAGCTTTTCAGCCGCACGGTGGTCGAGGCCTACTGAATTTCCCGGGTAATTCTCATAGTTATCATTTGCATCATGACGGTGCTCATAGTGGTTTGACCCGGGTGGTGTGGGAACTCAACCCGGTACAACGAGGAGAGGGAGGAACCCTTTTCCTGTCCGGCAGCCATAAGGGGGCATATCCGCCACCGGCATCTACCGGGGAACCGCATAGTGAGCTTTGGGAAACGTATGAATGCCCTGCTGGTTCGGCTCTGATTTTCACCGAGGCGATTACGCATAGCGGTAGTCGTTGGGAAAACGCGGATGTCGATCGGGTAGCGATCTTTAACTGCTACAATGTGGTTGGCCATAAATGGCATAAATGGGAACCGCACTCGCAACATTTAGAGGAGATGCCATTTAAGCGCCAAACCCTCTTTCGTCCCGTGCATTGTCAGGACAATGTACCGTCACCTAACGGTATCTGAACACCGTCACCCTAACGAAGTACCCTGAAAAAATAGAGATAGGAACGGCGTGGTATACGAGATTTTGTGTACTTGCTGGTCTGTACTAAGTGGATCTACTGTCTAGTACTGATGTGGGGCCGGTGGTTACTTAAGTAAAAAAAGTGGAAAAGATGTATTACTTGACCCTGCTTAGTCAAACCCCTTTTATAACTTTTATGCTTTGGCAATACCACAAGACGATTGTTAAGGTGAATATAGGATCTGTTGTTGCAGAGGGATCTAGCAATATTAAGACCTCCTTCCGCATACTAGGCATAGCAGATGGTATCGACAAAGATGGCATCTGTCCTGTAGTCACAAAACCATTAAGGAGAGCAAAATGACAACACAAACCCCCCAGCAACTCGGTGTGTGCAGTTGGTCAATGCTGCCGCAAAGTGCGGATGATATGGCTCATATCATGCGTGCATTAGGCCTGACAAAATTGCAGCTTGGCTTGGTGCCCCACCGGGACGATGTAGGTATTGTTGACGGAGTGCCGGAGGCCCTAGAAAAAGTGGGCGCCCGCGTTGTTTCCGGCATGTTTGGTACTATTGGCGAAGACTATACAACGATGGAGATTATCAAAGCAACGGGTGGGATCGTTCCAGATCAGCACTGGCAGGAAAACCAACAGGTTGCTCGTGGTGCGGCAGCGCGGGCTCGACGCTTTGGGTTGTCGGCGGTTATGTTCCATGCCGGCTTTTTGCCCCATGATATGGAGGGCGCTGAATTTCAGAAATTGGCGCAGCGTATCGAGGTTTTGGCAGCGATCTTTGCCCAGGAGGGACTTGACCTGTTGTTTGAGACCGGCCAGGAAACAGCAGCTGATCTATGGGCCTTTTTTGATTATATGGAGGGACGTGGAGTGGCTAATATCGGCATCAATTTTGATCCGGCGAATATGATTCTCTACGATAAGGGAGAGCCAATTGATGCTTTACGTCAGTTGCTGCCGCGGGTAAAGTCAATCCATATCAAAGATGCTATACGTACTCAAACACCGGGTGAATGGGGTACCGAAACACCGGTAGGTGAAGGACAAGTTGATTGGCATGCGTTTATTAAGGTGCTGGCTGATGGAGGGTACAGCGGTGACATGTACATTGAACGCGAGGCTGGGGATGATCGTATGGGGGATGTAACGACGGCAATCAATGTGATTACCCAAGTGATGGCGGCTGTGGGCTGAGTGATGTACGCCGTTGTTTTTAAGGTAGTTTGCTAGTAGGTATTATGGTTTTAATTCTTCATGTTCCACGTTCCATGCTCGGTATAAACAAAGGATACATCTTCAGTGGGGACGTCATCCGGCACGGTGGCACGGTAATCAAAGGGAATATCATTTTGCTTATATCTTGATTGTTTGCGTGCCTCAATGCATTGCTGCAGAAATTTGTACCGTTTACCTGTATAACCCGGGGTGTTTTTAAAAGGGACTAGTGCGGCATGGGAATAGAACCAGTAATAGAGGGTGCGACGGAGGGCGTCGTTGGAGGTTCTAGCAGAACCGTGGATGACACGGGCATCGTGCAACAAGATATCACCGGCTTGCATTTCACAAGGCACAGCGTCTTGCTCAAGGGCAGGCAGGCACTCTTTGTCTTGAAACGCTGCGGCTTTGGCGTCTGACCAGTGATTGCTGCCAGGGATTGCCCAGACACAATTGTCTTGTGTGGCGTCATCGAGATAGATATCGACATTATAATTTTGTGGTGTTCCAGTCCATTCTGCTCCGTGATCCCGATGCCATGTTACCGGCGCACCTTCCCCAGGCATTTTAAGGACCATGCCATCGCCGATAGAAAAAAAATCCTGGCCGCTGATCTGCTCAACTAGACGTAACAGGTCGGGATGACCCATCAACATCCTGCCTGCCATGCTCCAGTTGGTCACGTACTCAATACGAGTTAGTATCTTGCGGTTTGCTAGGGTTGAGTTGCCGTATCTATAGCCTGGATCAGTACGGATTTTTGCTGCTCCATAATCTATTGCTTGCTGTGTTTCCTGCTGCAATTGCAACAATTCGTCTGCAGCTAAGATTCCCGTTACTTTCAGATAGCCGTTCGTGCGAAAAAATGCCACGTCTTCAGCATTAATAAATTTCTTCATGATAGACCAGACCAACCTGCGCTCGCCATTCATCTAAAAGCTGTATATTACCCTGGCTATCAGCCCAATTCATAGCGGGTGCTTGGCGAGCGGCAATATGCTCAGCCACCATATCAGCTTCGTAGGTAAAAAGGTCACGATCAGCGGCAACAACTATTGTTTCTATCTGCCCTTGGCGTTCTAAAAGAATTTCACTAGGAGGGAATTTTGTATCTAGTCCTAGGGCTTCTTGAGCGCTCCGACAGGGAGAAGAAGGCAGCCAAGGTTGTGGGATGGTCAACACACCGGCGCTACCAAATACTACAATTTCACCCGGAATATTACAGGTAATAGCCGTACTAATCTGTCCCATCACACCATTATCAAAACGCAGGGTAGCAGCGGCAATATAATCAACCCCGGTCTCCCCAATAATACCAGACGCCTTAACTTCAATAGGATCAAGGAAGGATTGGCCTGAAACCGCACCAGCCACTAGGCGAGCAGCAGAAGCAGGATAACAACCAACATCCATTATCCCACCACCGGCCAGGGCATGATTATAGGCGCGAGAAGAAGGATTAAACTGAGCATTATAACCAAAACTTGATCGCACTAGCTTCACTGCGCCAATTGCCCCATCCTGAATAAGTGTAGTTAGCTTATTTATTTGTGGATGACAGCGATACATAAAGGCTTCCATCAGGAAGACATCGTTTGCCTGCGCTGCCGCCGTCATCGCTACTACTTCGCGGGAATTCATTCCCATCGGTTTTTCAACCAATATATGCTTACCCGCCTGCGCTGCCTTGGTGACCCATTCCAGATGAGCCGGATGGATTGTCGCTATATAGACGGCATCGACAGCGGTATCAGCTAGTAAGTCAGCATATGAATCATGTACTGTTGCAATAGAAAACATCGCGGCAAATTTATCTGCTTTGCTTTTGTCGCGACTAGCTACTGCCGTAGCTTGGCCGGTTGTTGAAAAGCGCAGTCCATTGCAGAAAACACGTGCAATATGACCGGGACCAATAATGCCCCAATTAACCATTTATAATTATCCTTGTAGAAGTGTTTTTAATGCGCTCAATAAAATAGCGCCGGGGTCGTATCCCCCTATCCATCATAAAAAAACGACGTGCCGGCACACAGACCGGACACGTCACATAAGCCCGCGAAAATCGCACCCCTGTTCTACCACTAGTATCAATATTGTTATCAACACTGAATAGCCAGCACGGGTCAAACAATCCCCGCATTGTTCATCAGTCATAATTACCAAAAGATTTGATCACTTATCCATATTGGATAAATCTTTATTCTTTCTCGTAATCACCGCGTAATTTTAATACCGTAACCTGAGCATTGATGCCATGATTAACAGACTGGGACAAAGCACTCTCAATTTCGGGACGGGAAAAGTACTTTCCAGCGGCTGCTAAATTATCAAATTCAAACTCGATAAAACGATGCGGAGAAGCTCCAAAATAATTATCATACGAAGCAATACGATTGATTTCTTCTGGCGTTTGCAGCAGTGCTCCAACAGACTTTACCCACTCAAGATAGGCCGTCTTTCCAGCCAACGGGTAATCAATAGCATACAAATACTTGACGCGGCTGTTCGCATTGTCAGGTGCTGCTTGTTTGGCGCTCTGGGCAACACTAGTATTGGCGTAATCCATACTACGAGGAGATGCTACAGCTGGCTTACCAACTGTTTGATAATCGCTTCGCATTTTTAGTACGGTGACTTTGGAATTGATCCCATGATTAACGGTCTCTGCTAAAATAGTTTGAATTTCGACGCGAGAAAAATACTGTGCTGCAGCTGCTAAATTATCAAATTCAAACTCGATAAAACGATGCGGAGAAGCTCCAAAATAATTATCATACGAAGCAATACGATTGATTTCTTCTGGCGCTTGCAGCAGCGCTCCAACAGACTTTACCCATTCAAGATAGGCCGTCTTTCCAGCCAACGGGTAATCAATGGCGTAGACATATTTAACCGTAGTATTTTGCGCCATTATAGATTCAACCGAAACCAGACTACATAATGATAACGCCAACAATAACCAGAGAGTACATCTCACTTTCATAGATCTCTTCATCTTTTCTTCTCCTCATATAGTCTTATAAAACATTCACCTTAACCATCAACACTAGCTTAAGCTTATTTATTGCTGCTATGGTCTCACCGCATCGATGTTTACTTTATACGGCAGCACCATCAGAAGACCATAGCGTGGAACATAACACCTGCGGGTGCAGTGACCAACAATAGCTAATAATAGTATCCATGCATCGAATAATTACTAGACCCGACCGTCTGATAAAGAAATACGCCGAGACACAATAACTCACGGACATAAAAACGCCTACGGAATTTTTATTAATAATTTTTTAGATCGTTGGAAAATCTCTGTAGGCACTCCCAAAGCCTGTTTCAACATCACATCGTGATCCCAAGGATTATCAATACCACCCAATTCCATTATCTTCCACGGCGTAAGCCGTAAAGGAAAGTAGAAACTAGACGTTAAAGCGGTTTCGATTAGCGGCATATCTGAGCCGTAAAGAAGTTGACTGTGAATCTCTTTATGCTGCAATACCGCTGATAAGTGACCATATTTATTGATCTGGGTGAGACTGGAAATATCAGCGTACAGCTTGGGATACTGTTTAAACAGGGGCAATAACCGGTTAAAATTATCCTCTCCTTCATTTTTACCAGTAGTAGCTACATGGGCAGCAATCACCGTGAGTCCTAAATCAAGGGGTAGTTTAAGCAGCCTAGGATCGCCAAACGCATTATGAGCATGAGTGAAAGAGCATTCGTCCCCGGTATGACAGAGTAGAGGAAGATCGAGCTCTTTCATTTTTTTGTAAAAGGGAATAATTTTTATATCTGAAGGATTAATTTTTTGAATCGAAGGGATCCATTTAATTAGTACTGCGCCCTTCTTTTTCATGTCATCTAAACGCTCAAGGGCATCTTTACGATAGGGATTGATACTCGCTCCGAAGTAAAGATTTTCATATTGAGCACAGGCAGCAGCAACAAATTCATTGGGGATATATACTTCGGTCTCTTGTCGGTTGAGGCCACCCTTTTTATTGATGACACCGTCCATCGCTAAAATCACCGCAGCATCTACATATTGCGATTCTCTCAGACGCTTAGAAAGGCGTTTTATAATAAGCGCATCACCTTCTTTTTCAAGTTCTTCTTGATTAACGCCAAACGCTTTTAAATAAATATCAAACTTATAACTGTCACGGAGCTCTTGAGAAATAAAACATCCACTATTGCCCGCACCAATTCCAGCAATATGGCAATGCATATCAAGAATTTTTTTACTAGGCAAGGGTGTTGGTATTAGGGCCGGACCAACACTACACGCTTCAAATAAAAAAAAGCACATGGAGACGATGCAGCAGCGTGAGCGTTTATTTCTTTTAAATCTCATTTCATGTATAAAACGCATTTTATAGGTAACGTTAACGTTTGTCCTTTTGAAATTTAAAGCATTAAAGATAAGCTTTGTGTACATCCGATTCAATATCTACAACTAAGCTCTCTCGACAAATTGGATATTGATAATAGACCATTCATTCACATTCTTAGGATAGGAAATAGACCCCATTGCGGCTACTCATATTAGGAGGTACCGGCTTTCTTGGACGGACCATCGTCGATGCAGCCCTAGTCCAGGGATACGAAATAACCCTGTTCCATCGCGGTCAACTCGATCCCAAAGAACGGGCAGGAGTAGAAACCCACCTTGGTGATCGGGATGGTGACCTGGGCGTATTATCAGGACAACGGTGGGACGCGGTGATAGATACCTGTGGATATACTCCCCGCCTGGTGGGCAATGCGGCAATGGCTCTGGCTGATGCTGTCGACCACTATACTTTTATCTCAACCGTCAATGTCTACGCCGTGCCCACACCCGAGAGCGTCGACGAAAACGCCCCTTTAGCACTTAGCGGCGCTAGCTACGGCCCCTTAAAAGCCTTGTCTGAGCAAGCAGCAAGTCAGGCTATGAATGGCCGGGCCTTACATATTCGCCCCGGCCTCATTGTTGGCCCCGGTGATTCCTCGGATCGATTTACCTACTGGCCGTGTCGGATCAACCGCGGAGCTGAGATTCTAGCCCCGGGCAACCCATTGGCCCGAGTTCAGTACATCGATGTGCGTGATCTAGCAGCATGGACACTACAAGCAATACAGCAACAACTGACCGGACCATACAACGCCGTTGGCCCCGCCACACCCATGTCGATGGACAATATGCTAACATCTTGCCTCGACCAAATTGGCGGGACGGCTTCCTTGACTTGGGTAGCAGGAGAATTCCTGCTGGCCAACGAGGTCATTCCTTATACTGAAATGCCTTTGTGGAGACCGGCTGATGCTACAGACTTCAGCCGTATTAATTCTAATCGGGCCATTGCCGCAGGGTTAACTTTCCGGCCCTTAGCTACAACGATTCTTGATACGCTTACCTGGGCCAAAACGCGTCCTGACAATCACCCTTGGCGTAGCGGTATGCACGCTGAACGTGAGGCAAACCTGCTGGCACAGTGGCATAAAAGCAATGCCTCTTAGCCTCAACGCCTAGATAAAGAGGCACTAAATACAACAATAATACATTTACTATGGTACTGGCTACCGTAGCTCAAATCGATTAATTTACCACCCTAAACAAACGGCAGCAGGAATTAAAAAATAACACCTTAATGCAAAGACCAGTCGGTTTTTCTGTATAACGATATTGGAGCCTATCATGAAGAAATTTATTAATGCTGAAGACGTGGCATTTTTTCGCACGAACGGCTATCTGAAAGTAACGGGAATCTTAGCTGCAGACGAATTGTTGCAATTGCAGCAGGAAACACAGCAAGCAATAGATTATGGAGCAGCAAAAATCCGTACTGATCCAGGCTATAGATACGGCAACTCAACCCTAGCAAACCGCAAGATACTAACTCGTATTGAGTACGTGACCAACTGGAGCATGGCAGGCAGGATGTTGATGGGTCATCCCGACCTGTTACGTCTAGTTGAGCAGATCAGCGGCCAGGATTTTTTTTCTATCGGCGATGGCATGGTCCTTAAAATGCCTGGGGAAGGTGCGCCGGTAACATGGCATCGGGATCACGGAGCAGAATGGACTGGAACACCACAAAATTATAATGTCGATATCTATCTCGATGACGCCACACAAGACAATTGTGTCTGGGCAATCCCTGGCAGCAATCACTGGTCAGACGCCAAAGCCGCAGCGTTTCAAGACAAAGAGTGCCTGCCTGCCCTTGAGCAAGACGCTGTGCCTTGTGAAATGCAAGCCGGTGATATCTTGTTGCACGATGCCCGTGTCATCCACGGTTCTGCTAGAACCTCCAACGACGCCCTCCGTCGCACCCTCTATTACTGGTTCTATTCCCATGCCGCACTAGTCCCTTTTAAAAACACCCCGGGTTATACAGGTAAACGGTACAAATTTCTGCAGCAATGCATTGAGGCACGCAAACAATCAAGATATAAGCAAAATGATATTCCCTTTGATTACCGTGCCACCGTGCCGGATGACGTCCCCACTGAAGATGTATCCTTTGTTTATACCGAGCATGGAACGTGGAACATGAAGAATTAAAACCATAATACCTACTAGCAAACTACCTTAAAAACAACGGCGTACATCACTCAGCCCACAGCCGCCATCACTTGGGTAATCACATTGATTGCCGTCGTTACATCCCCCATACGATCATCCCCAGCCTCGCGTTCAATGTACATGTCACCGCTGTACCCTCCATCAGCCAGCACCTTAATAAACGCATGCCAATCAACTTGTCCTTCACCTACCGGTGTTTCGGTACCCCATTCACCCGGTGTTTGAGTACGTATAGCATCTTTGATATGGATTGACTTTACCCGCGGCAGCAACTGACGTAAAGCATCAATTGGCTCTCCCTTATCGTAGAGAATCATATTCGCCGGATCAAAATTGATGCCGATATTAGCCACTCCACGTCCCTCCATATAATCAAAAAAGGCCCATAGATCAGCTGCTGTTTCCTGGCCGGTCTCAAACAACAGGTCAAGTCCCTCCTGGGCAAAGATCGCTGCCAAAACCTCGATACGCTGCGCCAATTTCTGAAATTCAGCGCCCTCCATATCATGGGGCAAAAAGCCGGCATGGAACATAACCGCCGACAACCCAAAGCGTCGAGCCCGCGCTGCCGCACCACGAGCAACCTGTTGGTTTTCCTGCCAGTGCTGATCTGGAACGATCCCACCCGTTGCTTTGATAATCTCCATCGTTGTATAGTCTTCGCCAATAGTACCAAACATGCCGGAAACAACGCGGGCGCCCACTTTTTCTAGGGCCTCCGGCACTCCGTCAACAATACCTACATCGTCCCGGTGGGGCACCAAGCCAAGCTGCAATTTTGTCAGGCCTAATGCACGCATGATATGAGCCATATCATCCGCACTTTGCGGCAGCATTGACCAACTGCACACACCGAGTTGCTGGGGGGTTTGTGTTGTCATTTTGCTCTCCTTAATGGTTTTGTGACTACAGGACAGATGCCATCTTTGTCGATACCATCTGCTATGCCTAGTATGCGGAAGGAGGTCTTAATATTGCTAGATCCCTCTGCAACAACAGATCCTATATTCACCTTAACAATCGTCTTGTGGTATTGCCAAAGCATAAAAGTTATAAAAGGGGTTTGACTAAGCAGGGTCAAGTAATACATCTTTTCCACTTTTTTTACTTAAGTAACCACCGGCCCCACATCAGTACTAGACAGTAGATCCACTTAGTACAGACCAGCAAGTACACAAAATCTCGTATACCACGCCGTTCCTATCTCTATTTTTTCAGGGTACTTCGTTAGGGTGACGGTGTTCAGATACCGTTAGGTGACGGTACATTGTCCTGACAATGCACGGGACGAAAGAGGGTTTGGCGCTTAAATGGCATCTCCTCTAAATGTTGCGAGTGCGGTTCCCATTTATGCCATTTATGGCCAACCACATTGTAGCAGTTAAAGATCGCTACCCGATCGACATCCGCGTTTTCCCAACGACTACCGCTATGCGTAATCGCCTCGGTGAAAATCAGAGCCGAACCAGCAGGGCATTCATACGTTTCCCAAAGCTCACTATGCGGTTCCCCGGTAGATGCCGGTGGCGGATATGCCCCCTTATGGCTGCCGGACAGGAAAAGGGTTCCTCCCTCTCCTCGTTGTACCGGGTTGAGTTCCCACACCACCCGGGTCAAACCACTATGAGCACCGTCATGATGCAAATGATAACTATGAGAATTACCCGGGAAATTCAGTAGGCCTCGACCACCGTGCGGCTGAAAAGCTTCGTGCCCCTGGCTGCGAATGGTCAAGAAGGTACTCTCTAGCCGAAATCCGTAGCAATCTTCATCGGCATAGCCGGTAGTAACAAATTCGTCCATAAAACCTACCACGGCAGGATGATCAGCCAATTGCTCTAGTGGGCCGCCAATAGAAGATTGATGGTGTTTGGGAATCGATGCGGGATCGTTCTTGAGTTGATAGCAGAAATCCCGCATTGCTGCGGTCTGTTGCTCGGTCAAAAGACTGGGCAACAACAACCAGCCACGGGTGTCAAAAACAAAACGTTGCTCTTCGCTGAGGGCGATGGTCGGTACCCCCTCGGAATTGGTAGTCGGGTTAGGCATAGTCACTGCTCCTCTGTCATGCGGGGTAGCTAATAGCTAAGAACCTACGGTACAAAGCCGTTAATGTTTATGCAATCGAGATAGCAACAAAGAGAATGAACGATCGCTCAAAAATGACGTCATACACTGTCTTCTTATAAAAAAATCCGGACCTAGTCTCCATTATTGTCTTGAAACAATCCGCTGTATTTACCTAGCAAATAATCGACCGGTTCGTTATCAAAGTCCATCAGCGACATGGACTACTACCCACATTTAAGCAGGTGTAATCTCAAGACCGGCATAACATTCACGTAGGGATATTTCCCATTCACGCATGGATGCCTTAGCCGCCTTTTGTTTTTCACGGAACAAAAGCTTGAGCTCTTTGACTTCACGCTTAGCTGCAAGTCTAAGTTCTTTAGATGAAGCTTCAAAACGTTTCCGTTGTGCTTGCGTCCATTGCCGTTGTATTTCACGCAATTCATTCAAAGCAGTCTCTAAGCGTGTTTCCGCTTGCTCTAATTTGTCGTGCATAGCAACCGAAAGATATTGACTTTTTTCGCTCCAGCCTTTTTCCCACTGCGCCACTTTTTGAGAAGCAACAGCACCAAAATCATCGAAATGAATGGCTAGTTTAGAACGGCTTTCTTCAAAACGATGGCGCATAATAACATCTGGACGTGCTTTATGTAAAGAATGGGTTATGCCCAACTTGGAAAGGGACCAAATCAACCATTTACTAGGATCAAAATTATACCAAAGAGTCCCATTCCGATAATCAGCTTGAAAGGCATGATGATAGTTGTGATACCCTTCTCCAAAAGTTAAGAAAGAAATAAACCAGTTATCACGACTAGTGTTGGCATCACTCCAAGGCTGAGTACCAAACATATGGGCAATAGAGTTAATACAGAACGTAAAGTGATGCACCAGTACAACCCGAAGAATACCGGCAAAAATCATCATGCCGAGTATATCACCCGTGGCCAAACCAAGCAAAAATGGTACACCCAAGTTAAATACGGAACTGATCCAATAATAATATTTATGTTGCCAAACACAGATCGGATCTTTCCAAAGATCGGGTACGTTATCAAAAGCATCATGCCGCGGTCCCGTTTTCATAACCCAAAGAATATGAGACCATAAAAAGCCCCGTTTCGCACTATAGGGGTCACCTACCGTATCAACATCGCGATGATGATAACGATGTCCCGCACACCAGGTAATGATACTGTTTTGCCAAGCCGCCGCGCCTAATATGGCAAAAACCAAGCGAAACCAAGCAGGTGCTTTATAGGTTCGGTGAGAATACAGGCGATGATAGCCTACCGTAATGCCAAGCCCTGTAGCCCACCACAATACAACCATCGCAATAATATGAGAACTCGTCACTGTGTAGTTCAACGCAAACCATGGTACTAAAATCAATGCCATCAAAGGTGTTAACAGCAGAAAGACGACATTACTCCAAACGGTTTTTTCATCGGTATTTATCTCAGTTATCTTTTTGCTTTGCGCCATCAAGAGGCCCCTTAAAA
>JACLAC010011919.1_pt1 | contig 13706 bp, 18 predicted proteins | sample 8027881 | NCBI WGS metagenome assembly JACLAC01 (sample SAMN15725517, study PRJNA655200) | protist metagenome | isolation source: fluorescence activated cell sorting (FACS) single amplified genomes of... | place: Spain: Blaines Bay Microbial Observatory, Mediterranean Sea | collected 2016-01-19 | reverse complement strand
AGGTCGCGCGGTTTTTGGCGGACAAGCTAAGAAATGCAGAAGGAATGGCGTTAAGCGTCTGCAACGAAAAAGCACGGTGAAAGTTGGCGAAGAAGGGCATGAAGAGAGGGAAATGTAACAACAAGTTTCCAGAGAAGCTGTGGAAGCTGCTCGGACCCATGTTGCGGCCCATGTTCTCATCGTGCGGAGAGCACGACGTCACCTTCGCGGCTGCAGACGAAGGTGTAGATGGCAAAGATGGAAAATGCGAGCTCGCTAAGACGCTGGCGCGATTGGACAAAAACTTGCATATTAGTTCTTCCCTTTCCCTGCGCGACGTACAGCCGGTCGATCTGACGGCAGCGGTGGCTGACGTGTACGCTCGCGTTAACACTTCTGTTGATTCTAAAAGTAGCAGTGACCAAGGTGAGACGAAAAAGAAGAAGCAGAAGGTCGATGTCAATGTCGAAGTCGAAGACAAGATGCGCACGCTCACAGATGGGCTCGAAGTTGCACTGAAGAACAAGATGAAAAACGATCTCAGCATGTACATGGACTAGACGCTGTCTAGCTCAGTGCGATTCCAACGCGCTGCTGACGCGCTGGACATCCGGCACGCGTTGGTGGACCGCGATGCAGTCGAGCAGTACGTTTTGAAAGTATGTGGTCGTGGGGACGACAACACACAAGCGCAAGACGAGAGCAAGAGCGAGGACGAAGACGACGATGAAAGGGACGAAAAAGAAGTTGATGCGATCATAAGCAGACTCAGGACACTTTACCAAAAAAAGTTTCCCGACCTCGCAAGTGACTGCCTCGTGCTGCACGAGAAACACATCGCTTTCGGTGGCTTTGGTGCAAATGTTGACGCTCAGAAGGCCGTGGATGCACATGCACATGCAAACGCAGACATGCACATGCACACGCACAACACGCAGTCGTTGACAACATCAACAAGTCATAAGAGCTGCTTCGCGTTGGCCGTGCTTTTCTACCGCCTGGCGCAGCTCAACCGTGAAGCGCCTGTGCTGAGAGTAACCACGCTGTAGTAAAGTTGTGGCTGTGGTGGAGCAGCAGCTGGCTCAGCTTTCTTTCACGTCCACGTCCACGTCCACGTCCTCCTAGAGCCATGTTGTTTGATTCCTCGCCCTGGCCAAGTTGTGCAAGTGGTTCCTCTTTTACTGCTCTATGAAGCGCACATCTACAACATAAGCACTGGACTCCGCTGTGCGCCTGTGCCGGCGGCTGTTTACGTCGTTACTGCATAACGACGTGCACAGAACATACCACGGAGCAGTCCAAGGCGAAGGCGAAGCAGACTGAGACGAGAAGTATCTACTTGCGTCGGTGTAGGACGTGTTTTCAGCGTGTCTCTCGTGCAACCGCGGGGCACACGCGCTGCCTTTGAACTCCTGCGTGGTGGAGTCGCTCAAGGACAGTGTGGAGCTGGTGTTCCGGTGAGGCAGTGGCTCCTCCGCCCTGCAGCGGGCGAGCGGCGTGAACCGGTTCGTGACGGCGCTCACGAAGGGCTTCACTTGAAGTTGAAAGCAGCGGAGTTCGTGCTGTTTGGCAGAGAAGTGCGAGTTCGTGCTGTGAAAGTATTTGTATTTGCTAACACGCTTCGAAGGCGTGGAGGAGCGCGTTGAGAGGGAGAGGAAGCGGTGAGGCGGCGGTGGAGCGAGTGAAAGTGATGCTGCTGGAGCTAGTGAAAATGATGCTCATGCTGCCCGTATTAACCGCAAATAAAACTAAAACTAAAACGGCAAGGGTTGAAACGGAAAAGGCAAAGGCAAAGGGAAAGGTAAGAGCAAGGGTAAGGGTGTGGGTGAACACGAGCACGTCGACGTGGATGCACCCGAAAGAGACGGTGCAGACCTCTTTGATGTCGACGGCGCGGCCAAAACAGGAGCCGAAACATTCGAGGATCAGGAGCCGAAACAAGACCAGCACGAGCACGACCAGAAGGATCAGGAGCAGAAGACGCAGATGAAAGAGAAAGAAGTCGACCACGCCGTGCGCCAGTGGACGGACGCCATGCGCGTGCTCCGCCTCGCGATGATGGACCTGGTGAAAGTGATGGCTATCTACGACGGGAAACAACAACAACAAGCACAAGCACAAGCTAACGGTAATGGCATTAGGCTGCAGCAGTCGCTGTTCGCGTCACTGAGCCAGAAGGACGGCGGCGTCCTCCAACATGCCTGGAAGGAGATGCTAGAGGAGTACAAGGGGCGACACAAGTATCGGGGGTAAGCGAAAGCGAATTTCGCTTAGCGAAACCGAAAGCCGTCGAGGGTCATGAAATCAATGATGAACATGAGAATTTTAAAAATGTTAGGCTTCTGGCACTTTCTTTGATTATATATATTGACACTGAGAAAGTGATAGAGAATATTGTAGATTAAGTCCTATGTCTATGTGTATGTCGTATAGTGGGCATAGTATCAGTGGGCAAAGCCCATTCGGGCTTTTTTTACATCGCTTTTATTTTGGTGAGCTTGAGACTCTGAGAGACTTGTTGCCAGCTAAAATTTTAAATTCTTGTCGAACGAACACTCAATATACAATATAGCATCTTCATCATACTTCTAAAAACTCAAACCAGAAATAACGAGTCGAATATAATTTTAAAAAAACATCATGTCTCGCCCCAGCAACAGCAATACTTTCAACAACAATGCCAACGCAGCGCACGATCCATCGCGCGGGCCGCCGCCCGGATTTGACGGCCCTCTGGACCGCCGATGATTAGACCGTGTAGATGATGCCCGTCGTGGTCACGCGTACGGCCAAAACACGCATGACTGACGGACATACGACTGACGCGAGTACGACATCGGCCGCGATGCGACTCCGGGCTCGTTTGCGTACGCATAGAGCGAGTGAGCCTACAGCCAGGGCAGTCGGCCGAGTCACCAGCACCAGTACCGCAACGACGCAGGGGAACCGGTAGACGACAGGGTCGACGGGTATGGTAGGCGCCCTGACCCCTAACATCTCAAGTACGATAAGTATGCTGGTGGGGAATCTTCACCAGAGTCGCCCTACAGTGACGATGTAGACAGTACAAGTCCACGTAGCGCTGGTGGGTAGGGCCCTGGTGCACATCAGGCTTCCGCTTCTGCGTCCGCTGGAAATCGCGATCGTGGTCCGGGCGACTTTCTCCTTCCGCCCAAGAACTTGTGCATAGGATTACGAGTAGGAAGTTCTCTGCACAGGTTCTCACCTTGGCTGGGCCTCACCGTCTGCGCCCTCTACGTGTTAATCCACGCCTGCGACAGCTAGAGCTGGAACAACGTGAAGAACCTGCGGCTGTCGCCGCGCCACAAGAGCATTCAAAATTACGTGATCTAGTGACCACGTAGCCCCGTCTGAATGGGACGTGCGCGATCAGCGTCTCAGTGCTGCCTCCCGTCGTAATACTGTGCTGCCCCCTGCGTTCCAGCGGGTGCCATCTACACTAACACTGTGACAAGGCGATATGGTTTCCCGCGCGTCGACGGCCCTGCTGTAGCAGAAGCTGCGGCAGATGGGTCGGCAGGCGGCTCACTCGTAGTGAACAGTGAATGGAGTCGCTCGAGGGGTGATTCAAGTAGAAGGAGATGGGCCAGGTGCATGTCGAGGGCTGGAGTCGCTCGCAAGTAGAAGGAGATGGGCCAGGTGCATGAGCATGACTGCCATAGGGCAGTGGGGTCATCGGCATCGCGGCGTCGTCCTCGGCGGACTCAGCAACTACTACTACGGGCCTTTGAGAGAACCCCGCATAGAAGAGAAGGTAACTGCGTATCGATGCCCAACCGCCGGACAGCCCCGTGGCCGTTCGCGACGCGCGCGACTACACCAACGACAAGCTGCGCAGCGACATCAGGGATGGTGCAGCAAGACCACCTTCTTCTTCTTCTTCTTCTTCTGGTGACCCAGAGGCAAAACCCGCCGCAGGACCGCAGGATCGGGGTCACTAGATGGGGACGGGAGCATCCACATCCAGGCGGCGCAAGACCATCCTCATCTGAGACCCCGAGCAGGTCGCCTGATACAACAGGGGCGAGGAGCTGGACAAAGCCGCGTTCGTGCCCTTGTAGTGAGATGGCCGGCACTGTGGCCTCTGGGCGGCGGGGCGGGTGGATGGAGCGCGACGGCCTGCTGTACCAACCAGGGTAGTAGTGGGAGTGGCGCAGAGCAGCAGGTGGAGAGACTTAGAGCACGGAGCTCGCGGCTGTGGAGCCTGGCTTACGGAGGAGGGTGAGACGCTGCTCCTTCTTCTTCTTCCGCATAAAAGGGGTGAAGCTGAAGTGCAAATAGTGCAAGTGCAAATAGTGCTAGTGCAAGTGCTAGTCAGAACAAGTGAAGGCCCAAGCGGCGCAAGGTCGTGACACTCTTCATCGCCATTCTCTCCGCGCCGTAGAAGTTTCAGCACAGGCAGGCGTTCCGCGAAAAATGTTTGAAGCCCTTTATGTCAGAATATCTTTACTACGATCCGTAAGTGGACGTGGGGTTTATCCAGTCTCAGACGGACCCGCACGCGTACTTGCAGAACCTGATGAGTCCACGGAACGGTGTAGGAGCCAAGGATAGTGAGCCCGCGTTGTAGTAACATAAAAATATCGAAGAAGTTCTACTACCAAGGCTAGTGAGCCCGCCTTTGAGCAGCAGGCAGCGAGTCCGCACGTGCCGCCGCAAATCGGGCCGAGTATCAATCCTAAGGACAACGGAGTTTGGAACCCGCAGCTTAGCTAGTAGTTAGTAATTAGTAACGGGTTCGGCTTATAGGATTAGTGACGCAAGCGATAGTAGTGCTCACGAGAGTGATACTAGTACTAGTACTCGTACGACCGGCCTCACCTCGCTCTAGTGACATCCGCAACATCCAGCTCAAGCTGAAGTACAAGTTCGTGGTCGGGCGGCCCAATTTGCAAAAAAGCTATGGTGATAATTTGTTCAGGCAGCTGCAGGGTGAGAAGCCCGTCTAGTGAGGAGCAATAAATTTAGTAGAAAGTTGCTGGCCGAGGACTAGTGAGTTCGGAGACCTCCTTATTGTTCCTCACAGAGACAGTTACAGGGACATATCGGGCAAGTACATCGATTTACTACGGTACGGATAGTGACGTTGTACGGTAGTGACTTCGTGGGGAAGTTTGATGAGGACCACTGCTTCAAGGCTAGTGAGTTCGAACGGTGAATCCGGGAGTGGTACATGGCGATGTAGTGACCCGAAAATATACGCGTACGGGTAGTAACCCTTGAGGATCTTGAGGATGAGGGTGAGACTCCTCCCAATCTCGTAGAGATGTGGTGCCGAAGTTCCTGAACCACGGGCACAACGTGCGCTCGATAGATCCGTAATAAATTTGTGACGATCGGGCACATCACAGAGCACGTGAAGGCTGTAGCAAAAGGCTGATGACCGGGCACATCACAGAGCAGTGCCGCCGGCCCCACCGACATGCGCCGTCACGAGCTGCACATGGGCACCTACCTCTGGAGTGCTTGAGGGTACCCGTCGCAGTACGGAGTGGACCAGAAGTTCCACCCCTACATGTCCGGCGTGATCACTATATTCAGTAGACGGTTGTAGCACATCATCGGCGAGACGAACCGCAACTACAACGGCATGTTCTGATGATACGGGCTGAATCAGGACGACCTGAACGTGGGCAAGTGGCTGGATCGCGCGATAGAGGAGCACGACCTGGTGGTGGACAGCGTGATCGCGCCGTCCTTGCTGGGTCCCTTCGACTAGTAGACTGCCGGCGCTGGGGGGGAGAAGGAGAAGGTTGACGAGCGAGGGAAGTGTTGGAGGCACGTCTAGTTCAAGTTGAAGTCATGCTAAGCTTGGTACCAGAGTCAATTGGACACAGTCCAGTTCAAGTTGAAGTCATGGTGAAGCGTTGGGGAGGTAGGAGGAGACGGATGAAGATGTACGTGCTTTAAAAAGCCACGTTGCACTTGAAAGAAACTGTAATCTAGATACTGATTGATGATTGTCTCAACTTGCTGATTGTATGGACCTGAAAATGACATAACAATCAACCTGAGCGCTAGTACTTGGTAGTATGTGCATGCACTAAGTTTGTCCGCATCAATCTTTCCATTGCTTTCTCGGATCGCTTTGCCTTTTCGAGCCCGAGCGGTATTTCTTGAATTGTATTTTCTTTTCGGTCGGTACATCAACATCATCTTTTTTTGCTTCCATATTCGTTCGACGTAAGTCCAACTGAACTTGTCCATCACTTTCATGATCATTACTTCTGTGTTCTGTTGCTGTTGCACTATAAAGCGTGTGATGTTGTGGGTTTTGCCTTTCAGAGTTGTGCCTGGCAGTCTGTCCTTGTGAGAACATATTCGCACGAAGCTTTATGTTTATTTTGTTCCCCTTGCACTTGCTTCTTCTTTAATTTGTGTTAACCATCAAGATTGAAATGAGATAAACATCTACTTCTACTTCGTACTTCATCTTCATCTTTTATGTAGTTGAGAGTATTAAGATTAAGAACATAATCATATTCATAAACAAGGAAGATGCTCCAGGTCCAGCACCAGCTCCGCACTCCCTGCTCCGCCCGCGCGCACTCCCTGCTCCGCCCGCGGCCGCGCCGCTTCGCCACAAGCGGCCTCCGGTCCCGCGCCGAGCGGCGCAGTAGTGAGTTGTAGTAGGCAGAAAAGGTAGTAGTCGTGAGCACGAGCAGGCCACCGCCGGCATGACCTCGCAGACGAATACTGTAAAAAACGGCCCCAGCGGCGGGTACGGGACGATCGGGTGACGCTACGAGCACTGTTTTTCCACCGAGCAGCGGTGGAACCGCGGCGCTGGCGGAGTGAACGAGCGCGTGAGCGAGCGCGAGGTGCACCAGTTTCTGCCGCACTGATACGGGTAGATTAAGATCGCGGCCGAACACGAACAGGCAGAACACGAACACGGGCTACTTGGTGGTGGCAGCGACAAGGACAACAAGTGAGAGCTGATTGCCGCGGAGTTCCAGCGCGTCGCCGTCGATGGTGTGTACTTGGATCGGTAGTAAGCTTGAAAAAGCTAGTAGCGACGCCATCAAGGGCCTCACCGGGTCTGGTTCTGGCGCTGCGTTCAAGGACAGCAAGGGCATGTCCTACAAGCGCGAGCTCGACATGAAGGAACACTTGTAGTAAATTCGGCAGCTACAGCTTCCGGTAGTAGAGGGGACCCCGACAAAAACAAGATCATGCAACGGCTGCAGGTGATGCCCGTGAAGGAAAGCTTCAGGGAAATGGACGAGGCACACCTGTAGTAGGCAGTTGGGCTCCATCAGCACGACGGGGGACGAGTACATGTAGTAACGAGGCTTAGTGAAGGTTCAGAGTTCGTGCAAACGGAACGGCTAAACGCTCTGGGGTATACGAATAGGAATACGAAATCCCATACGACGAACGGAAACGGGACTTCATCATCATCATCATCTTCGTTGTCGTCGTCGTCGTCGTCGTCGTTTGAGATGGGTCTCCGAGATTACAGTTGTGACAGTGACAATAACGTAAACGGCTTTCAGGTGGGCATCACAGGCGGTAGTGCATCCTCTTCCTCTTCTGCATCCTACTTCGACTTCCTTGACGAAGATGAGTAGGCATCCGCCAGTGGCCGGCGTGGTCGCGCAAGTGCAAGTGCAAGTGCAAGTGGCATGGACGGAGCAGTGCAGCGGTGAAGTGACGACTTCCTCGCCGATTTCCGCGGCGCTGACGCTGACGAATTCGATGGCAACTTTGCGGACTGAGACGAGGCAGAATTGCGTTATGGTGGCGCTGGTGGTGGAGCTGGCGCTGCTGCTAACGATCCTTCCATGGCTATGTTTTCTGGCTTCGAGTCCTTCAAGAAACCCCGCACCGTACTCAACAGTAGCAGTACCAGTAGTAACATTGACCTGCTCAGCAAACCCGCGTACCAGGACCTCACCCACTCCGAGCACTAGTAAGCTGCTCCTCGCGTACAAGAGAAAGTTGACGCTGGAGCGCAAGCTGCGCTGGCTGAAGTTGAACAGCGGGAACAACGAGAGTTTGAAGGACGCTGTGGACCCGTAGATTGCGACGAAGAAGGAGATGAAGATCTACTGAAAAAAGCGCTAGGAAAGCGAGGGTGTGTAGTGACAGTAGGGAGTAGAGAGAGAAGATATTTCAAGTATCTTCCGAGGAGGCGATGGCGCAGAAGGAACGCGACGAACACCAAATAAACAAAATCGAGGACTTCATGCGCGGGCAGGAGCTGGAGTTTCGCAGAAGATAGGAGATTCGCGAGTGGAAACGTGGTAATTCGCGCGTGATGAAGACGGCGCCGCCGTGACTTGGCGAATGACCGGTGGACCCCATCTAGTAGACACATCGAGCGGCGCAACGTGCGGCAGAACCAGATGATCTAGTAGCGGCATGGAAGAGTTCCTGAACTGCAACAGCACGTCCGTTTTGTACAGGAGTTTGTGAGGGTGAGGCGTTTCAATCTAGTAGGGTGGAGTAGTAAGACGCCGAAGGGCAAGCACACGGTGTACTTCCACCTCACGCGGCTGCCCTAGACCGACGTGAACGCGATGCACGCGTTCGGGAGCAGCAGTGCTGGGGCGAACTGCCTAGTTAATAGTGGGAGCGGTGGCACGTGGAACAAGTAGAAGGAGATCAGGCGGAGCAACCGCTTCGAGTACGGAGAGGGAGAAGGAGATAAAAATATAAATAAGGCTCCTTAGGCTTAGACTACTACTACTTAGATGAATGATAAGGATAGGGATAGCGATACTTCAACTTCCCGCGTCGACGCGCGGCTCGACCAGTGAAGTTGAAAGGACCAGAAGTTCGGGCGCAGCACGCAGGATAAGTAGTAAGTGGGTCGAGCGGAAGCTGAACCAGCTGATGCCCAAGCTGCGCTTCCAGCTGCAGAAGAAGCTGGACTTTCCGCGCATGCCGGAGTTCCGGTTCGTGCACGCGCCGCTGTACGTGCGCAGCTAGTAGGAGCCGGAACGTGCAGAACCTGGAGGGCCTGAAGGGGTTCAACAAACGGGGTGCATTCAGTGCCGCTGAGCGGGCAGGCAGGGTGCAGAGTATGAGGAGGAGCTGGGGCAAGCAAATGAGTGCGTGGGGCGGACACAATTAAGATTTCAACTTCACTGACCAAAATACGTGTATGAAGAATTCTAAAATGCCAAAGTACGTGTATGAAGAATTCTAACTTGTACAACAATGACTACGACTATGAGATGACGAGTGGCATTAACATATGGCAGCGGAAGAATGAACACTGCGATCGATGAAAACAAAAACTAAATTTACAGATGTTGAATCTGTCTAAAATTTATTGAATAGTTTGTGTTTTATAACAAGACTCAAACTCAGTACTTCTATATCTGTAAAATATACCGGGGGGAGCAAAGTTCTTGTTTTTCTCTGACAATACTTACTTCACCGCCCACATGAGGGTGAAGCGGGCGGAACATACTTGAACTTGATGTTGTGATCACCATCTAAATCTATGCAGACACAGCCCACCGTGGAGGAGAGCAGTTAGATCGAGATGACGTTGAAGTATAACTATAAGACTAAAAGGTGCTGCAACAAGTTTAGACAACATAAGATGGCCACCACCACGTTCACAATACAAATACTGCCACATGCGTTTATCCTGCTCAGCCTGAGCCTGTGCTATTCACCTTGCTCTGTCTCAGTGTCAGTTAGACCCGAGGTCGATGCGTTTAGGGTGAAGTTCACACGGATGCAAGCCACTGAGAATGACGATTTATTATTTGCTGGCTTGGATGAGGAAGAATAGAAGGATCTCCGTCGCGCTCTACAAGAAAGCGTGAAACCGACATCTGGCTCCTCAGCATCAGCACCTGCACCGGCACCTGCAGCCAAGGTCGACGAACGTAGTTGGTTCTTGCCCTCCCGCGCCCACTTGGAAAGCCTCCTCGCAGGACCGGAGTTCGAGACTCTGGGCGTTGACGTGAACCACCCGCTGATTCAGCAAGAAATAAGAATCGCTCAAACGCGCTACGACGCTGGACTGCAGGGTCTCGATGCTTGGAATGAGGAAGTGTGGGGGAGGTCATCAGAAAACTCAACATAAGTTGTTTAAAAAGCTAAAATATATAAACAGTATTGTAATTTCTTCTATTAAATTTTATATAAATTTTTTTGTCTATACTATTAGGATAATTTTTTAGACACAGACTCAGTCTCAGACCGATAGGTATAGGGATATACATTCACACATAGATGAAGACATATCAAAAGCATGGCATATAATATGATTTTTGTGTTTTTGCTCCGGGTGCATAGTACAGCTATTCTCAATGTTTCGTGAGTAACATGCTTTACCTATCGTTGTTTCTCAAGTATCAACATCATAGGCCTGACATAGCATCCAGCACTTGCTTGATGTCTTGTAAATCCAAGTGTTGAATTTTTGATGATTTAGGAGATCAAAAGGAGGACGTCATGACTACATGAATGTTGAACCGCTAGTTGTCAATGAACCGACAGTCTGAACTCATACAGGGTGCTACGGTTTACGCCAATATATGTTAATGAGATAAATGATTTACGTACCGTTTGGTTTATTTTTTCGTGTTTGATTATGTTTGATTGACTGCACACTGACTGCAAATTTGCCGGACTTGCTGCTCACTTTTGTAATTTTTTTTTGCGTTGTGCCTGCTGCTCATTTTTCGTACTGGTATTCGTATTGATTCCTTTCGTTGTGCTTGATGTGCCGGTTCGCATTTACTGCTCCACGATGTACCGTTATCGTTCAAACAGAAACAGCACGCTGCACCTGTCAATTTGACTGCATTCAACATACTCATTTTCACATTCACCGCACTATCCCACCAACCACCAAAAAAATGTGGAGTTAGACAAGTAGTTAGCTGCCCGGGTAAGGAGGCACGTAATAACAGACGGCTATGCTAAAGCTTCGTAATAACTATAACAGACGGCTATGCTAAACCTAAAGTAGTGATAAAGGTAATAAACTTTATAATATTGTGTATAGAATGGTGTTTGTGTCGATTTCATGATCAAAGAATCATGTCACCAGTGTAAGCAGCCCATGCGGCGCTGAAAGTATATTTAAATTCCACCATGATATTGAATTTTTGAAATTTGCATTTGAGTAAAGTTTGAGTTTCAGGAAACGCATAAAAATATCTTCAACAAGGTCTAACCGTAACTCTAACTAAAAACACTGTGACATTGGTACTCTAACTAAAAACACAGTAACTCTAACTAAAAACTTCGCATTTATCTAAAGAATCTATTTCATTGGTTCGCATTTATCGTAAAGTTTGTTTATACAAAAAAACAGACATTCAGAATTAAAATAGCAAGTATGCCTACTACGTCTACGTCTTCGTCTACGACCGAAGCCGACGCGACGGTCGATGCGCCTGAGACGAACGCGAACGCCAAGGGAAATCCGACGCAGTGGGCGCGCGAGCAGGTGCGGCGGCAGAAATCTAGTGAGGTCCAATCGCAGGCCCAGGCCCAATCGCAGGCCCAGGTGTTGGAGAGTCCCGCGGGGGCTGGCGCTACTTCTACTGCTACGAGTGTGCTCGGATTGGAGAGGTTTTCGCCGCAAGCGCTCGCGCGACAGCAACAGCAACAGCTACAGCAAGCGCAGCAGCAACCGCAAGCGCTCGCGTAGTAACAAGCCTAGTGGTGGTGATGCAAGACAAGGTAACGGCAACGGTGCAGGTGCAGGACTGCTGGCAGAGCAGACGGCTCAGGCGGAGATGGCGAAGGCGGAATTTGAAGCGCAGCAGAAGCAAAATGAGATATCAAAATCAGGGTCCAAGGCCAAGGCCGGGAGCAAGACACAAGGCGAAGGTGATGACGGCGCCAAGGCCAAGGCCAAGGCCTCGGCATGAACGTGAAACAAAAACGTCTCGCCTGCGTGAGCGGCGGAGTAGTGAGCGGCGGAGTGAACCTGCCGAGTAGTAACGGAGCGGCGGAGTAGTAACGGAGCGGCGGAGTAGTAACGGAACCTGATGATAGCTGGCGTGAGCGGCGGAGTAATAACGAGCGCGCGAGTTCAGCGGCCGTACCGGAACTACCAGCGTGGCGGCAGGCACGGAAGCGCAGTTAGTGAATAGTAAGGATATAATGATGCGGGCGAAGGAGACCGCGCAGTGGCGGTGGTATAGAGACACGTGGTGGTGGGTGGACAAGGACAGCGGCAAGTGGACGAAAGAAAGCGAGTGGAACATGTCCGCGGCGTCAGATTCAGACTCAGGTCAGCAGCGTCAGATTCAGACTCAGGCCCAAGGGTTGAGTGCCAGCTACGCCGCAAACCCCAACTCGAACGCGAAGAATGCGAACGAGACATTGAACGACGGTGGCTCTGTGCGCGCGTGATCTACTCCTGGCTACCGCTGGCAGCGGGCGGCTGACATCATGCCCAACACAAATCTCGACGAGACGGACAACGAGTCGAGTCCGTGCAACAGCCCGCGCAACGGGAACGGGAACGCACCGACGCCCTCCGCATCCGCTCCCGCAACCGCTCTAAACACACATGCTCATGGAATTGCTCCGCATCCGCTTCCGCAACCGCTCTGATCATAATAATTGGACCGCGGGCGCGGCGCCGTCGTCGATGACGATGAGGGGCTCGAAGGGCCAGGGTCAGTGGCAGTACGGCAAGAGCAGCAGCAACAGCAAGCAGCGGCACAGCAAGGGCAAGGGCAATGGTCAATTTTACTCGCATTCTCCGCGCTACCAGGTCCAGCACGAGCAGCATGACAAGTAGGGCAAGGGCAGGGGATACTCGCATTCTCCACGACATTGACAACACCATCACCATCACCACCAGGTACTGGTACAGTACAACTACTCGAATTACTCGAATGCGAATGCGAAGGCCAGCGCCAGTGCCACTCAGCATAACAGTTTGAACGCAAACGCAAACGCAAACGCTCAGCAGCAGTATGAGTATCTACAGCAGTATGCCGGGCACGACGGAAGCGGACAGCAGTATGCCGGTCACGACGCGTACGGAGTGACACAGCGGCCCCAGATGCGGCACACGAGCGTGGAGGAATACTACTGCGAAAACGCGCAGCAGGCGCAGGGCCTGGGCCTGGGCCAGGTCCAGGGACTACTTTTTTCAGCAGGTGCAGCAGCAGCAGCAGCATCACAACGCGACACCTGCAGCCACACATGCTCAAGCACATGCACAAGCAGGCCACTTACAGCCCACTGTGTCGCAGACCTCGCTGGAGGTCGCACTGTGTCGCGGGATGTCCCACTCCCAAACGCAGTGACAGCTGCAGTTGGACAGCCAGTGCCAGAGCCAGTGTCCAAGCGGCTACCAGACGGAGTCCAACTCGTACTCAATCCACCAAGTCAACGAGGCCGACGGATTCCAACACCAACACCAACACCAACTCGACTGACCAGACGCGGAGAAGATATTGATCTCACCCAACCAAAACCAAATATTGATCTCACCCAGCTTCTCGCCCGAGCTGAGTCGGCTGGCAGGCGACCCCAGCACTTACGACAAGCAAACAATTATGAGACTGTGCCCGAAAAATGTCGACCTGGTGATCGACACGCCCAGCTAGAATACGCCCAACGGTACGGCGCCGGCATCGCGGGTCGCGTCGCAGTGTGCGAGCGGCGAGGAGGCCGAGGAAGATGCATGAGTGCAGGAAAAACAAGAAATTGCACATGGCGAAGGTGGAGGCGGACCTCGTGACAATACGTAGCCAATCCCAATG
>JACLAC010000988.1_pt1 | contig 13708 bp, 8 predicted proteins | sample 8027881 | NCBI WGS metagenome assembly JACLAC01 (sample SAMN15725517, study PRJNA655200) | protist metagenome | isolation source: fluorescence activated cell sorting (FACS) single amplified genomes of... | place: Spain: Blaines Bay Microbial Observatory, Mediterranean Sea | collected 2016-01-19 | reverse complement strand
AATCCTCGAGATAATGCCCGATCGGAAAGTCCCTGGATACCGGAGGGCCGTACTGGGCCACGTTCAGGGTTCTCGCTTGGCCGGAATTTCGAGACACCCAGGACGGCAGGGAAGTTCGCCCGGTAGGAACACCTTGCGGGGTATCACCCCTCAGGATCTCCAGATTGTCGGAGCCATTAGTCCCATCCCTTCTCTGATAACCTGAAATCATGCGGCGGATTTCCGAGTCCGCATCCATGGAACTGGAATAGCCATAAGGGCCATAGATGGGCAGTCCATCCCGAACCCAGCCGATAATTGGTGAATGGAGACCTCCCGGATTTTCCGTGTAGGCGTTGGTCGACGGATCGTAGTCGACCGAGTCTCCGAGAAAGTGCCTGATGGCCGGCGCGTTGGCATGATAGTGATGATTTGATCCTGCCTGATGAGCCAGGGCGTTATCAAAGGTGACCCCCTCGTTGATGTATGCGTCCCGGTTCCACACTCCGTCCCCGTTAACCTGGGCCGGGGCACGGGGGCCATCATCCACTCCCTCGGAAGTATCATGGGAGAAGGCATCACGTGAATCAAAGAGAGCCACTCCATCCACCATGTATCCAATCACCCCGAGCCCGGTCGCCGTTTTTGAGGCCGGGATGACCGGAACTCTCGGAAAGCGGTAGATCTCGGCCCTGTTTGCCGGATAGTTCGGGAACAAGTTGCCATTGGCTCCATACCAGGGGCCCATTACATGAAATCCCAGGTTCGAAGTCCGAATGTAGACATCTGTCGCAGTCGAGGAAATTTCCGTGACCCCGGCATACACCGGCAGGGACTGGGTCCCCTGCCCCCTCGACCAGATGGTGACCGGTGCCTGGGATGCCATGGCTGAATTATCAGGATAGATCCGGGCGTAACGTCCGGAGAAATCCGTAAACCACGAATTCAGAAGAGGATCCGCGATAGTGGGCAGGCTCAGCACCGACAAAAGGGCAGGCAGCAGAAGTTTCTTCATTTCCGGAATTATTTGCAGGAGGTCCGTAGCAACCTCCTGCCTTCTTGAGATCTAACCCTCAAAAGCCCTTCTGGTTCCCCGGAACTTGGGAGAACTTCCTTCCGGCACATCCGGGGGATGCTCAACAACATTCTTTCCTCAACCCTCCCCCGGACTACTTGGGCACTACGACCTGGGAGGGTTCAACGGTAGCGGTGAAGTATCCCAGCGGTTCTTCATTCAAGTCGGTAATGAGCCATGTCGCCTTTGAAAAACTCCCCCGGGTGAGGGTAGCTCCCCCCGCGATCTCGGCATAATACTTCAGGCCACCACCATACTCCACCCAGTAGAGCTTCACGATTTCCTCCCTCGTATTCCTGATACTGATGCTACTCAGAGTTCCTCCTCCCTTTGATCGCGGGGGAGTCTCCGTCCCGGCAGGAACCCACTTCAAATCAATGCGCACCACCTCCTTCTCCTCTTTCTTTGTTTGCTCCTTCCGGGCGACCGCATCAGCCGCGACCTTGTCGAGATTCACCCCCCTGACAATCTTGAGATCCGGAAGTGAGCGGACAAGACTGTCACAACCTTCGTCCGTCACTCCTGTCTGCCATACATAAAGTCTCTGCAACTTCGGCATGGAACCCAAATGGGCCAGCCCCGCATCGGTTATCTCAGTTCCGTAGAGATTCAAATATTCGAGGCCGGTCAATCCCGCAAGATGGGCCATCCCGCCATCACTGATTCCCGTTCGTTCCAGGTGCAGACGCCCGAGGTTACCCAGTCCTGCGAGATGCTTGAGCCCTTCGTCGGTCGTTCGGGTTCCCCTGAGGTTCAGCAGGAGGACTGAATCACCGAGCAGGGCCACCTGCTCAAGAGTCTCATCTCCCATCGCCTTTCCCTTTCGCTGGAACTCAATTTCCCAACCTCCCCCCACCGGTCGGACAATACCACCCGCCTCGCGAATGGCCTCCAGTGCCCCGTCATTAGCGTGTAAAAGCGTGGCGCTCCACAGAAGCGTTGCCAAAGAACAGAAAAATACGGGTATTGGGGCAGTCCGAGACATCACAGTCATCTTTCAGGTGCTACTCTACAGGATCCAAGATCACTCGAATATACTGCGAAGAGATGATCGCCTCATCAACTCACTTCCTGATAGTTTTTTGAGCACATTCTACTAGGATTAGGCCGTGGATCATCATTTGCACTACACTCGGAGACAGATCTTGCAATCGAGCGTAGGTCTGGCCGGACTCACCCTCCCCAGCTGGATGCAGATGCAGGCAGCCACCGAACAGGCCGTCTCGGCCGCTCCGAGTGCGAAATCATGCATCGTCCTGTTCCTGTGGGGCGGACTCGCCCAGCAGGAATCCTTCGATCCAAAACCGGATGCCCAGTCCGAGTATAAGAGCCGCTTCGGAGAGATTCCCACGGCCACTCCCGGGGTTCAGTTCTGCGAATACCTTCCCCTCCTTGCCAAGCATAGTGAGAAGATGGCCATCGTGCGATCTGTTCACCATACTCAGGGAGCGCATAGCAGCGGTCTCTACAAGAGCATGACCGGCCGCGATCCGATTGGCGGGACAAGGGCACGCAACCGGGCCAACTGGCCCTCGATGACCTCATTTCTTGGAAGATTTCAGGAGCGCACCGCCGGGGTCCCTAATGCCATCCGCATGCCGCATACCATGTATGACAACGGCGCCCTGATGGCAGGAGACGATGGTGGCTGGCTTGGGTCAGACTATGATCCCGTTATGCTGCGCATCCCTGATGGAACTCCTTACCAGGGAACAATCCGACACACCGAACCAGCCTTGGATCTCACCCTCGGGGTCAAGTCCGACCGCTTCAAGAAGCGTCTCCTCATGCTCGATCAGATCGAGCGCCGGCTTACTGCCAATGGAGCTGCCGAGTATCATGAACTCGACCACTTCCGCCAGATGGCCGCGGACATGCTGGTCAGCTCGCCCGTCAAGGAGGCCTATGACCTGAGTCAGGAAGATCCCAGGCTCCGCGCCATGTATGGCGACCATATGGGTGGCCAGGGAATGTTGCTGGCCCGGAGGCTTACAGAGGTAGGAGTTCCGGTCGTGCAGGTCGTCTGTGCGGCTGAGGACCTGCAGGGCGGATACTCGGACACCTTCGACACTCATCACAATCACTTCCCCAAGATGAAGGACCGTCTGCTCCCTGTCTTCGACCAGGCCGCCTCCGCCCTTCTCACCGACCTCGATCAGCGGGGCCAACTGGATGAGACCCTCGTGGTCTTCCTCACCGAATTCGGACGCACTCCAAAGATCAATGGCAAGGGAGGGCGGGATCACCATCCCGCGGTCTATTCCGTGGCCTTTGCAGGTGGCGGCATCCAGGGAGGCCAGATTTACGGAAGCAGTGACAAGAACGCAGCTCTTCCCACCAGCAAGGCCTGCACTCCTGCCGATCTTCACGCCACGGTCTACAAGGCCATGGGTATCGACCACCGGGCGGAACTCCATGACCGGGAGGGGCGCCCCTTCATCATCTGTGAGGGCAATCCGCTGCCGCTCTTCTGATCAGCCTTCGACTCATGTCTTCCGGCCCTCGTCTGCTTTCCGTCCTCGGCCTGATCCTCACGGCGACATCCTCCGCCTTTGGGGAACTGACTTGGAGCAGCGATACTTCCATCACCCTCTCCGGCCCTCATTCCGGCCACCAGCTCGTCCTGCTCGGAACGGCCCGCGATCTGACCCGGGACGCCACCTTCACCAGCGCTCCAGACGGCATCGTCACGATTGACTCCTCCGGTTACGTTCGGCCCCTGCGCAACGGAACCGCGACCGTCACGGCTACCTGGGAGAATGGCAGCGCTCCTCCTCGGACGGTCACCGTGGAACGCCATGGAGACACCATCCCGGTCAGCTTCGTTAATGAGATCGTTCCCCTCTTCACTCGTCATGGATGCAATGGGGGCAGTTGCCACGGAAAGGTCGGAGGACAAAACGGCTTCCGTCTCTCCCTCATGGGATTTGAACCCCACCGGGATCGCAACTACGTCAGGGAAGGACTCGGGCGCCGAATCTTCAGGGCCGCTCCCGGACACAGTTTGCTCGTGATGAAAGGGGCCGGGCTACTCCCTCACAAGGGCGGGACCCGCGTGGAAAAAGGAAGTGATGACTATCAACTCCTCATCCGGTGGATCAGCCAGATGGGATCTTCCCCGGAAAACGACACCGGGGATCCCGGGGTCGACCGGATCGCGGTCATGCCTGCGGACCGCCTCGCTGCCGCAGGAGCTTCGCAACAACTGCGGGTCACCGCCTACTTCAAGGATGGCACCACCCGCGACGTGACCCGGGCCGCGGTTTACGAGTCCAATGACGAGAGCATGGCCAAAACCGACCTCAAGGGCCTCGTTCACCTCAAGGACAAGGCCGGCACTGCGTCCGTGATGGTTCGATTCAGGGAGTACGTTGCAGTATTCCGGGCCACCGTTCCCCTTGGAGCACCACTCGAGACAACTCCCGAACCACGCAACCTCGTTGACGAACACGTCTTTGCAAAACTGCAGACCCTTGGCCTGCCACCTTCCTCCCGTTGTGACGATGGGACCTTCCTGCGCCGGGTGACGGTCGACATTGCCGGACGCCTTCCCTCCCTGCAGGAGGCCCGGTCCTTCCTTGAGGACCAGTCTCCTGATAAGCGCTCCAAGGTTATCGACACGCTCCTTGAAAGCAGCGACTACGCCGACTACTTTGCGGGAAAGTGGGCTTCCATCCTTCGAAACCAGCGCCGGAACGACAAACACCGCCCCGAGACCTACGCTTTTCACGAGTGGATTCGACAGTCCCTCCAGGCCAACAAGCCCTACGATGAATTTGTCCGGGACATCCTGACCGCTACCGGGACCATCCGGGATAACCCTCCCGTGGCCTGGTTCCGGAACGTCGGAGGGGAGAAGGAGCGCATGCAGGACATGGGACAGGTCTTCCTCGGCGTGCGCCTGCAATGCGCCCAGTGCCACCACCATCCCTACGAGAAATGGAGCCAGGACGACTACTACGGGCTGGCGGCTTTCTTTACTGCCCTGGAAAACAAGCAGGCCCGCCCGGGAGAGGGCGCTTTTCTGCATCGCTCCAAGGTGGCCCTTTCAAAAAACCCCAGTAGCGAAAAGGACCTGGGACCAGCGCTTCCGGGACGAGGCCCACTGGAGCTTTCCCCTGGAGAGGATCCACGGGAAGCCCTCGCCAGCTGGGTTGTCGGTCCGGAGAATCCCTACTTCGCCCGGATGATCTCCAACCGCTACTGGAAACACTTCTTCGGACGGGGCCTCGTCGATCCCGAGGATGACATGCGTACCACGAACCCGCCTACTCATCCTGCTCTCCTCTCCGCCCTCGAACAACATGTCATCAAGAGCGGATTCGACCTCAAATCCCTCATCCGCCTCATCTGCAACAGCGATACCTACCAGCTCAGCAGCAGCCCCAATGAGCGCAATGGGCAGGATCAGCAGAACTATTCACGCTTTTACCCCCGGCGCCTGCAGGCCGAGGTGCTTGCCGATGCCATCAACCAGCTCACCAACGGGTCCGATTCCTTCCGGGGGCAACCAGCGGGAGCGCGAGCGGTTCAGTTGCCCGACGACCAGTTTGCCCAGGAGTTTCACTTCCTTGCCATCTTCGGGCGCCCCAACATGGCCAGTGCCTGCGAATGTGAAAGAACCTCCACCTTCAGCCTGGCGCAGGCGGTGCAACTGGTGAACTCCAAGGAAACTAGCGCCAAGCTGGCCTCCCCCCTCTCCCGGGTCTCTCTCCTTCTCCGCGAAAACGAACGCACTGACCAGGGCCGGGTTGAGGAACTCTACCTCCGGGCCTACTCCCGACCTGCCACCTCCGAGGATCTTATAATCGCCAGGCGCCACCTCGACGAAGCCAGTGCCGATCCAGCTGCCAGACGAGCGTCCTATGAGGATCTTGTCTGGGCGCTCCTCAATAGCCGGGAGTTCATTTACAATCACTGACCGCGGTTGCTGCAGAACCTCCCCGGCAAGGCAACCAACCCACAATGCTTCCCAAGAACACAAGGATTGCAGCAGTGAAAATTGCCGCCCTGGTTACTACCATCGGCAGCCTCCCGGCACAGCTCCCTGTGCCTGTCCTTGAATCCATTTTTCCTGCCGGTGGCCAGGTCGGAACCTCGGTCGTGGTCACAGTTACCGGTGAGGAACTTGAGGGCGCCACCGGACTTGTGTTTTCCACCAGCGAGCAGGGATTCTCCATCACGGGAGAAGTCCTTCCTTCCACCGAATCCCCTGAAAACCCGAACCGGTTCCGCCTCCAGATTCCGGCAAATGCCAAGCCGGGTTGTTATGGTGTTCATGTGCAATGCTCAAAGGGCCTGAGTTCCCCGCGTCACTTCATGGTCAGCACCACTCCTGAGCTTCTTGAATCGGGACTCAACCACACCCGGGAACAAGCCATGGAGATCTCCCCGGGAGTCATTGTCAATGGACAGACTGATGAAAGTGCCAGTGACATCTACCGACTGGAACTGAAGACCGGGGAAGCAGTTCGGATCTCCTGCGAATCGGAAGCCCTCGCTTCCCGGGTCAGCGCCGGCCTTGTTCTCTACAATGCAATCGGGCAGGAAATGGATCGAGACCGCAACAATTCTGATCGTAATGCAATGATCGCCATTACCGCTCCAGAGGACGGCAGTTACTTCCTCCACGTCTCGGACTTCACCTATCGCGGAGGCCCCGGTTACAACTACCGCCTTGAAGTTGCCCGGGGCCCTCTCGTCTCCTTTCTTTTTCCTCCCGCTGCTCAATCAGGCGAGACAGGAACCTTTACTCTCTACGGTCGCAATCTCCCCGGCAGCGACCCTTCCAAGAGGGTGCGCGTAAACAACCGTCTTCTTGATACCCTTGAGGTCACGACCTCAATCGAAGCTCTCGAGGAATTCGTCGGCCATGGCCTCATCCGGCCCTCCATGGTTCCGGCCAGATCCTACCGATTCCAAGACGGAGAAGAGGATTCCAACCCCGTCCCCGTGGGCATCGCGTCAGCGCCCGTGGTCCTTGAGACCGAGACCGGAACCAGTGGAGAACCTCAGAGTATCCAACCCCCCTGCGAGATCCAGGGACGTTTCAACCGGACCCGGGATCTTGACCGCTACCGCTTTGAAGCCAGCAAGGATGATGAACTCTGGATCGAGTGCCTCGCCCAGCGCATCGGAACTTCCGTAGACCCCATCCTCACGATCGAGAGACTCAGCAGCGATGGAGAATCCGGAGAAACGATGACACAGGTGGCCTCCTCCGACGATCTCGGGGATACCGGAGAAAGAAGATTCCCCCTGCCATGCGGTGACGCCGCCATCGCCTTCAAGGTCCCTGAGGATGGCACCTATCAGGTCAGCATTCTCAACCTGGCCGGCCGGGGAGGCATGGACCAGGTCTACCGCCTGGCCATCCGTGAACCAGAGCCGGGCTTCGAACTTCTGGCCATCCCATGGCGCCAGGCCCATATTAAGAATGAAGTGGATATCCTCACCCCGGTCATGCCCCCGGGAGGCATGACCCAGATCAGGGTCTTTGCCATCCGCCAGGGCGGATTCGAGGGAGAGATTGACCTCAGCATCGATGGTCTCCCCCCCGGGGTGAATTGCCCTCCGGCCTCAATGGGCAGCGGCCGCGACACCACCCTGACTCTTACCGCCAATCCGACCGCCCAGCGCTGGGACGGCCTTATTGCCGTTCAGGGAACCAGCGGACAACTGAAGCGGACTGCAAAGGTCGGCATGCTGCTTCACCGGGCGAGGGACTTCAGCAAGGAAAGCTACTCCACCGCCTTGGCCCGAAGCCTCTCGCTTTCCATTTCGGACTCCAAGCATCCTGTTTCAATAACCATTCCGGAGAAACAGGACTACGAAATCACACTGGGCGAGACTCTTGAGATCCCTGTTAAAGTCCTGCGTCAGGGAGCCAGCGGGGAGATCATCATTCGCTCGGAAGGGCTTCCTCACAAGCACCCGGACCTGAAAATTCCAGCCGGCTCCGACAGCGGGTCCCTTGTTATTGCCTCCGGCAAGGAGGGCGAGTTTCCACGGGAGGCCGGCACCTGGACCTTCCGCCTGACAACTGAGGCCACCTTTCAGCACGAACCGGGGCCAGCCGCGGTCGTTCATGCCAGGGCCGAGCAAACCCGGCTCAAGACCGAGGAACGAAAACTTCTTGAGGACATCAAGAACTACAACCCCTCCGCCACAACGGAAACCACCGGGGAAGCTGAACTCTCCGCCGTGGAGGCAGCCCGACGACTCCCTGTCCTGCAATCAGCAATCCGAGCCACCGCGGAACGGCTCAAGGTCATCGCGGAACGAAAGCGAGCCAGCAGCCGCAAGGTCAGGGCTTACTCCATTCCGCTGAACATTACGATAAAACCACGGGACCCGGCAACTCCCTCCGGTTGACTGTCGGCAGGATTGTAGCTACCTCGCACCTAGGCGAGCTTTCCCAGCATCCGGTCCAGCGAGTCACTGGTCTGATAGATCAACGCCTCCGGATAATGGGCATAGGGGTGGAAATACTCAAAGGTGAGGAACCCCTCATAATCTACAGCAGCCAGGGCGTCCATCACCGCAGGCCAGTTGGTGGTCCCATCCAACAGCGGGCGAAAACACTCCAGCGAGTGATCCGTTCCATTCTTCGTGAACTCCTTAAAGTGAATATTCTGGATACGCTCCCCCATGATTGGAATCCAGTGCTCTGGATGCTGGAAGAGCATGATGTTCCCGGTATCATAGTGGACGCGCACATGCTCGCTGCCAAAGTGATCAACAAAACTGTTCATCTCCATCGGAGTCATCAGGAAGCCATTGAAGAAGATGTTCTCCATGTTCAGACAGATTCCGAGCTTCTCGGCCTGGATCGCTAGTTTCCCTACCGCCTCCCTGGCCCGGCGTTCGCAGACGTCATTCGGGACCGGATCATGATCATCCCGCCACGGAATATGCACCGCTCCCGGAACCACCAACACATTCTTCACTCCCAGATCGTGGGCCGCCTGCCCGATGTTCCCCGCCAGTTCCAGCCCCCTTCGACGCTTCTCAGCATCATTGCTCGTCAACGGGTAGGGCCAGAACAGGAAGGAACAAAGGCCGCTGATCTCAATTCCGATCTTATCCGCCATCCTGCGAATAGCCGTGAACTCCTTGGTTCCTGACTTGGGCGAGAGGTCGCTTTCCAGGTCGTAATTCAATTCGATTCCATCAAAACCAGCATCCTTGGCCAGTTGCAGGCATTCCTCCAGGCTCATGCGATCCGGATAGGGAAAAGCCCACAGGTTGATCGATTTCTTCATCTTGTCGTAACGCCGGGGCGACATCCTGCGGTCATCCGGAGCAACCTTCCGGCCTTTTTCCCCCTGGGCGGTGACTGCCTGAGTTGCACCTACCAGGGCTCCAGCTGCCGAGAGAGCCCCTGCCTTGACCAGCTGCCGGCGACTGAACGTGTCTCCTGGACTGGCGCCCGGGCGGGGATGCAGCATCTCTGGAGGGTCAGATCGATCGCTCATAACTGAGCCTAGGCTGCCGGAAAAAATCAGGCAAGACAGTAGCCATCGCACAATTCGGAGGTCGATTTATCACGCCCCCGCTCACATAGTTGCCCATGCGTTCGCTCCTGTATTGGTTCGCCTGCCTCCTTTTCTGTCCACTCTCCCCCTTCCCATCGGCTGCTGCCAGCGAGCGACCCAACATCCTCTTTCTCATTGCCGACGATCTCGGCTGGGCTGACGTCGGCTGGCACGAATCCGAAATCGACACCCCGAACCTTGATGCCCTTGCGAGGCAGGGTGTCATCCTCGACCAGCACTACGTCACCCCGATGTGCTCTTCCACGAGAGCCTGCCTCCTGAGCGGACAATACTCCACCCGGTTCGGATTAGATTCTGCCACCAACGAGCGTGTCTTCCCCCCGGGAATGACCACCCTGGCCTCCGCCCTGCAATCCCTCGGCTACGAGACCGGCTTGACCGGGAAGTGGCACCTTGGCTCCAGTCCCCAGTGGGGTCCTCTTCAGTTTGGCTTCACCAGAAGCTACGGGTCCTTCGCAGGAGGCGTGGACCAGTATCTTCACCTCTACAAGCGAGGCCCTTATCAGAAAACCTGGCACCGCAATGACCAATATGTCAGCGAAAAGGGACACGCCACCGACCTCATTGCCCGGGAGGCCACCCGATGGATCGAGCGCTCCGACCAGGATCACCCCTGGTTCATCCAAGTTGCCTTTACTGCAGTCCACGTGCCCATTCAGGAACCGGAAAAGTGGGTCAAACCATATGACGACCGGATCAGGAACGAATCCCGTCGGCATTACGCCGGGTGTGCCACTCACATGGACCATGCCATCGGGGAGATGATAAAGGCCATCAAGCGTACCGGGCAGAAGGAAAACACCCTCGTCATCTTCACCTCCGATAACGGTGGTTCAGGGCCATGGAACCCGCGCGGACTCTATCCCGGCAAGTACGATCCCAGCCGGGTCCTCGGGATCAACAAACCACTCCGCGGGCGAAAGGGAACGGTCTACGAAGGTGGGATCCGGGTTCCCGCCTTCGCCCACTGGCCTGGCAAGCTGCCAGCAGGCACCACCCTGCCGTGTCCCGTCCACATCGTGGACTGGATGCCCACCATGCTCAAGCTGACCGGGCACCCCGCTACCGGACAACTTCCCTGCGACGGTCGGAATATCTGGCCCCTGCTAACCAAAGCAGAAAAATTCCCCGACCCGAGAACCCTCTACTTCAAGCGCGGGAACAGCTTTGCCCTGAGACACGGAGATTGGAAACTCGTCACAACCGGAAAGGAAAAACAGGAACTCTTCCACCTTGCCGCTGATCCCAGCGAGACAAAAGACCTCTCCCGTCAGAACCCGGAACAGGCTGCCAAGCTGCGAGCCCTGCTTGAACAGGAACGCAAAAACGACGAAGGTCGTTCCTGAATGCTGTTACTTTCCGAGACAGTAGAGCGTGTCCTTGCTCCGCAGGAATACCCGATTGTTCGCGAGAGCGAGACTTGCCCGGTGACTCCGCATGGACTTGTCACCAAACTGAACGCGGTGCAGGAGATTGAACTTCTTCGGGTCCGCCGCGACCACAAAGACCTCTCCATTATGATCCTGGAAATAGATCTTGCCGTCCCCACAGGTTGGGGAGGCCTCAATCTTGGACCGGGAACCGATCTCGCCCATCCAGAGAACTTTCCCGCTGCGAGGCTCGATACAGGACAAACGCTTGTCCTTGAACTCTCCATTCAGCACATAGAAGTAGCCATCATGGTAAAGCGGAGTGCAGACATCCGAGGAAACCTCCTTGTCCTTGCTCTTCCACAGCAGTTCCCCGGTCTTGATATCCACCGCGTAGACCGGGCTCTTCTTCGGCGCACAGGCCAGGGCTACTCCCTTGCCCGCCACCGGGGAGGGAACCAGGCGCCAGTGACCTATCTTCCCCGGATTCCACGTTCCCCAGCGCCAGAGTTCCTTGCCACTTCCCGGCTCATGTCCGCTCAGGGCATCTCCGCCGGCCACCAGAAGTTGAAGCTTGTCTCCTGAATCACTGGTCGGGGCGATCACAGGGGTGGTAAAGGCCTCAAGGGACTCCGCCACGGCCTGTCCCTTGCGCTCGACCTTCCAGGCGGGCTTACCTGTGGCAAAATCGAAAGCCTCCAGGTAGGACGGGATATTGTTGGCCCCATCCTTTCCCCGTGGCACACCTGCAAAGGAAAAGGGAACATCTCGTTGCAGGACCTGCATGATCAGGGTTCCGTCAAAAAGAATCGGACTGGTCGAAAAGGTCCACTGGAAGGCGAAATACTTGTCTCCCTCAGGGACGATATTTCTCCGCCAGACCTCCTTGCCCTTCATGTCATAGACGATGAGATCGGCATTCCCGAAAAAGAAGGCCACGTGCTTACCATCGGTGACCGGCGAAGGGGATGAAAAGTCGCTGCGGTCATCGAGGTGCACACGCCCCTTCCCCACCACATGAGACCATAGGACCTTGCCTGTTGAGGAGGACAGGCAGATTGCATGAATCTCCTTCTTCTCATGATCAACCGCGTTGACAAAGACATGGTCACCCCACACCACGGGAGTTGCCGACGACGTCCCTGGCAGCTTCGCCTTCCAATCCACATTCTCGGTCGGTGAGAACTTGGCAGGCAACTTGAGATCTTCGCCTCCGCTCCCATTAAAGTGCGGACCCCGCTGGTTCGGCCAGTTAGTACCAGTCGCGATCAGGACGGGGAAAAGGGAAAGCAAACAGAAAAGGGCGCGTGTTTTCATAGGATTGTCAGGCCATGACCTAAAGGATTAGCGCGCAGCACTCAACAGGATTTCACGGTAAGCCATCTCACTCCATGACGTGATACGGCCCTCTCTGGCAAATACCTACCATTCAAATACCTGAACCAGCTTCAGGCCAGATCAAGTCCGACTCGGAAAACCTTCACGGCCCTGGCTCCAGGGACTCAATCGTCCAGGACTGCTCCTCGTCCGCAATCATGAGACTCTGGTCGATGAATACCGACCTCGGGTATCCGAACTGGCGATCCCAGGTAACCCTGATTGAGGCTGCATTACTGGCCCACGCGTCAGCGATCCGGTCGAACAGGCCATCAATCGTGCGGTAGAGCGGCGGCTCCTCAAAAAATGGAGGGAACGCCTCCAACCGCTCGTAGGAAGAGACTTCTCCATCAACCACGCTGATCTTCCCACGCCAGAAGATCATGGTGCTCCAGAGAAACCCATACTGGTAACTCGTGATCCCGGAAGCTCTCCAGCGGAACCTTGCTGCAAGATAGTCTCGATAAAACGAGTCAACCTTGGGGAACTGGACCGCCCGGAACAAACCGGCAGGCGCATCAGGCACGGGAAGCGCAGCCGGGGAAATATCAGCTCCCGGAATTCCTCCCAGTTCCGCTACCCGCTCCAGAAACAGGAGATCCCCCCACTCCCTTCCATCCGACGAGTGCTGCAAAACCCACTCTCCCAATCCCTCATCTCCCACCACCCGGAAGGAGAACAACTCGCCGGTCCACTTGATCCGGAGCGAGACACCCTCGGCCGCAGGACTTCTCAGGGAAGCTCCGACAGAGGCTAGCACAAGCAAGGCGTGGAACAGATGAAGGGAAGAGCAAAATCTCATCTTTAAAAGGGGAAACTGATCACAACGGGGCACCTGAAATAAAGTAGCACCTTATCAACCAGACACCGTTCACTCAACAGGAATGGAACAAGAAGCCTACGCCACACAAGCCCTCTACCAGCAATCCCCCAAGCCAAAAAAGCACTCAAGGTTACTAAGAAAAAAAATCGCAAGCCCTCTTTTTGTGAGCAAGTAGCCCGACATTTTTTTCACATTTTTCCACATCTCTTTTCCCCCTCTGAGACCGGGCCGGCGGACAACAAAGCACCCAGTTATCGACATGTTCACATCCCTTTTTAATCCCACATTAAGGTGAGATCGCATCTGTGACTCACCTCGAACATGTAAAGTCTCATGAAGCAATCTGAAACCGCTTGACCATTTCTCAAGGGTCCTATGTGCATGCCATTTCCACGTTCGGTCTCTTGCATGATCACTCCATATCAAACGAGAAGACCGGGACAGTGGGATGCCGATTATGAATGATAGCAAGAAGCGACCTCTTGCCCCGGATAACTCCTTCGCACCTCCGTCATGGTGCCGGATA
>JACLAC010014169.1_pt1 | contig 13711 bp, 16 predicted proteins | sample 8027881 | NCBI WGS metagenome assembly JACLAC01 (sample SAMN15725517, study PRJNA655200) | protist metagenome | isolation source: fluorescence activated cell sorting (FACS) single amplified genomes of... | place: Spain: Blaines Bay Microbial Observatory, Mediterranean Sea | collected 2016-01-19 | reverse complement strand
CTCCATCACTATCACCATCATCTTCTTCGTCCTCCCAATCGTCGTCGTTGGCGTGGTTGGCGTCATCGCTGTCATCGTCATCATCATAATAATAATCATCATCATCAAGATGCATCATGCTATTGATACAAGTAGCGACCGCCGGGGGCGGTTGATCGAGAGTTGGAACTATAATTTGATGGATTTTAGGCGACGGGACCGGTCGCAGCGACGAGAACATGACCGGGGGAAGCCTGGGGACAGGTTCTCAGGACCTGGCGACCATTCCGGACCCATTGCTACCCTTTTCGTCAACAGCAGGCATCTGTCCTGTCTCAGCAGCAAACAGCTGTCCTGTCCCAGCAGAAGGTATCAGGTGTCCTGTCTGAGCAGCAAACGCCTTGGTAGGGGCCAAAAATGATTTCGCCCCCCTTTTACCTAAAATATTGAAAATGCCATTCATCCGGCGGGCCTGGCGGAACCCAAGGGCGCCCGACGAAATGGCAGCAAAGACGTCGAAATGGAACCCCACCAACCACGCGTGATTGCCAGGATTATGACACTTAAACAAAATCCCCCAAATTATGAAGATGTCTCTGCCAAGGTCATGAAGTCCAAACTATTAAAATACCCACACAAGGTTTCCATGTGGTTTCCTCTAGGATCAAGAGCGGTTTGTGCAATAGGCAAGATTGCAAGCTCACAGAAGCCACACGAGATTGGAACAGTAGTCATCCCCCGCACACCGCCCCAAAAGAGGAAAATCCTGCAAAGGCGCCTTGGAGCTCAGTTTCCCATGACTTTGGGCCACTATGGAACTGACATGGGACCCGCTTAGCGCTTTATTTGCTTTTGGTCTTGGAACCACTGGTAAGGTCTGAGCAACTCGCATTGTGGTGGTTTGAATAAAGTATATTGCAGAAATGTTCAGTTTCAGTGACCTTTCTGTATGTGCATGTAAGGAGTAGAGCCCTGGCAAGAAATGTTGAAAGAGGCTTTGGCTTGGTATTTGCTGTCTTGCTTTAAGCAAATCCATGTTTACTACTTCTAAGTTCAATGGAAAATGTCAGTCTGGCGGAAAGTGCTGAGAAAGAAGGCGCGAACTCATTTGCCAGAAAACAGTGATGCTTGATGCGCTCGACTAGACACGTTCAAAAAGTCCTTGGCCCCTTTTTGGGTGGGTTTAATCCAAGCGTTTGATCAAAGGCCGTGCTTTGAGGTGCGATACAGGGTAACACTCAACAGCCTTGAGTGTTATAACTTATGTGACCACGCTCGGATCTCGCCGTTTGGGGAACAGCTCATAGCAAATGAGATGCAACTAGTACCATCAAGTGTCTTAGCTTGGGAGCTACTGCAAGAATAGTCGCTATCTGCTGAAGCTGTTCATGCATTTCCAGTCAAACCAAACAAAGCTGGCGAAAGGGTCGAGCCAAAACGCCACACGCAAAATAGATGAGCTATATCGACCTAGCTGTGCTTTTCAACAAGGAGAGCACAATGTTCAGACAAGCAAGCAATGTAGACGAGCCCAAGTTAGCAAACATGTCAACGCGCCAGTCATGCGGCACTCAGGGTGTGCCCGAATAGCTGAATCTGCATATCAATATGTTCCGCACGTTGAAGAAACAAAACACATTGCAGAACTTCGTCAGCGTGTTGAAAAAAAGGAGCTGTAAAAACAATAACAGACATCAGGTGCCTTGAACTTTAAGCCTTTTACATTGCAATGACAAATTGCTACGCAAATGATCCTGCAACGCCTCGATCCTATCTTCGACGGAATGGCGCGTTGCCGCCTGCCCCAGGCTGCTTCAGCAGAGAAAAGTGCAACATGCATACACAAATACACTCAGCTCTATGGAATATATGGCGGCGTCTATTTTGATTTCCTTGCTAAGGGATTCTCTGCGGCGGACATGCCCACGGAACAGTTTGGGTATAAGCACACCTCGCGGCCAGGGCTGGCCGATAGGAACAGGGAGTCTGGCTGGTAAAAGTGAGGTGTCTGGCCAATAAAGGTAAAGGGTGTGCCAATAGAAGTTAGAGGTTGGGGGTGAGCTCGCAAGAGGCCTGTGAACGTGATGAGTTGGGGAGGGCCAATCTGGTCAGGGCCTGTGCCCCGGCCTGGAAATAAAAGTAAGGAGCTGAAGGCCAGGCGCTGGCTGGGCCAAACCTTTATGTGGACTCCTCTCTTGTTTCCCATTAGAATACAACATGAATGTGGCCATACATGTTGTGAACTTTGTCAGTGACAATTGGGGCAACTTTAGCCCCAAACTCCATCGTGACATTACAGCGGGAGGATGCAACTATAAGAAATTGATGAAAGCAGATTTGGGAGAAAAGACAATGGACCTCACAAAAAGTGGACTGCTTGGCGATGGCCAACGGCTAGAGCGGCAAAATGAAAGCAAACAGGGAAGTTCTCGTAGGGGCCAACACATCTTGGTACTTACACCTGTGGTTGTATCATGCCAACTCAAAAGTCAAGCTGCTGCCTCTTGCTGACTGACTGACACTTCGACTCGAACTTATTCCTCCTGACAGATTGAAGCTATTTGGTCTGGTAAGGTTCCTTGTTGTGCAAAGACTCTCTACGAAAGCTGACCCCAGCCTTCCGAGTCTGGCCTCCAAGGCCTGGCTCGATTGGCCTCCACGGGGTCGCAACCGGGGGAAGCACCGCTTGCCAAGGATAAGGGTATCTATGGAATCGCAATCACTACGGTAAGGAGCTGGAAAGAAAAGTGGAGATGGAGCGCAGAAGAAGAAGAAGAAGGAGGAGGAGGAGGAGGAGGAGCAGGAGGAGGAGGAGGAAAAGAAGAAGGAGGAGGAAAAATAAGAAGACACATAAGGTCATGCTGCCTGGAAAAACTGATTGAAGGAGAAACGTATATCACGTGTATGCGACAGTAGCTCTCCACACGCTAGTTTGGCGAAGCATGTCATGTTGTACGCAGAGTCGTTGTATACAGGACCAATGGATATAGATCTTCGTAAACATGGATTCGGTGAAAGCAGAAAGAAATCATTGATGATCTATTTTCGCAGAGCTGAGTGTATGTTATTCCTCTGTAGGTCTGCGGAGCGCTTGGACAGGTATGCATCATTGCCAGACCGGGCTACGCTCACCATACCTGGCATGGAAAATGGTGCATCATCCTGGAGCGAACCATGTGTCATACCCATAGACCTCTTGGGGGGTCACCAGCGCTGGGGATTGGGTATTCTACTCGAAGTTCTTCTGGCCCTCCTGCTGTAGTTCTCACCCACTGAGAGAAGCATTTATTCTGGGGGCAAACATACCCTCGGCTATGGTGCTGACCCACAAGACACTGCAAAAAACATATCACAGAAGCAACAACAATAGTTGCACACACAGCTGAGCCTCTGAGGACACATACGTGACTCATCAAGCATTCTCCAGCCACAATACAACAAACCGAAACAAATCAAGCTCGCATTCAGATACAGTAGGACCTTCTGTGAGGCTGCTAGTCTGAAAAAACTTGGTGAGCGTCCAGACACAACCTCAGGGCAAGTAGTGCTGTTTTTTCCAGGGACCTCGCTTTTGCTTTTTTCTAACATCAGCGTGCTGGGCCGGCTCGTGTCGGCTGGCTCCTTAGAGTGAGTGACAATGCGACTGCAGCGCACATGGCGCAGCCATCGCCCTCACTTGAGTGGGCAAGCTCCACAACTACACCTCTGGGATGCTACTCTGAGTCTGAGTCTTGAGCAATGCACAAGCCTCCGACATAATCTTTGCGCCCTTTGCATGCTGACGCGCTGTCGGCCGCCGCAGAACCACTGAGCCAAATGAGTCTACTTCCATAGCCTGGCGCTGCTGCAAGAATAATACAAAATATTCACAACTCACAGTTTCTGCAGGAGGCACCGCGCAAGACATTCTCTCCACCAAAGCTGTTGCTCAAAGCCCAGCTGAGACAGGCATGCTCAGAACTGTTCCAGACAGTGCCCGCAATGGCTCACAGGAGTGAGGATCTGGGCAGAGCGTGCTTTCCGATACAAACTTCTAGAGGTTTGCGAAGGGCCAAGGCTTGCCCATTCCAGGTCTGCTGCGCATGGCTACTGAAAGTGAAGTCAAGGCTTCGAGCCGGCCAATATTACGCCACGTGAAGCCAGAAGTCAGGACCTACTCAGCAGCCAAGAGGAGCCTGAAAGAAGCACATGTTTTAAGACAAGAGGTGGAGATTATTTTGAGAAGACTGGGAACGGGGATCGAAGCAAGCAGCGCTAGTAAACACGAGGCTCGAGGAAGCAACCTGCCACCCATGTGCCATCCACAATTTTGGGATTGCCGCCAACGGCAGAAGCAATCTTAATAACCCGCGCCCTGAACATAGTGCACTTCTTCTAGTGTTGATCGTCTTTTTGTAATACTCCAATCGCTGAAGTGTTCAAGCAAATGTTTTGTCAATACCGCCACGCATCAACCATGCTGTTCTTCGGTTAAGCTATCAGATCTACCTCTAGAGAACAAAACGAACGCGCTAGGCTAGGACGATTTCTAAGAACAGGACTAGATTACTGCATCAGTGATGGACCAACCAAGCGAAGTGATGTAGAGCTTCGGTACATTGCATGTGAGAATATTTGTGAATTAAAGGTCGAACATATCTACAACGATCAAGCGGAATGTCTGCCGTTGGGACAGGACACATGTCTAGTGATGATAAAGGCCAGATGAGTGCCGTTGACACAGAAGCCTTCTGCCCCATCTTGATCCTCCCTCTTCTCGATAGCCAGGGTGCCGGTAGCTTGTTGGATAGCTGGCATCTTGCCTCAACGAAGAAGACAAACCTCGATGTGGATGGTTTTGGGAGTGAATCGTGACGCTCAATTCCACAACTTGCCATCAAAATGATACTCTTGGACATGTCCAAAACATCCAGCACTATTTGAGAAATATACCAATTAGAGATTATCCCAGCAAGAAAAGTTAGCACCCTTGCCCAAGCTGAGGCATGTTCCATCCAATGAAGCACAATCCCTTGTCTGCTTAAGCAGGCTTCTTCCAAGAAGTCACCAGTCGATGGTCGGCCTGACACGAGTCTGAGCTCCACCTGAGGGACGCCAGTCCCAGTCGGTTGGAAAGGGCGAGGGTCTGGGTCAGCCAGGCCGCCCAACATGGTATTGGCTTGGCTCATGGCTGGCAGTGGAATTGAAAGGCTTTCAACATTCTGCTCAAGCCTTCAGAATAGTTCTAATGTCGCACTGAAACCAGGGGAGATAGCGTCAAATCAGCAAAGCTCAATGTGTTCAATTTGGGGATGCTAGTTTTGACTGAAGTTTGAAATGCTAGTGCCAACTCAGCTTGAAATACGCAGACACAAGGGCTCGGTCGGGCTCAAGATTGGCTCAGGCATGCTCAAGTTCGCTCACGCATGTGCATGTTCAGCATTGGCCACGGGCCACAAGCTGTTCGACGCAATGGGGCAGCGCTTTCTTCCTACTAGGATTCATGGCCGATTCTGAGCATGCATCAGCTGAGCGTGAGCATAAGTGAGTAAAAGTTGAGCCTGGGCACGCTATTTTGGTCAACATGTCCGAAAAAGCCCAAACGCTGTTGAGCTCGCTTGAAGTGTTCTGCACGTTGAACTGTTGGAAAAAATCCTCACGCCTGGGAAGATTGATCCTGGCAAGCACCGAGCTGAGCACTTGCTGATGATGCAATTCCGGACTTTAAAATCTTCTGGGTTGACGCAGTGATGAGGAATCGAACCTAAGAGCGGCTGTCCCAACAACCCCAATTTCGAGGTTTTAGGTTTGTTTTGGCAAGTGTTTGGCCGCAGGAGCGTTCCCGAACGCTTTGGAACCATGGTAGGACTCCTTTGGATGGATTCTCGGGACCTGGTGACCATTCTCCCCCAATTCGTACGATTTTCGCCGATTCGGGGATTCTGCGCCCAACCTATTATCTGAAACTTCACGGTTGTCCGCAGCCAAGTTCTCTGATACAAATGTCAAGACAGACCAGATGTGTTCTGCAAAGACATGATAGATGTCTGCTGTTGCGACAGGACAGACGTCTGCTGCTGAACGGAAAAGATATATGCTGTTGCTACAAGACAGATGTATATTATTGGGACAGATCCCTTGTCTCAACAGCAACCATTTGTCTTGTCTAATCAGCAGGCATCTGTTCTGTATCAGCATCAGACATCTGCCCCATCTCGATAGCAGACATCTCTTGCTGCAACGGCAGAAGACATCTGCCATTCCCCAAGGCCTCTGCCTCCAGGATGGCTGAATTTGCGACACAACTTGCTTTGTGAGTCCTTAGGTGGAGATGCACGCAAGCTTGACAAGGCACCTCGCCGTCAACGCTGATATTCTGATTCTTACCGAAGTGAGGGCTTGTCTTGCTAGCGGAAACTCAGCTCTCTGACGCAAAACTCTAAACGGGCTGAAGTGGAACTGCATGACGAAGATTGGCGCAACGTCCGACACAGACAAACGAAATCAGCTGGTTGGTCAATCACACACGCTGGGTCTTGCAAGGGTACATTCATACCGAAGCTTTCTTCTAGACAAGCCGAACCTACTTATTGCCATTGTCACGGTGCGTGATACACTCCGATCAATCATTTTGCTTGTGCCCAAGACTTAGTTTGGCTTACAGCAGGTATGCGTCTTTGCTCTCCTTGACACGGCTTCCTGGTCAAAGCACATATGGGCCATGCCACCCCCCGGCAAACAAGCCCTGACGGCTTGGTGGGCAAACTCACCACCTCTGTTTCAGAGCCGGCTGCAGGTATGTGGCTCACACTTATATTAGCAAAGGACGGGTGTCATTTAAAACATTACCTGCAATTCGTGGATTGTCTCCATTGTTTGCAGTCTCGTCGACGAGGGTGGATGATCACAGGCCAAGGTGGCCGACTGAAGCGGGCGAACACATCATTCATAAACACGCATTTACCACTGCAAATGGCAGTGTGCCATGCAAGACGTAACGAACCCCCAGGGAGGCTCACAATCTTTTGGGCCTGGGCCGGCTCGGCCTCCCAATCCCTCACTTTTATCGATATTACCCTGGGCCCAACCCCCAAGCCCTTTTGTCGACGGGGACCTGGGCCTGTTCAGCTTCCCAATCCGTCACTTTTATCGACAGGACCTAGGCCAGCCCAACCCCTCACTTCTATGGGCCACCCCCCTGACCTCTATTGGCCAGAGCCCCTCACTTCTATCAGCAAGACCCCTCATTTCTATTAGACAAGCAGACCCGCGCCAATCCAGAAAATTGTGAGCCCCCCAAACCACCGGGGCAACTACTCTGCGCCAAATAGCAAACATTAATTGCACAGTGCCAAATGCAACACACACTCTTTCCTAAAGCACGAGTACGAAGTTACGAGCACGAACTGTACTACCTCAAACTACAACCATGCACAAACGCGAGCAGCAGAAGAGCACATCACGCTATCATTGATTACCGCATCCGCTGCGATCTGTCAATCAGCATGCCTGCACTGATGCCTTGCACGCGAGACATAGCCAGAGCTGCTGTAAGAAGCCACAGAACCAACCGCTTGCCCAATGGGTTTGGCCGGTGTGCACTGTCTCTAGAGTTGCGTCCTCCCGCCCCAGAGTATCGAACAAGCAACACAGTTTAATTCGAACAAGAGACATTTGTCACAATGTTGAGTGTGGCTTCGCTGCGCTTTGTAGGAAACAGTGATTTACTGAAACCTCAAGAGAGCAATGCTCACAATGGGAATGGTCGCCGATTTGATTGAACTTTTTTCACAAGCTACCATGGTGCCTAGCCTACAGCCTGTGCGATGGAAGCTCCCTTCGGAGGCTCCCATTCCCATTCCCTGGACAATGCCATGCACCGCCGAACTCTCCTCGACAGGAAAGTCCTGAGACCTAGACTTTGCTGATGGCAGAGGGCTTGAGCTTATCGGGTCCTGTTCCGCAACAAATCAAAATCAGCATGGGGCCCAAGAAAGTCAGCAGGCAGATGCCTGCCGGCGCATGACTTCTCCAAATCAAGTGGAAGCTACACTGCTGTTGATTGCAAATGGTCGTGCCAGCGGTCCCTGGTTGTCAGAAAGTTGCAGCATGATCGCTCTACCCTTATGCACTATGCGATGACCTTGAGAAAGCTTTTCAGCAAAAGCAACCGCTCCTTTCAGTCAACAAGCAGAAGCTAGCAAACGCAGTGTTGCAAAAGCAAACCACTGGCAAGCTTTCACATACCGCATCAAGTCCTCCTCATGTATTTTTAGAAGGACCGGTGGGTCAAGCGAAACCCAGCATTGCTTCGAGTAAGGCCATGAGGTTGTTCACTCACTTGAAGCGAATCTACCGGCGATCTTTCCAAACCCTCCATGATCACTCTTAGCGCAGGCAAAGCACATCATAGTGAATCGATCCAATGTTGCTTTGCTCAATGGACCGATTCAGTTTTGGGGGTGATTGAAGCCAAGTCCAAGCTGAGCCCTCTCAATACAGACTCCATCCAAGCATGTAGGGAGCAAAGGTGTGCCTGACAAATCTGATGGATGTCCTGAACTGACAAACATGGGACTGCTTATTATTGCTTGGATCGATCTGTCCAGGTGTCTACTGCTTCCAAGTGTGCAGATCCAGCTTCAGCATGTGCGTCCAATCTGCATGCTTACACGGCAAAGGTGAGCTGGGGCCTCGCTGGCGTCTGGCCTTGCCTGGCCTGGCCAACCCAACATGGCTAGTCCCGATCACATCATGCCAAAGCCAGCCTGGCCGGGCCCAAACCTGAACCACAGAAGCTCCATCATACGGTGAAGACGAAACACTAAGCATGCTCCAGCATCAATTCCAAGTGCTGCTTGAAGGAATGCGGATCCAGGGATCCATGCCCTGCATCCTAGTCTATGGAGGCGGCGATGCCAGCCAGCGAATTCAAAATCATATTTGGCGTTTCTCCAAGCATCGGGCTGTAGCCCTGCGGATGGATCCAATGCCTACATTGCAGCGTGGCTCTGTGGATCAAGCGGGGCGACCTCAGCGACAAGCCAAAAAAAATCAAATCCGTGTGCGCAGCCTGGGTCAGGGATCCATGCTCCAATCAGTCCCAGCTTAAACCAGTGGGAGTGAAGGCCTTCAATGAAGCAGTGAGCGAGAGAGTTCCTATGAAAAAAAGAATGAAGATGGGTTCTGTGGGGACTCCCGCGGGACTGTCGAGCCACAACTGTAGCAACGAGGGCCTTGGAGATGCTGTGGCGATCGCGGGGATCCATAGGACCCCAAAGTCGCAATGGAGTCATCCGTCAGGTCCTGACAAATCCTGCGGTGCCAAGTCGCCGCCACTCCAGCCGACGTAGCCCGACGATCCTGTGAGACAGAAAGTAATGTATTTGAGAGGCGTAAAAACATTTTCACATAATCCAAGGTCAGGTTCTCTAAAAGAATCCCAAATCCTGCAAAGATATTGGAAAACCTCAGTTTGGAGCCAACCGAACCCCTACATTGTTCACAAATTGATCACCTTTTTGACACAACTTCGATACACATCTGCGAACAACTTTCTGATGGTCCTAGCATCGGCTTATGAGACCCACCACGTAGCCAAAGCGAAAAATGAAAACACAGATTGCGTTTTCATTTGCAAGTGTTAGACCACATCCAAGTTTACTAGAAATCATAAATTATTATACTTGTTGGAAGGAAGCCTGTGCAGCATGGAGACTCGTTGCCAGGAGTGCTTGCGAAGTGCGCTGGGAATACTTGTTGTGACTTGGGACACTTTTTGGAGATGCCACATCGAGACGTCATCCTGTTCTGTTTCATAACCTTTTTGGGCAGAAAGCACCTTGGAAATTGGGTGCACCGCCACATGATGCCTGGTTGACATTTTGAGATATCTTCACTTTTCGTCACACGTCGGGTATAGGGCTTTACACGCCAATCTTGTGTTGCTTCGCCTGCGGTCTCTGAGCTCGCAATTGAATCCGTCATTCTACAACCGCCCTGGATGTCCGCGAGTACTTTCTAGATGTGTTAGACACCTGAGACGCGTGTCTTGGCAAATGCCCAACAAAGGATTTTTGTCGGCGGCTCTCATGTCATGCACACTTCATCACCGCATCAGGTCAGAGGAGGCGATGTCAGAGGCCAAGCCGTATTGCCTGTCAGCAGAAAAGAAGAAGCTGTTCTGCCTGGACAGGTCGAGGCACCCTCTGCAAGCTACAATGATGAACCCCTGACCTCCTGGGGTGGTGGGTTCTATGCTTTTTGTGTGAGAATCCGCCAAATAGAAAGTCATCGCCGTCGGTCCGCCCTCGGCGTTTGCCGCCGCCTGCTGACCAACCTCTACCGCCGGCAACCAACCGACCTCTGGCAGCACACCACCAACTGACTGCCGACCAGCCGCCGACCGATGACGAACAACTCCTGACCGCTCACCGCTAACCGTCAGCCATGCACCGGCAGCCAACCGCTGTCCGCCAGCCGCTGAAGGTTACATGATTTTCCACTCTCCGCTAGCCGCTGGCCAAGAAACAACCGGCCCCCAGCCGCTGGATGGGATCAGCCATGCTGGCAGACCACTCGACAGGCCCACCATGAGCCGCATGTCAGCCACCAAAGGACGACCACCCGAAACATAGACAACCAATGACGGACCTCGCAAACCTTGAAGACTGAAGGTGTTCGATTTGGCAACCTCTCATGCAAACACCGCAAGGATTTGACCTGCTCTACTTGCAAATGCTACCAAGGCTCCTTGAGCGGTACCAGCATCTCTTCGTGCATGCCGTGGAAAGTTAACCATGCTTCGTCATCAACAACTCCATCTGACTGCATGTCTGAAATCAACAACTCCATCTGGCTGCAAATTTCATTCGCGGTCTGCAAGGTATGGATGGAAAGGTATGGATAGAAAGAAAGTACGAAAGAAAGACTGAAATAAATACTGACAGACAGACAGACAGACGGACGGACGGACGGACGGACGGCTGGACGGACGGACGGCCGGACGGACGGAAAGAAAGAAAGAAAGAAAGAAAGACAGAAAGAAAGAAACAACGAAATAAACCTGTCTTAGCAAGGGAACGGGAAGCGCGCTTAAATGAAAGATCCTTTTCTAAATCCCCCCCCAATACGAACAAGACCAATCCCAACAAAATACACACAAGCATAAGGAAGGCAACAAACTAATCTCTCAAAAATACCTACCCAAATGTCGCAGCAAACATTTTGAACACATGAGTATGATCATTCAGAGATGTCCGAAATCCTTCCGAAAATAACCAAAACATAGATCCCAAAATGATCAAAAATCCATCCAAAATCGACCCCCGGAGGGCCCCAGAAACCCTACTTGAAGCAAGGTCGCTTTTGGGAGCCCTTATTGGCACCTTTTTGGCTCCATTTGGGACCCCAATGGGACCCCAAAAATGATCAAAAATCGATCATTGTTTAGACATGTTTATCAACGGCTTTTGGGAACCACTTTTTCTCGATCTTGGCCTCCATTTGGGCTCCCAAAACACCTCCAAAATGAGACCCAAAAGGGAGCCACAACCGAAACCTGAAAATCTTCGATTTTGTGTTTATTTAATACACTTTGGCCACATCCAGGGGTCCCAATAATGCCCATTTTGGGACCTTTTTTGGTACCCTTTTCCGAGAACCGTTTCTGAACCTCTTTTTTATCGATTTTGGATCATTTTGGGGACCCTTTCGGACCCCTTGGGGCACTCCAAAAGCGACCCTAAAAAACACCATGTGTATTGCCCCATGCACGTCAAAGCATCTAACATGCACGTCATGTGGTCTTCGGCCGCGCCTGCGGCGCTGCCTTGACCACGTCCAACACATTGAGAACAGCAACTGCAATGCGAGGCTGCAACCATGTTGAAATGCCATTCTGAAATGACAGCAAACACATCAATAATCCAAGTCAAGGTACCAAACTGCATGCACAAAACCTTGCTTACAACAAACATACGAAAATACCAAATGGCGCACACAAAGTGATGAAACTCTTCCCAAAACCGAGCCATTAGTCCCATGCATTTCAAAGCATCTAACATGTACGTCATGTGGTCTTCGGCCGCGCCTGCGGCGCTGCCTTGACCACGCCCAACATATTGAGAGAGCCGCGTGCTTATGATATTTCAATCACGCTGCCTGACCAACCCAGCGCGCGTACAGCAAGCAGGAAAGCCTAGCGTAGGCTAAACCAAGCTGTGGAAGAACAAACTAACCAAAAAGACCAGAGCAGACCAATCTAATGTAAAGCAAAGGGGACCACAACAGAACGGAACAGAGCGAACAAGACAAGACTGAGCTCGACCACAACACACCTGCCTGGAACAGAGCAGCCTCGACCAAGCCAATGCAGACTAAACAATAAAAGCAGAACAGAGCTAACGCGATTAGGCTTACCCCAGCTATACCAAGACGACCAAACCAAGTCAGTACGAACCCCGGCCATCCAGCACAGACAGAAACGACCAGACAGACGAGAGCAGGATCGAACAGTCAGACCAGACTTCATAAGAACTGAAACCAAGAAAACCAAACCAAATGGAGTTGCCACACTCAACATGTTCAGTGCATTCGATACCGCAATCATGTTGCTTGACCAGTCCAGTGCGAGCACAGCCAACAGCACAGACAAGCTTCAACCAACCAAAAAGACCAGAGCAGACCAGCCCAATGTAAAGCAGAGTGGACCAAACCAGAACAGACCAGAGCGAACAAGACAGTACCGAGCTTAACGAAAACAAGCCTGCCTGGAGCAGAGCATCATTGACCAGACCAATGCAGAACAAAGCGAACAGACGAGACCTGGGCAAAGCAGAAGAGAGCAAACGAGATCAGACCTGAAAAGGGTATATCAGGACGACCAAACCAGGACAGTATGGAGCCCGCCAGACCGGAACAGACAGAAGCGACCAGATAGACGAGACCAAGACAAATCAATCAGCACAGATGGTCAAGACCATAACAAACCAGACCAAGCAAACCAAATCGAAAAGAGCAGACCAGACCACGAGTCAGAACACTAGACCCATCACGGCAGACCAAACCAAAGCTCTCACCATGTCTCAACGCATGAAGGCAATCGATTCAAAATGAGAAATCCTCGCATCGCTACACATGTAAGAAATCATGACGCACACTGTACAAGACCACGATGCGAACACTTTGTCAAAACAGGAATAAACGTGTGACAAATCATGACACACAATGCACAAGACAACCCCAAATTCATCTCCAAAAGGATGCGAGCAACACGGCGAAATCTCCAACCACCTCCCCCAAAACATCAATCCAACCACTTTAAACACAATGAGTCCAAGCATTGATATACGTCCAAAAACCTTCAAAAAATCATCCCAAAATGGGTTCTGAAATGGTCGAAAATCCTTCCCAAATTGACCCCTGGGACCCCCTGGAACCAACACTTGAGCCAAGGTCAATCTTTAGACCATTTTGGGCTCCATTTTGGACCCCCAAAGGGACCCCAAAATTGATCAAAATTTCATAATTTTTGAGTCATGATTTTGAGAGACTTTTGAGAACCTCCTTTTGAGGCGCTTGGCCTCCCTTTGGGCTCCCAAAACACCTCCAAAATGAGACCCAAGAGGGGTCCAAAGCTTAAACATCAAAATCATTGATTTTGCTGTTAATTACTACGCTTTCGCTACATTCGAGGGTCATGTAAATCATCATTTGTTGTACTTTTGTGGTACCCTTTTCTAAAAACCGTTTC
>JACLAC010013933.1_pt1 | contig 13711 bp, 5 predicted proteins | sample 8027881 | NCBI WGS metagenome assembly JACLAC01 (sample SAMN15725517, study PRJNA655200) | protist metagenome | isolation source: fluorescence activated cell sorting (FACS) single amplified genomes of... | place: Spain: Blaines Bay Microbial Observatory, Mediterranean Sea | collected 2016-01-19 | reverse complement strand
CTAATTCTCTATCAGTTTCCATTTCAAGTATAAATTATGGGCCATTTGATAGCTTAAGCTATATTATAGCTGGAGCAGCTGTGTGGTTAATAATTGTTGCGATTTGTTTTGATCCCAATTTTGGATACCGGTCATCACGCACAAATTATTAAAATTCAACTTCTATGGGCACATGATGGCATTCATCTCAATATAAGAACATATATTAATATATAAAATATATATATGTATGTATAAACTGTGAATATACATGTATACATCGATATAGTATAATAATTTAAATGGGCATCACCTTGAAGCGATTGTAGAGAGAGAGAGAGAGGATAATTAATATTTTGGAATGGAGAGAGGAAATAATCTAAATCTTCCATCCTTTACAACACGACGATTAATAGGATGGCTATCTGTAGCATTATTTTTTTTAGTAGATTTATTTGCAAGATTGTCAGTTGATGTTATTGAAGAAAATTTAATGGAAGATTTTCAAATTGATGCTACTATCGCTTCATCCGTTTTTGGCTCTTCAGTTTTTTTCTCGTATGCTGTGATGCAAATACCACACGGATGGCTTTTAGATAATCTTGGTGCAAAGAAAACAATTTCAATATCTTGTTTTGTTACTTTCGTAGGTTGTATTTTATTTTCATTTTCACATCATATTTGGCTTGCATTGATTGGAAGAATTTTAACTGGTGCAGGTGCTGGTAGTGCTTGGCTTGGTATTGTAAAGGTAACAACATTAAATTTCAAGCATGTAAATGGATTACCTGAAACTTTTATTGGTATAGCAAATGCTATTGGTTTAGTTGGTGGTTTACTAGCGCAAACACCTTTTAAATTAGTTTGCAATATTTACGGGTGGAGAAAATCATATTATATTTTTTCAATTATACCTTTACTGTTAACATTTTTGATCTATTGTTTTGTAGATGACATTTCGTATGAGGAAGAACAAAAAAAAAATAAATTAATATTATTATTAGATGAATCGAATGATATTGATTCTGGTCTTAAGAAATTACGAACAACGCAAGAAAATATAGATCGCCATATTAATAATAACTACTACATATTATCAAATGATGAATCGACGACTCCTAGTAATACTATTACTACTACTACTAATAATAATTATGGCGATAATAATAATAATGATGATGATAATCATAATAATAACAATAATATTAAACTTTCATTTTGTAAATTATTATGTGAAAGAAATATATATATATTTGGAATTTATTTAGCTGGATGCGATGCACCATTTGAAACGATAGCTGGACTATGGGGTGCAACGTATATGAATAATATACAAGGGTTTTCAAGTTTTCAAAGTGGTATTGCAATTTCATTTTTAGTGATCATTTCCGGAGGCACCGGTTTAGCATATGGTAAATTATTAAAAGGTGATACGAAAATGAAGGAAAAAATTCAATTATGCATTTTTGCTGCTGTTGCATCATTTATTGGATGTTTAATTTTAAATTCGTGTATAAAATTACCTGTATACGTTGTATATATTGCATTATTTTTAATTGGGCAAGCATGTGGAGGAATGACTGGATTATGGTGTATTGTTCCACAAAGCAAGTTAACTCTTCATGGTAATCTTGGACTAGTTAGTGGAATTGTCAATACAATATGTATTACATTCGATTCACTTGCTCAACTTATCTTTGGTGTGTTATTAGATTATTATTGGAGTGGAAAATATATAAAAGATAATGGTTCTGTTACAAAACATTCCAAGCATAGCCATAGTAGTAGTAGTAGTAGTAGTAGTACTGATGATAAAACAAGGTATTATGACCAACATTCATTTATTCCTGCAATGTCATTTTTAAGTTTTTTCTTTTTATTAGGTGGTATTTGTTTTTATTTTTATAAAAAAGAGAAGAGGTAGAGAGGAAATAAGAGAGGTGTTCTTGTTGTTGTTTGTAAACCGTGGAACAAGCACGAAGTTTTTACGTCGTATGATATGTTTCTCGTAAAAAATATATAATTTTTTTATATTTTGTGTTATATGGGGAGTTATTGGCACACATATCATTTATTTTGTGAGATACGACATTCGTAGATAATGAATTAGAGTGTAAGAAATACGAAAACAGCTTCGTAAAAAAATTAAAATTTTACACTCTCGTATTCAAATGAAAGTAACGTAATCAATAATACACACATACACACATATCCCAAACTAAAACCCCTCTCCGTGTCGAACTATCTCCCTCAAAAAAAATACGGTTTTGTGTACTTTTTTGAATTCTGTGTGAGAGAAATGTTTAATTTACATACCACCACACTTTTCACAATCGTTGATTATATCCCATCTTGCCACCTTTGAAGCTGGTAATTCACTATTTGCTTTCGCTTGTTGACATGAAATACATTTATCACCAAAATGCCATTTTGGAACGACGGAATTTGTGGAAGGTGTATTGCTATTACCACTTGATGATTTGATACGTGCAACTTGTTCCTTTTTATAGCAAGTTGAATAAAATATAGGATCCGATGGATCATCACTAATTGTATATATTGTACCAACTTCCGGCTCTTCAGTGGGGCTAAAGAAACCGTAACAGATAAACGAATTTTCGGATGCACCGTTTTGTACCATATTCTGTTTACATTGACCTTTGTTATAAGGGATATTTACATCATTATTTAAAAATGAAACTACATTTGATGGATTTTTATATGGTACTACATTTAATGCATCACACATTCTCTTTTTATTATTAGCTATATCTGGATCATTCGTCATACCATTTTCACACCATGTTTTACAAGCACTAATATCATCGGTTGAACTAATGACGAAACATTTTTTATGTTTTCCTTTTACATTCGAGGGAAAATCAATATTTGCTTCTTCATATTGACAATGTTCTGTTTTAATCCAAACAGTTTCATATACTAATTCAGGAGGCGGAGGTGGAGTTCCGCCACCACCAGTACCACCTGGATCTACTAAGACTGCATCAAAACAATCATAATATCCTCTCCATGAATATTGGATAACATATTCACCAGCCTCAGCGTATTCTGGAAATTTTATTTTAATTAAGTCATAATCCTGCGGACGTTTGTATGCGATTTTATATTTTGCTGCTGCTACCAGCCATGGATATTTTGGATTTGAATAGGCCACTTTTTCATCTTGTGCAAGGTATTGTGATTTATATTCATATTGACCATATGTAACACCTTCTGTATCGCATGCAGCTTTGTCCTTATGCCTTCTAGTACATCGCCAAGTACTCGGCCTTTCAAAATATAATGTGCTATCAGATGATGATAATTTCTTGGAATACCTTTCGCCTGTTCCAACACCTGCAGTTGGAAGCGGCTCTTTTCCAAATTTAGAACTAGACTTTGGAGTATGCCATCGTACATGTGTTTTATCATATCCTTTGCCTACTAACCATGTTTTTGCACTACTTGGCGCTTCAGTGATATAACCTTCAATTGCTTCAGGTGAATTTAAACCAAGTTTCCCTTCATCCTCTCGTTTAACAATTGAAATGTATACAAATGTATTTGGATGTCCAATCGACCACTCAAGATGAAAATCTTGATTTTTATTGACAGCAATATTAATACTTTGTCCTGGTCGTGGAGGGCATGGACCAACTTTTGTTAAACCTTTGATTCTAGATTCTGGATTATTAATCCAATTATGCCCAGATGCAAAATTAATAATGAAAAATGTAAAAAATATCATTATCGTTAAAATATACCTACTGCTAATAATACCATGACGACGACTACTAGTAGTATTATTATTATTATTACTAATAATATTTTTTCTATTATTATTGTTATTATTCCTGGCGGCATTTCTCTTATTTACAAAAACGCCAGCCGAATTATTCCCATTTAGAACATATAATAACATTCCTACTACTGATAAAAGGTTTACGGTATTACTATTATTAAGAACACTTCCACTCGATGTATGCACAGTTGATTCAGCTATACCATTTTTAGTATTACCATCATCTGGAGTATTACCATCGCCTGGAGTATTACCGTTATCATCGTCCATATTATTATCATCACCGGGTTTCACTCCACTCACTTCACATGTATCTAAACCTACTTTTCGCAAACATGGGCAAAGGCGTTTTTCATTATTATTATTATTTGTATCCGCAATGGCTTCGCATAAATTATTTACGTTTGAATCAACAGGACATTTTTGAAAATCATCTCGTGTGGAACAATACCCTTCTTCATTAGTTAGTAACCCAAGTTTGCTACACGGTTTGCCATTGTTACTTAGTAATGGTGCTCTGCATGCTAAAAAATTTCCAGGGCCATCAATTTCATTTGAAAATTGTTCATCTTTCGGTAAAGATAAAGTAAAGTTCAAAGCAGTGCCATCACATGATGTACCTTGTTTTTCACATGCTGTTTTACAAGATATTCCTTTTTCAGAGGCTTGGATCCATATAGTAGGATTTGGCATATCAGTCGATTCATCCAATACTAAATCTTCCTCTGGCCAAAAAAAAGCACCACCATTTGTCTCTCCGTGTTTTACTAATGCTCTAAACCGTATGCTTCCCGTACCTTTTTTCGGTGCTTGAAATTTAAAATCATGTTTGAAATGCTTAACGCCTGCATTCCTATGCATAACAGCTTTCCCTGAACACATTGGCGGAGTCCAAAATTTTGGATCTTCAGATTTAGGTAAGATCCATTTACCAACTTTTCTTACGTTATCACTCGTAGTACTAGCAGCATTATTATCAACGGCATATAACAATAATCCTAAATATTTCGCATCTTTACTTAATGCTTTTACGGTGATTGTTATCAATTCACATGGTTCATATTTTCCATTAGAGGAAGAAGAAGTCACGGCATATTTATTAGATTTAATTGGAGGTGCGACTAAATCCATACCGGCAGGACAACACGGCGAGACAACCCCATTCATATCTGTAGTCGTCCACGCTCTAGCAATTCCATCACTTGGACATGGCAGTGTACATAATTTCATAGCATCCAAACAAGCAGGCCCGTCACCTGCTGAATTTGCATTTATAAATATGTCATCACGATGAATTATAATATTAAACAATATTAAACAATAAAAAGAAATACAAAATATGTTTTGTTTTCTTACTTGCATTTTCTTGTTTCCTTCCTTTCTTTCTTTCTATTTTCGTTAATTATTACACAATTTTATTCTTCTTTTTAGTTTTCCCCCCTCCATTGATATGCTTTTGTATATAGTCACCACTTACATATTATAATCTATACTGGGCACAAGTGCGGCACATTATTTTTTTCGGTCGCGCGGCGCACCAGTGCCACACCCATCCTATAGAAAAGTACCTGTTGTATATATATCTATTCTCAAATGGAGAATATAACACAGTAAACCATACAAATATATATACAATAAATTATAAAATTGTATCAATTTTTATCTACTGGAGCTACGTATAATTAAACAAGGATGAATGAAAAAATCTTATTATTAATAATATCCATAACAGTATTAATATTTTCATGTGATGTAAATGCTAATGCACGTAATAATAATGCTGGGATATATGGTTTAGCATTAACAGCAAATTCACCAGCTGAAGTTAGTTTAACATTTCTTGATGTAAATACTGGGAATACAACTATCATTGGCCAAAAACATAATGGTATGTATTTATATCCTTACTATATATTCAATATATTTCATTCAACTTACTAACATATACATATATATATATATATATATATACATACATACATAGTACTTGATGGTATGGGTGACTTAACAACAATTGATTCTGAAAAAAGAATTTTTTATTATTTAGGTGATACAAGTTCTGGTACGACTTTACTTGGACTTAATATGAAAGATGGTTCTGTTGCATGCCAAGGTGTTGTTCCATTACGAGAAATTGTTTATGTTGGAATTGCACAAAGTATTGATTATGATATGGAAAATGACAATTTAGTGATAAGTGGATTAGCGGAAGGAAATACTACGGGGCATTCTGTTTTGAGAACTTCAGGTTGTGTCGAAGGTTCGACTAATATTGGAAAATTGGAACATGTTGGTATCTTTGGTGATGGTACATTTGCTCCAATGTTGCATGCAAGTGCAATTGATTCCAAACAACAACGACTTTTTGTAACACTTGCTATTACGAAAGAGCAAGATGCGGTTGGTGTTATTGATTTGAATGGGAAACAACCTATGTTTACAATCCCAGCAGATTCATTTCAACATACTCTGCTTGGTATGCAATATGATACAAAAACTGAATCGATTGTAGGTGTATTACCAATAAATGAAGCACCTGGTGGCATTGCATTACAATCTTTAAAACTTGATGGTACAACACCAACATGGAAATCAATGACTTTACCAACACAAGATTATGATTGGTTATATGGAAATTCTGGTACTGTATCTGCATTAAATATCGAAGATGGGCAATTATATGTATTAGCTGGAAAACATCCACAACAACCTTCGAAAGGACCACCTAAAATGCCGGAAATGCATCTTGTTTGTATTGATTTATTAAAAGAAAAAGTTGTGGAGACACCACTTGTTAGTGGTTTGCCATTTGGTGTTGATTCATTATTGGAAATGAATTATGTGTGAAATATATAATATATATTAAATATGTGTATATTATATTAGTACCAATTAAAATGCATGTTAAATAAAAACTCATTTTTAATTTAATTTATACTCATCAAATGATAAATTCTTATGCATACTCTCCAGAAAAAAAGTTTAATTTATAAAAAGTTAAACAAGAATAAAAAAACTTAAACTCCTCTTCTCTCTGACTGTATATGATATAGGTGACAATTTTAAAAAAATATATAATATTAAACATTTTTGATAAATTTGAAATAAAAAATTTAATATTCTTTAAAACCCAATATAATCAAAATAATATGCCCCCGCTAAAGATTTTGCTATAGCTTCGTCAAGTTCAGTAGGGCTCTTTTTTTTACCATTGCCATCTTCTAGCTTCCTCACCGGAAACTCAACAAATATCTCGCCTAAGTCTAAATCTTTCAGATCTGTTTCACATTCTTGTAAAACTTTGTTACGGACTTCGTCATTTTTAATATTATTTAAATACGTTCGTAGCTCTTTTAAACGACGTTTTTTATGTACTTTTATAAACGTTTGTTCCGAATCAAAGAAATTGCCATGCCTTGTGTTTCGACCAATCTCGCAGTTGTTCACATGAGCGTGGGCATCATGGCCGCAATCTTTCAAGCAATATGCACAAAAACCACATGCACAATTATTCCTAGAGCATTTTAAAGCAAAACAGCCTCCAAAGTCTAGGAAAGCTTGTTTACACCGTGGACATCGTATAGTTAAAATTTCTTGTACTATGTGTTTCCTACTACGATGTACCTCTCGGTTCAATTCATCCATCTGCTTTAATCGCTCCAGCTCATCATTCATTTTTTTCTTGTATTCTTTATCTTTTCTATTTGTAATATCGCGTTTAAGAAGTTTCTCTCGAAATTTTTGAAACTTTTTGATTATACCAGACTCTGATTTAGTATGCCGAAACAACTCCTCCATAGTAATTTCTTTGGAATTTTCACACTTGCTTGGGCAAAATAAGTTGCCTTCAAACTTTTCATCATTTAACGATCTGCCCACATGCTCCTCAAAACACGCATTGCAGGTGAAATGACGATTTTCTGGACAACTATTACTGCATCGGAATCCATCAATTAATTTGTATTTATCCCAACAAATTGAACATGTCATTTCTTCTGCTAGGGCTTCACAATTATTATCATTTACCTCTTTGATTTTCTGTTGTATTTCGCGGTTTTTAATACTGGCAAGATGCTTCCTTCGCTTTCCCTCGACTAGAAACTTATTTATAGCTTTATCTGTTTCGTTTTCTAGAAGCCTTTTATTAGCAGCAATTTCGCGCTTACTTCTATTGATTTCTTCTTCAAGACGGTTTTTTTCTACTTGAAGTTTTCCCGCAGCAGCCCTACGATCTTTTTCATGTTGTTCTTCCAATTTACGTCGCTCTTTTACATGTTTAGTCTTCTCTAATTCCAATTGAATTTCACATTGAAGCACTAATATATTAGTTTCCTCCTCCATTTTTTTCTTTTCTTCTTCCATTCGTTTAAGATCCGTTTCTTTTTTCTTCTCAATGTCGTCAATAATTTGCTCTGCTTGTTTCTTGCGATTTGCCAAATCTTTTTCACAACGTTTTTCCTTTGCAGCAATTTCCGTTTCTGCATTTCTTTGCGCTTTAATTATCTCTTTTAAAATTTCTTCCCCAGCATACTTTTCTCGCAACTCTTGTTCTCGTTGCTGTTTTTTCAACTCAATTTCTTCTATTTCAAGTTCCAATTCTTTTTTTCTTTTAGTTTCAAACGCTTCGCGTCTCTTATTTTGTACTTCTCTTTTTGCTTTGGCCTTCTGTTTTCTTTCCTCGCACTTTTCTTCCCAAGTTTCTCTTTGCCTTTTCATTTTTTTCATTTCCTCTTCTTTTTCTTTCTTAATTTTTTGTATTTTATTGCATCTTCGACACTTGTAAGTTTTGTCATTGTTATGACAGCTAATTTGAAATGTATGGATAAACCCTTCACGACCATCACAAGTCCAATCTACTTCACAAGTACATTTTGGCACTTTAGCACAGCATTGCTTAACGGAATCATGCAAACCCCTTTTGCATTTAACAGTAACCATTTCTTTGCATACATTTAAACGGCAGGCATTGAGATGGCATTTATCTTTACATTTGTGCCCACAAGGAAGACTTTTCCCACATACGCTATTACATCCTCCATTAGGACATTTTCTCTCAAATTCATCAGGCGTTGATATTATTTGACGTTGCCTATGATGTTGACACATTACTGGCAATCCATTTACAATACATTTCTCTTTGTCAAGGTGTTCAAAAATTTTACACCACAAATTTCCTCCCTTCAATGGTGTGTCCGTTCCTCTTGCATTCATTAATGTCTCTTTATTTCCAAATATAATTTCACCATGCTTTGCTCTTGAGAGCATGACATTGACGCGTTCGGGCTCTCTCAAAAATCCAATGTTATTCATATTATTGCTACGAACAAGAGATACAAGCACAACATCAGCTTCCTCCCCTTGGTAGTTGTCAATAGTAGCTACCCGAACAGACGTTTCTGCACATCCCTTCCCCTCCTTACTAATTTCGAAACCCTGAACTCCTTCCAATCGATTTCTTGCTTCATTAAAATCCATGTCATCAATCAATACTTCCCAATTTGCATTTTTTAAAGCAGCTTGTAACTTAAGAAGCTGGCCTAAATATGGAGTTAGAACAACAAGATTACTAGGTTCGTAACCTTGTTGTAATAGATACCGTATAGTCCCAACAATCATACCCACTTCGTGCGAATTTGTCTTTGAAACCGTTCCTGCTTGTGGATCAAGTTCATCTGGTTTATCTTCCAGTTCTCGATGATCAACAAATATAACACGTTTTCCTTCTGCAATCCCCTTCAATGGCGGATATGTATTGGTTTTGCCCGCATCAATCAATTCAGGATACGTAATTAATTTTGGAATTGCACTTATATCTGGATGCATACGGTGTTGCTTAGATAACGTAGACACTTGCAACGTCTTTGCCAGTCGTTCAAATAAACTAACGTTTAAATCATAACCGGAACCAGACTCTACTGTTAGTGGGTAATGTTCAGCTTTTGGACGCAACTGCTTGTGATCTCCAATCATAATTAAGTGTTTGCATTTTTCACTCATACTTGTCAAAATATGTGCTTCCATAATTTCAGCTGCCTCTTCAACTAAGACAACGCCACATGCAACATGATCCAGCAGATCTTTTGACATAGCTGCTTTAGTCGTTGTGCAACCGATTATCCTAGCATTTTCTAATACTTGAATATCCTTCATATCCCGCATCTGACGAAGTTCATCTGTACATTGATGGATTGTTTTAAACGCAATAGCTAATTCTTTTCTATTATTTTCAAAAATTCGATTCTCCCATTCACGCTTTTTCTTATCTCTTAACTTCTTCGATAATTTCCATAAGTTATGCTCTTTTTTCTCTTTGAAGAAATCTGGAGGTTGTCGATTTTGACACCATGCTTTCCACAAATAGTCTTCTCCTTTTATTGTTCCTTTTCCCCCTACATGTTGCATTCCGTTCATTCTTTTTATATTGCCTTCTTTGTCAACCCTTCCTACATCAAATGCTTCCTTTTCCGAATTTGTTAAATACTCATTTGCAGTTTTCCACCATTTAGGTCCTATCATCAAGGCACAATTTTTTTCAAGATATTTTGCATACTCTTCTGCATTTTCAATTTTCTCTTTTAATTGGGCGTATCTTTTTTTATGCATTCTTGACATTGTACCTCTACTAGCTTTCTCTCTTAGATTATATTCTTCTATGCGCTTGCTCTTACTCCGGCCGCCTAAACGGACAATATCTGTAATTCCATTATCCAGTAAATCTTCCAGAAATGAATCCAGTGCATGGTTAGTGTAACAAACACAAAGTATTTTTTCAGAAGTTGCAGCTAATACTAGTTGTGCCAAAAGCACCCCAATGTATGTTTTCCCGGTACCAGGTGGGCCTTGAATCAATGCAACACGATTATTTAACGCTTTATTAACTGCTATGCGCTGACTTGAATCAAGGGTTTTTAATTTCCTGTTCAGCTTCGTGCCTTTTTCACGACAATTACTATGAAAAAACCAATGTTGGTACTCCTGTATTAATTCTGTTTTTTTATTTAATCCATCGCATGCTATTTCTTCAGCAAAGGGAAGTGTTGTAATTGTTTTTAGTCCCTTTAAAACAGGTTTGTATGAGAATACACTAGACGAGACGACCATTAAATGAGTTGTTGGTAAATCTCTTCGTCTTGAATATTCTTCAAGGGTTTTTATAAAGTCTTCTTCCGAGAAAAAGTTAATACCAATTTCTGAAAACTTTGGATGTGCTAATTCTTTTACTTCTCTGCGATTTATGGTACCAAAACGAATAGGTTCCCATTTGTTTTTATTATTTTTATTTTGCCGTAACAAACATACTAATGCATCTTTTGGAAGTGTCCGTTTTGCCCGTTCCCAGTATTCTTCTTTTTCCTTTTGTTTCATTTTTTTTCGAATCGTTGGATGCCATTTGTCGAGTTTAAAGTTAAAGATGATACTAGGCTGTTGCGATGGTCTCCCTCTAACGGTTGTCCCAATATGAATTCTATGTAATCTCACATTTTTATATACATCCCGCCTTCGTTTGTGTGGGTCGTCTATACTGCACGCCTTTGCCGGCCCAAGCATATCTTCGCGCAAAAGGCGAAATTGTCGGTCGAGTAATGCAGCTATACATTTTTGCTCTGATTGCTGCTGTCGGGTTATACTCTGTTGCTGTTGACGTCCTTGTCCAAGTATTGAACGTATACGTTCGTTCTCTTCTCGTCTTCTCTGCTCCTCAAATGTTAATGGGCGGTGGGAGCTCATTTTTGGTAAATATGAAATATCTTCACAAATAAATTCTTCCTTTGTTGGTAAAATTTGAATTTTACGAAAGTCAATAAAATCATTATTGTGACGTCCACCAGGTATTTCGTCCTGCTCCTGGCGCATTTCTTGCAAAGACGTCCATTTAGTCCCAGCTATAATAGTTTCAAGGCTTTGACAAGATATCATTTTAATAATAGCATGAATTGCACGATCGTCCCGTGCTTCTTCTTTCACAAACAGTATATTTTTAAAAAGCCATTGAAGATTCAATTTTTGCTCCTTTATCATAGTATTTCGATCTATTAAATGTCGAATCATGTCTCGAGTAGAACAAATGAAGAAGCGCATCTCCGACAGAGCTGATAGAATATTTTTGATCGGTATTTTATAAACTGGTTTATTCAGTTGATTGTCGCTAAGTTTTTTCACAATTGGAAGAAATCCTTGTAAGAATATCTGTCGGCCTATATCATTGTCCGCGTCTACGTATTCAAGGGCTTTCTTTATTGCACCATGTTCTACTGCTTCGGCTAGCCTATACAATAAACCATCGTATCCTTCTTTATCTGCAAAGTCACTCGCAGCTTTAAAAAATCGCAAAGCTTCATCAGAATTATGAATTTTTCCATCTGGATCTTTCGTCATTTTATCAAAAAAACGCCTATCGCTTTGTCCACCTAATGCAGATGGTTTTCTACTTCCCCTTCTACTACCGTTTCTTTGGTTTGTTCTGCGTCTGCCAGTAGAATTAGCATACTTCTTCTTATTGTTATTGTTGTTGTTGTTGCTTTCACGGTCTCCATTACCACCACATAAAGGCGACATCAAATACAACGTAGTTTCTTTTTGGATACGATAATCCATAATAGTATTAGCGTCTTTCAACTCTTTTCCGGCAACAATTAATCTTTGTTGACTTGATGGAATGCCATCTTTGTTTTGTAATTTGTACTTAACGGTTTCAATGCTATCAGAAAGTTTCACAAATAAAGTTGTAATTTGGCTGTACGGAGTTTTGACAAAAATTTGCATTTCACTTTCACACGATACATTATCTTCGTCTTTCACAGGATTCACTAGCACAGCATTTTCACTGTTAACATTTGCAGCTACGTTTCTTTCTTCTTTTTCTTGTTCGTTTTTGTTTGTTTTTTTTTTTTTAATTTTTAAATAGTTATTATTATTATTATTATTTGCTTTTTTTTTTCCTTCTTTTTTTTCTTTTTTTCTATTTTTTTCGTGTCTTCTGGTATTAATAACTTGATTTGGATGATTTAAAAAATCATATATCCTGTCATACAAGTAAGCATATAGTTTGTCTTCCTCTAAATATGCTGCGTATGACGTCTCTTGGAGAGAAATACATACCTTGTAAATATTTGACTCTACGCGAGATATTTCAAATCGATCTAATTCATAATGTTTCTGAAAGTAGGATCTTTTATATTCAATATTCCCTTTGTACGACATCCACCCAGTAGATTCAAACAATTCATCTATTGAATGTAGTAGTGACAAATTAGAAGCTTTCATCAACGAGGTATTCGGTCCACCTTCATTCTGCAACGGTCGAACATAGACTTTACTATGTCTCACTTCTACCATGGGTGGGTTATCCAACGCAGTTTGCACCAGTTTTAAAAGGACGTTTGCTTTGCTACTACTGGTCTTGTTCGGGACCTTCTCGCCCTGAGAGACGTAATAACTACTACAGGCATCTGTACATTTACAGTGTTTTTCAACAAAATCAGGTAGTATTGCTACATTTTTTGGGAGATTTTTTCCAAATTAATATTACATCCTAGCCTTGGTTGTAATTTTTGTTGTTGGGATAAACCCGTTTGTTTGTTTGTTATTTTTAAATTATTTATCTTATTCATTTTTATTCTTTTTTATTTGTTTGTGTTTTCATTTATTTTACTATTTGTTTATCCAAAACATATCTTTTTTTATATTGTAGTATAGTATAGTAGACGACTATATGCGACTATGTTATTGAGAAGAGAGATGATGTAATATGATGTTAATGAACAACATGAACACACTATGTGTTTGTTTCAATTGTCGGATATAAATATTAATAACAAATATTTCCGTAGTGTTTGATGGGGATAAATTTCATTTAGAATACAAATACAATTAAATTGCAAAATATTTTTATGAGGATGTTTTGTGGATAATTGAAAATGGATTATTTGG
>JACLAC010018611.1_pt1 | contig 13713 bp, 8 predicted proteins | sample 8027881 | NCBI WGS metagenome assembly JACLAC01 (sample SAMN15725517, study PRJNA655200) | protist metagenome | isolation source: fluorescence activated cell sorting (FACS) single amplified genomes of... | place: Spain: Blaines Bay Microbial Observatory, Mediterranean Sea | collected 2016-01-19 | reverse complement strand
AGAGTCAAAGAGAAGGATTATGCTTATACCTACTGGCCAACAAACTTTAGAAGTCCCCAATTTAACTCTATTGGACATGAACAGTTTCGTCATGTGTTAACGGGATATTATGGTTTGGAACTCGACGTGGGAACCGGTTCCATAACCAAATTGGGTCAATTATCTGATTCTTTGAACTATGAAGAATCTATATTTACAGACAACCAACAGATTTCGTCGATGACACAATCAGAAATCACCTATCAAGTACAAGTCGGAAATACGTACCATACCGGTTCTGATTTTAGCAATCCAAATGAACAGAACTCCTATCAGGGCACAAGTAATCCTTCCCAACTGCATGATATGGGACAATTCATGCAAACAATTGAAATACCGCAAGTCACCTATGAAAACAACAACTCTGTACAAGGAAATATATTCTTTGCCCTTATGCCACACCATTTCGTTATCACACACAGTATTCAATCGAGTACACAACAATCTGAGACTGTTTCTGTCGAAATATTTTTGACAAATAGCTTGATGACAGAGTTTACCGAAGAGGAATGGTTTGATGGTGATAGAGTTCTTCATTTGTACAATGAAAATAATGAGGGTTGGGTTTTTGTCGTACCAACAGATGCTCATATCGAAAGAACAGAAGATGGCTCTTTGCGATTTTATCAAAGTCAAAGTGAAATGTTAGAAAATGAGGAAGCAACATTATCAGTCCTTATCATTCCCGCAAATCAACTCACTTCGTCACAGATGGAAGCTTATATCTACCCACAGACATTGACCGAGGTATCATACACACAACTCACAAGAGAAGGTATAGAACAACAAACACCGATACAGGCCAATTGGGACACAAAATATGGAGCCTATCGAATTCCACTCGGCAATATACAATCAGCTGGAAGTACAGGCACAAACTGGAATATCGAATCGAATCACAATCTTTACAACCGTCATAAAATCATCCTTAATAACAATACAACAGAAGAATTGATGATCCCACTTTTCCTTGATGGACCTGTCAATACAACCTTTAATATTACAGGAGGGTCTCCTCTATTTCGAAATATGCAGGGAGATCCTACTGGATTGGCTATTCAAGTTTCTAAAAATTGGCATATAGCCGGCTACTGGCCTAATTGGTATCATTTTTATACGACACCAAATATCACACAAGGCTCCCATGAATTGGAATTGACCATTGCGAGTGGTAAGTGGGGTGAAACCTATGCGGCATCTCATGCTCAACTCAGTTTGGTTGGTTGGGGTATTAATCAACAATGGGATGAATCAGCATTGGGAGATTGGGGAGAATCTATCACCTATGATCCAGATAAAACATTGCGTAGATCTATGGTTGATGATGTTCGTCCTTTCTTGGTTGATGCCAATGGCGAATGGAATTGGACTGGAAATGTTGGCGGTGCTGATTTCTTAAAATATTCTGATGCCACAGGAGAAAAACGACTAGGTCGAATGCGTACCTTATATAAATCCCCTGGACCAAACCTTACAGATGTCGTCTATTCAGGTATAAGTTCTGACAATAAAATACAAGCTCATATTCGAACACATTTGGGAAGAACAGATGACCTCGTACGAGCTTATTATGAACTGGAATATACCGTAATAGAAGATGTTGACTATACCAGAATGTCATTCTTCCAAGTAGCGGCAGATGGATATGCTGATAATGGTTTTACAGAAGCCTCTTATGGTAACAGTGAAGGTACTATAGAGACATTATCTATTCCACAACACCAAACAACAGGCTATACTTCAACAGATCATCGTGGAATCGAAATATTAGGTGAAGCTCCTTGGGTATTTCTTTGGAACAATGAGAGAACAGGAGATTCTCTTCCTGAACGATTTGCAAATGTTGGATATATTGTGCGTTCTTTTGAAGCCAATATTGGAGAAGAGACGATTACAACACCACATTTCAATATTTACAGAACATACAATGGAGGTTGGTCTCAATATGCTTTTGAATTGGGTTTGCCATATGATGTAAACAATACTGTAATTCCTGCTGGTAGTATTATCCGAGCAACCATTGAATATGTTATACCGCCCTCGGATAAATCTAGATATTATGGAGCAAGTGATTATTTGGTCGATATGATAGACACAGACTATAACTCTACCAATATGATACACAAACTCGCCTCAGATAACCACTTGAACATTACGATAACAACAGGTAACCTTCTCCAAAATTATCCTGTTACCATCAACACGGTTTCTGTTTCTGGAAATATCGCTTCTCAATTTTCTATGGAAGGTGGATTGGGCTACACACCCATCGTATTTAAAAATCTCACGAGATTTGATAATTGGCGATTGGAAGTCAAAGATGGAGAAACTTGGTCAACTGTTGATCAATCAGTTGAAGGTGATGATTATTGGCAATCGGAATATAATCCCGTAAACAATTCATATACCTTGACGTATAATATTCATAATCGAGGAACTCATGAATATCGATTGATTCGATGAGATAGACAAAACAAAAATACCGGTTCAAGAAAAATAGATGCCGACCGTTTTTATTTCTTATGAAATATTATCTTACTCTCATAAGTAAACATACCTAGGAGAATCCTATGCTACCCCTTTTCTTTCTTCATCTATTTGTGGGTTGTAATAATGCTAGTCCCTTAGAAACTCTCGAACATAATGGTGAAACACGAGAATACATACTATATGTTCCAGAGATATATGATGATAGCAACAGTGTGCCTTTGCTTTTCAATTTCCACGGTTTTGGAGGAACGGCAAATAGTCAAATGGATTGGGCTGATATGCGTTCTTTAGCCGATGAACACAATTTTATTTTGGTCTATCCTCAAGGGGCATTACTCAATGATTCTAGCCATTGGAACTCTGGCCACATCGGTGGAGACAACAAGAGCACAACAGATGATTTTGGTTTCATGATGTCCCTAATCGATCATCTTTCAGACGATTACAATATCGACGACACCCGAATCTATGCAGCAGGGTACTCAAATGGTGGCTTCCTATCCTATTCTCTAGCTTGTTACTACAGTGATCGATTTGCGGCAATCGCGTCGGTTTCATCGACTATGCTTAATGATTTTGAGGGTGATTGTAGTCCTAACCGACCTGTACCAGTGATCAATCTTAATGGTACGGCTGACACCACTGTCCCTTATGAGGGTGGTACCACGGGATTTCAATCTATCCCTGATGTCTTAGAGTATTGGGTCAATGTGAATAACATCACCAGTGAACCGATTACGAACAGTGTTGATGACAATGGCACAACCGTCGAACGTACATATTATGGAGGAGGAACAAATGGAGTAGCGGTTGACCATTATAAAATTATCGGTGGTGAGCATGTTTGGTTTGAACTTGACTATGAAGGTTCTGATACCAATAGGTTGATCTGGGATTTTTTCTCTCAATATGATATTCATGGTTTACGTTAATCTAAAAGTGTAATCCTCTACCTACAAAAACCAAGGTTTTCTTTTGTTTTTTATTTCCATAGAAAGAGAACAAGAAAGTTCCACACAGAGTTGTCATCGATGAGTAATATTTTACCTGAACACAAATTAAAACTACAAGTTCTCATTAAAAATAAAGATTTTAGTAGTGTTCTCCAAGGTCTTGAATTGCTTACAGCCTTATCAGAAAATGAAATGGATATCTATGATGTATTTGATTTCAAGTATTCCTCTCAAAGCCTTGCTGGCTTACAACAAAAACTATTGAGGTATCCTCATAGAAAATATATTAAAATCTGGCTTATTGGAATATTGGCAGAATATCAAACCCCTTGGGTTTTGGATATTTCTTTTTTGGATTTGAGAGGTCATAATCTCTCTACTCTACCAGACAACATTGGCTATCTAATACATATCAAAGAGCTCGATTTAAGTCGGAATTATTTCTCCTCTATTCCTTGTGCCATCTCTTGTATGACCAGATTACAATACTTAAATCTGGATAGCAATAAATTATCCTCGACAACATATACCGAATTGGATCAGTTCTTTCAAAAACTACAAAATACAAATCTACAAGAGTTAAAATTAAATCGCAATCGAATAACTTGTATCCCTACGTCCATAGGGTATCTATCCAACCTAAAAGTTTTAGATCTAAGTTACAACCGATTGGGTTTTCTCCCTCAGTCTATAGGTTCTCTTACAAATGTAAGGGACATCGATTTGTCTGATAATCGATTGTCATTGCTACCAGAATCCATAGGAAATTTGACAAAAATACAAAAATTAGAAATAAGATACAATCGGTTACAAACCCTTCCGGAAAGCATTGGAAATCTTACGAGGTTGACATATTTATCTGTCGTAGAAAATAATTTATCAACTCTTCCAGAAAGTATTGGAAACCTCACAAACTTAATAGATTTTAAAGCAAATCGAAATAGACTGTCATCTCTACCTAATTCATTTGGAAATCTCATACATCTCAACTCTATTTATTTGAAAAGAAATCAGATATCTTCACTCCCCACATCTTTGAAAAACCTCACAAAGATTATGAAAATGTCTATAAGTCAAAACAACTTAGCAAATCTACCACCGCCAGTTCTTGAAACTCTATTCAAAAGGCTAAGTGAAATACAGAATTTAGATACCCTCTATCTATCTAAAAACAACTTCACAACAATCCCAGATTCAATGATTCAACTCACAAATGTCACCTGTTTAGATCTACGACAAAATAAACTCCAAGATATTTCTTCCATGCAAAAACTGCTCATAGACCTCAAAAACGTTATTTTTGAGTGATAATTACTTTAACAATGAAGATCAAACAATGAAGATCAAACAACTCGATCTTGTTTCAAACTTCCATTCTTGATTCAATAGGAAACCTCTAAACTACCTTGTGATCATGGAAGACTATCAACAACTTGACTTTCATAAAGCCACGTATTGGACTCTATTACCACCATTCCAGATGAAAGCAGTTGCATATTTGGTAGATAAAAGCTCCCATTAAAACTAGGGGATGCCCATAGATATTGAGCAGTAACATTAAATCCTGGGTCTGCGACCACTGGATGATTAAGACCATAATCATTGGCCCACTGCATCAATTCGGCTTGACTCGGAGTTTGAGAATAATCGTTTTCCCCCAAAAGAGTAATTACAGTCAACCCTTGATTTTTATATGATTCATACCACGCTCCCAGCGTAGCTGCCTCTGATCGGCAAGCAGTTCACCAAAAAGCCGCTGATATAATAAGCACAGCATTACCACAGAAATCTGAGAGTTTTAGTGTCTCTCCATATTGATCCATAAGAGAAAAATCACCAGAGACTTGGCCTACACCATAGCCCGTAGTTTGAACACTAGGCCAACAAGGGTTGACATTATACCCTCCGATATAAGAAGGTAATTCCGGTTCTTGAGAAGGTTCGCTAGATGGTGTTGAAGGCTCTGAAGGTTCTGATACCGGTTCAGAACTAGGTTGTGTTTCTGTACTTGGTTCTGAACTGGGTTGTGTTTCGGTGCTTGGTTCTGATGTAGGCTCTCCTACAGGATCTAAGGGATGTTTATCTGAAGGTTCTGAAGTATCTTCTTCAGAAATACCTATAGGTGCCAATTCGACACAACCTAGCCATTGTAATATCAGAAACAAACCCATAAAAAACCTCTTACATACCAAATAAAAAAAATGTTCACATGAAAATGTACATGTATAAAAACAAGTATAGAAACATTACTTCATTATTTGAAGAGTTTCAATCTATTTCTAGATTCAGTACAGTTCCTTACTGTTCACAGTTCCATTCAAATACTTTTTCTTTTATTCATATAAAGGCTTCAACTCCAAATTAGTGGAAATTAGTTCCATTCAACCCACAGCAATGCATTGTGAAAAAGCGTTTCCATTTCAACAGGTACAGAAGTGGTTCCACTTGGACAATCACTAGAATTATTCAAACGCATATTGATTGTTATTCTACGGGAAAGACCATCTTCTGTTGCAATAACTGCAGGGCTAGAATCTCTAACCATTATGGCATTTGAATTACCAGCTACCGTCGCATCATCGATATCAGCAATATAATTAAATGAACCTACAATTCCCATAGCTCCATCAATAACAGGATGAGTAGAATCTGCTACAGTGACTGTTCCAGAAGAACCGTTACTGATATAAGAACCAAACCCCATGAGATCAAAGAAAGCCAAAGAACCATGATTGGAATTTGTATTACTTGCATGATAAGCAGAATCATCACCGAGAAAAATAAGTCCTTGTCCCATGGTTGCAGCTGTTTCAAGTGCTTGTACGACAGATAGCGAACCATAATCACTCCAGCCTCCATTATGATAAATGATACTGGAGAAATGAGAGAGTTGGTTGTAATTTAGGGTTTCTGAGCGATCATCAATAAAAAAGGCAGCTGAATACCCAAATCCTGATAGAACGTAGTCAATCTCCTGCATTTCTCTGTCGAGGACTGTAGAACTACCACATATGGAAGAACCATTGCTATGAAATCCATAGGTGAAAATTGTAGCTATCTGAAAGCAATCTCCTATTCCATCTTCATTTGAATCTGCATCTTCATCTATAAAACCATCTCCATCATTATCAATGCCATCACAATCATCGAATTCCGTACAATCAGGGATACCATTTTCATTGGAGTCAAATCCTTCATCTATAAAACCATCACCATCATTGTCTAGTCCATCACATTCTTCCTCATCGAAACAATCTGGAATCCCATCTCCATCAGTATCTGGCATGTCTTCATCTATCAAGCCATCTCCATCATTATCATTTCCATCACACATTTCAACATCTTGGCAATCTGGAATTCCATCTCCATCAGTGTCAGGCATACCTTCATCCACCAATCCATCTCCATCATTATCTAGACTGTCACACATTTCAACATCAAAACAATCCACTATACCATCAAAATCACTATCAGGCATTCCCTCATCGATAAGTCCGTCACCATCATTATCTAATCCATCACACTCTTCTTCATCTATACAGTCTGCGATACCATCAAAATCACTATCCGAAAATCCTTCATCTATAAAACCATCCTCATCATTATCACTACCATCACAAACCTCTTCTGGTTCTGCTACAGAATCTATGTTTCCATCCTCGGGAGGTTTGTTATCTTCAACCCCCTGTATGTCATATTCTGAACAAGCTAAAACAAATAGAAACATTATGATTACATTCTCCATTATCAAGAATAGCACAACACGAAGAAGATTATGATGTTTTTCATCTATCAAATCACAAAGATTCTCTGCTCAAACCAGATCTACAACAGAGTTCTTCCTTGCACTCAAGGAAAAATAGAATGAAGTGACCATCACTTACTATTTTTTTACAAGCACAAAAAAATATTCTATCAACAAATAGAATGTGTTCTTCGTTTATATTTAGATTAAGGAAATATATGCTCAACATCATCACCCCTCTAATTATTCATTTTTTATGTGTTCCATCTGTCAAAGCAGAACCTTTTTCAGAGACCAAGGAATATCAAGCTGTAGATCAAGTTTGGAAATGGTTCATAGACTATATGACTTCAACCAAAGCCCAAAAACCTCTGAATCTCAACTATTTTGTACATCGAGAGGTACAAAAGTATTCTAAGATGTGGGGATATTTATGGCCTGAAAACCAGACCAAAGTAGAGAATCAACTCAAGTTGTTCCGTTCTTTTTTGCGAGAAAACCCAACATCAGATATTGCCAATCAGTATTATTATCCATACCAAGGATTAACACCATTTACTGATGCTGAATTTCAAAAATACTACGAACATACTGCTCAAGTAAATCGACAGGCCAGAGAGGTTTCAACAACAACCATTAATGCTACTCAATTTATTGATGATTTACAGTTTGTGAGTTATTTCGAGAATTATCAGCCCTATGGTTCTACACTCCTCTTAAAGAATACAAAAAGTCCTATGTACAGCCTATTATTTGGAGAGATGAAGACAGTAGATATAGCATATGATGAACTCAGAGATCTCTGTACTCCAACCAACCGTATGATAAATGAAAAAGGAAAACAAGTAAAAATGGAAGTAGAGAGTACCATTGAAGATATTGCAATCGCATTTTATACACTCGCATTGTTAGAAGCGAATTATAATATTTCGAAGAGTTTTCGTGACACTTTCAAAGTCAACATCGTAGAACCACTCTCTCCCTATAAAGATCTTTCTACTGTTTATGCAGAAGGTGAAAGTTTGTGGCCTGAAACACGCCGTTCTTATATAGATCAATGTCGTACAGACTTCGAATCGGCTGGAAGATTGGAAGTACTTATTGCACGATCCAAACAATAAATCATACATATAGCAATGTATAAGGGCGTTTTTATTTATGCGTTTTGATTATCCGACCCTATCAAATGACCGTTATCAGATACAACAATGTATAGGTTTTGGTGGGATGGCTGCAGTTTTTAAGTGCTATGATACCAGTTTACAGACATACCGAGCAATAAAAGTACTCCGACCTGAATTGGTTGTTCGTAAGAGTATTCGAGAACGTTTTACGACAGAAGCTATAGCTATGGCTAGAGTAAATCATCCAAATATTGTACATGTTTATGATCACGGTATAGAAGGAATGACGTTGTTCATTGTCATGGAATACCTTCCTCATGGTTCTCTACAGGAGTATCTAGATAAAAAAGGCCCTTTATCAAGATTCCAAGCGGTCTCTGTCTGTTTAGATGTTGCACTCGCACTCGAAAAAGCTCATGAACTGGAAATTATTCATCGTGATATTAAACCAGACAATATATTGTTGTCTCCCCAAGGTTGTAAAATTACTGATTTTGGTATTGCTCGAATTGAACTGGAGTCTCGAAGTGTCACTCGAACACAAGCCGTCATGGGAACATTACCCTATATGTCTCCAGAACAACGATTAAGTGCAAAAAAAACCAACCATCAATCGGATATTTATGCTCTAGCGGCGACACTTTTTGTTCTCCTTACCGGTAAAGACCCCACAGATCTGTATGATGAAGACGAACAAGATAAACTGTTGGTTGACGTAGATGATGGCATGGTACAAATCATAAAAAAAGGTTGTCATATCAAAATGAGTCACCGTTATGCAACGATTGGAGACATGATACGAGATCTAAAAAACATCTCTCTTTCTCAAGAACAAAATCAAGAACAAATTCTATTACTTGACAGCCCCAACCCTACAGAACCAAAGACAACCAATTTTGAGGAACTACTCCATATTTGGGGTGAATATACAGGAAGTCAAATGGACACTGTAGAAGCAACGAATGAGAAAGTAAAAGAAAATTCAAATACAAAGCCAAATATTTCAACAGAGACTCTACATATAGAAGATATGTTACTAGATGATGTTCAAACTCCTGAATTCATAGAAACAACAGTCTCCCCCAACCAACAAGTACAACCGATACAAGAAACCATATATATGGATGACACAACGTCTGTACAAAAACCGGTTTCACCAGAATCTCAAAGTAATACTTCAACGAATAAAATGATTTTCTCAGTGTTTTTCGTCTCATTTATATCTTTTGGGTTCGCTGTTTTTATCGTTTTGTCACAAAAACAAGATACATCAACACCCCAAATTACCATCTCACAAGACAAGGAAATTTCTTCACCAGAATGGGATTATGAAGGTATCTATCTTCTGTCCAAACCGTCGTCTCAAGAAGATCAAACACAGTTCAAAAAAGCTCGTACAGCTTTTCTTAATGGAGATTTTCTCCTTTCTGAACAATTGTTGCTTCCCATAAAAAAACAATATTCACAAGACCCTGTCGTTCATAACTTGAGTTTTTTATTGCTGGAATCTCGTGGACAACATGCTCTTGCCGATGTTGCCTCAGAATCTGCAAGTAAAAATAGTCGTAAGACTTCAACTCATTTAGGGTCAATGATCACATTGTCTCATCAAAGTCTTCGAAAGTCTTTCAATACATCACTTATGCTGCAAAAATGGGACAAAATTAGGAACAAGCACAAGGACCCTATGGTCGAAGTAAATTATTTGATTTCATCTCGTAGTCTTTTGGAAAGAGATTTTTATAAAGAAGTGCAAAATTCAAGAAGCAAACATCCCGATTGGAGTATTCTTGCAAACATAGAGATAGTAGCACTACATATGATTGGAAATGATCGAGAGACTCTCAAGGTTGTCGAAAAAACAATCACGCAATACCCTCTTGACAATCGTTTCAAACTAGAACGAGGAAAACTCCTCTTGCGCATGGGTAAATTAGAGGCGGCTGAAGAGGTGATGAAACAGGTATTAATGACAGAGCCTAATTTTAGTGAAGCCCATGGTGTATTAGCTGGTATTTATGCATCCCAAAACAATGAAGCAAATCGCTTGAGTGAATTTATGATTGGATTAAGCGATGAAACACCTTCGATATCACAGATTCAACTTCTCCAGACCCAAGCCGAACAATTGGCTAATCTAGGTCGTTTACAAGAGGCTAAAAAAGTTTGGGTTTTCTGTATAAATGAGGCTCAAAAAAAGGAAGTCGAATACAGAGCTTTAGAATGTGCTTCAGCTCAATTACAAGCATCTTTTTGGCTAGAGGACTCTTCACTCTGGGAAGGTGAATACACCAAGGTTCAAAATCTTATATCGAATCCAAATCTAGATATTACAATCCGCAATCTATATCAACTTCAAATTCTTAAAATAAAGGTGCAACAATATATTCAATCTGGAGAAACTGCAGAAGCACAACTGATTTTCAAACAACTTCAACAAAGCAACACTGAGGAGTTTCCTAGAGATGTTTATGCTTCTACTTTAACACAGATACAACAAGATCTTTGGCTAGCCACAAGAAATACATCTGCCTTACAGAAACAACAAACCGTTTTAGAAACCCAGCAACTCCTTTCGACGGAATCTTGTACAAACAGTTTTCTTCGATATCGAATCGCACAGGTACTCAAAGATGATTTACGTTCAAAAAAATCACTTCGTTCTATTGTACAACATGATTGTTCGCCCAATAGGGAGTTAGAAGGGATCATGCTGGCACAATCTCAACTATTCCTTTTACAGATATTGAAAAAGACCAAAGACAAAGAGGAAGGACGAACTGTTTTATCTGATTTCTATTCCAGTTGGTCACATGCTGATGATGATTTAAAATTGACAACAGAGATACGCATCCTACAAAAGTATTTTGGTTTTGTCCAAAAGTAACACTTACGTTGGATTGTTATTTTTTTGATATACTAATTTCATAAGCATGACATATTGGTCTGTTTTTCATTTTCTACGTTGGAGATTTATATGTGGGGAATTATATTTCTATACAGTTGTGCTACCGAAGAGGTTGATTCCTCTACAAAAACATCTACAGAACAACCGATAACATTACCGATACCAGAAAATGGGTATCAACTCACCACACCTTCCTATGATGTACCACCTTATTCTGAAGTTGAAATTTGTACTGTTATGCGGCTTGAGCCCAAAGAATCTGAAACTCTTTTTTGGGCAAACAAACTAGAGAGTCTGGTCACTCAAAATACACACCACATGAATGTGCTCATCGGTGAGTTTTCTTTTCTGGATGTTTTCGCAGAGGATGGTGCTTCTGAGGCAGCCTTGGGGGTTCCTATTGGTCAATATCCTTGTAGTGAACTCAATACTATGGAACGAGCTTATACCATCTTTCCCAGTCAGCGTGAAAACCAAAAAATAACATTACCAGAAGGTGTAGCTGCTCCTCTAACAGCACCACTTCTTTTGGTATTTAGTCATCATTATATCAATACCACCGACACCTCCATTCCAATTCAAGCCACACTAAATCTAGAGACGATAACATCAGAAGAAGTCCGAGATGTTGCAGGTCTGATCTTCAATGACATTCCAGAAATAGAGATACCTCCCAATAGTGACCAAGTTGTAGAAAGAACATGTGTAGTCGAAAGGGATGTAGAGGTTGCTTTGGTTAGTTCTCACAACCACAAATGGGGACGTTGTGCAACGATGAATCATTATGATGGTGTTGCAGAAAGCATTTCTGATGACACTTTTTTTGTTAATAAACTATGGGATCAACCCCCCATTTTACACTTTGAGCCGGGTCAATTTTCCTTGACTGCTGGAGATGGTATTCACTGGGCTTGTCACTATCAAAACAACACAGACCAAACCCTCATAAATGATGGTTCTGCTGATGGGGAAATGTGTGTTTTTGCAGCGGTAACATACCCATCCACATGGTCTGTTTCTCAAGTGGAAGAAACCGTTTCAAATGGAGACCTCACATCTTTATTTACACTCATGGCTGATGTAATGGGCCCTTGTGACAGCGTTCTTAATACAACAGAATCTCCTTGGCTAAACGAAGATAGCAAATCTTGCATGGAACTTCAGCAAACAGAATCCAACGTCATTGAGTAAGTGGTGTTGTACAAATAATTTTTTAAAAGCGAAATATCACAAATATGTGCACCATTACATGACCAAATTTGATTCCATTCCTAACATTCAATTTGATAAAACTCTCTCAACAACGTATCTGACACCTAAATATAACCATTCCTTGTAGTCCTATGCAATTTGAGTCCCAAATAAAGTACAGTACCAGTCAAAATCAAGACAAGAACACCCAACCATTAGAAGTTCTTTCTAATTCTCAATAGAGTTAATTTTTAAGGATATACATTCGAATATTACGATATGATAAATAAAACGCATATGTAGAGGAGTCCTATATGATCTATTTGGTTTTTTTGTCCTTTATGGGTTGTGAATCAGATAAAGCGGTAACCATATTTAATTCACCGCCAGATGCTATAATTGTATCACATACAACAGGGGTTGATGTTTTAGAAGGATATCCGGTTACATTTCGAGCAACGTTATCCGATTCCAACCACGATACAGATCAATTGACAGCTCGTTGGCTTATCAATGATTTGGAAGTTTGCCCTACTCTTCCACCAGACCAAGTTGGTGATTCAATTTGTGTAACAACCATCAATGATGGTGATGAAAAGATCGTTGTAGAGGTTCGAGATCCTGAAAACTTATCTGGAACAGATACCGTCTTGTTGAATATACTACCAACAGAGGCACCAACATCTGAAATTTTGAAACCCGTAGATTCTGGGGTGTTTTACAGTAATTTCCCAATTACCTTTGAGGGGGTTATTTCTGATAATGAAGATGACGTAGGAGATTTACTCTATGAATGGTCTAGCAGTATTGATGGAGAACTCAATATCAATACAACAGTAGAATCAGATGGTTCTATGTTGGGAAGTGTTTATTTATCTGAGGAGATACACTTTATTATACTTCGTGTAGAAGATACTACTGGAAAAACATCGACTTCCAGTACAACAATCACAGTTGGTGGACCCAACACACCACCGAGTTGTGAAGTCACCTCTCCCAGTTCCAATGTAGCTGGTTCAGTAGGAAGTCTTGTCACTTTTACGGGAACTGTTGAAGATATAGATGTACCAGCTTCTATGTTGAATGTCACTTGGTCTTCAGATAAGGATGGAGAGATTGGAACTAGCACCCCAAATTCATCTGGTGGAGTGACTTTCCCCTACTCTGATCTATCTATCAACACCCATGTCATCTCCATGAAAACGATAGATGAAAAAGGAGCAGAGTGTGTTGCAGATGTTGTTTATACAGTATCCACACCTC
>JACLAC010000015.1_pt1 | contig 13714 bp, 16 predicted proteins | sample 8027881 | NCBI WGS metagenome assembly JACLAC01 (sample SAMN15725517, study PRJNA655200) | protist metagenome | isolation source: fluorescence activated cell sorting (FACS) single amplified genomes of... | place: Spain: Blaines Bay Microbial Observatory, Mediterranean Sea | collected 2016-01-19 | reverse complement strand
TCAAGATCTCTCCAAGCAGAGGTGGGATGACCCTGCTGGGAAAGGTGTTGGGCCTTTTATGATGAGAGATTTGTATGAAACTATAGATTTATCAACTCCAGTTCATATTGTACGCACCTATCAGATATCAAGAAATAATATAGAAAAAGCCATTGAAATAATGAAAGAAATTGGAAAGTTATCGCCATCGAACACGTTATCTGCAGTTGTTCCGGTCATGGCGCCCCAAATGGACCAGATTAGCGCAATTTATCACTTTGATTCGATGGGAAGTGCTGGCAAATACATGGATGAGATATCAATGAAGTCTGAATTTCAGGAACTCTTAAAGCAGGCAAGTAATTTGGGAACGCTTATTCGTGCTGGTTTCAATATTAAAATGTAGATTAGCTACAAGCTCACATCCATTGGGACATGGAGGCAACAAGGAGAAATTCCATTTTTGCCTCCAGCTAATAGGTTGCTTCCACTTTTCATTTTCTTCACTTCAACAGGTGTAAATATGGCTGTAGTTATGAGAGCTCACTGGCGACCAATCGATGTCGACAAATTTATTTAGTATCACAGAGAATTTCACGATCAACATCTGAAAGATGCTGGCGCAGTTGATATGAAATTATACAAGCATGATACAGATCATAACCTTTACATTGCAGAAGTTGTTTTCGAGTCATGGTCGGGGCGAGATGCTTGGGAAGCATATTTCAAAACTAATACCTCAGCTCAGGAATTTGGGGAAAAATTCAGTGCAAACGTGCAAAGTGAAAGCAATTGGGAGATGCTCACAAGAATTGACTACTAGAAATTGCATGCCTAATTTTCTGCCTGTGCTGAGAGTCTGCAAGGATATTTGCAACAAATCTTTTAATCTTGTCCCAGCTCATTCCGAGGGTTGGATTCTTCCTTCTCTGGTTCCAACCCAAGCATTAGCGTTGTTGGCTCATTTGTTGGTGAGTTTGCCTTTTTTGATTTTTAACTTTCTTCAAATTGTAATTCTATGCCCAGGGCAGCTAAGCTTTTGAGTCTGTTTCGGATGCTAGAGCATTTGTGGTCCCACTTGGAATTTCTGAAGAGAAAAGAATCAATAATTATTAGTTCTCTTTTAACAACTTGTTTACACAACAGAATGAAATCTGGGGTTTAAGGGAGAAGTTACCTTGAGTAAAATACATAAAATAAAAATGGAGAAACCATGCTAGTAAGAAGTTTGTTTATCAATCTGGTACTCATTGGCCTTGTTGCAATTCCGGCTCTTGCCCAAGATTCCAAGAAAGCAAGCAAATTTATGGTTGCCACTGCCAATCCAGTAGCCTCAAAGGTAGGCTATGACATTTTAAAGCGTGGTGGTAATGCGATAGATGCAATGGTAGCTGTTCAACTGATGCTCAATCTTGTTGAACCCCAAAGTTCTGGGATTGGAGGTGGTGCCTTCTTGCTGTTTTACGATGCTGAGCGGAATGAAATCTCCAGTTTTGATGGAAGAGAGACAGCACCTCTTAAAGCGAAGGGCGATCTTTTCCTTAAAGAAAATGGCAGTCCTATGAAGTTTTTTGATGGGGTGGTGGGTGGTAGATCTGTTGGAACACCTGGTACATTGAAACTCCTGGAAGTCACCACAAAAACCTTGGTTCACTTCCCTGGAAAGAGTTGATTGAACCAACAATTCAACTTGCTGAAAAGGGCTTTAGAGTTTCAAAGAGAATGGCCGCCTCTGTTGAAAGGGATGCAGAGCGACTCAAGACTTTCTCAGCTACAAAATCTTATTTCTTCCTCAATGATGGCACACCAATTCCTGAAGGAACACTCTTACGCAATCCAGATTTTGCCCAAACTTTGCGCCTCATAGCTGCACAAGGGAGTGAGCCTTTCTACTACGGTGAAATTGCAAGAGACATTGTTCGTACTGTTCAGGAAGCTAAAGGCAATCCTGGTAAATTATCACTTGCCGATCTCAGAAATTATTGGGTGATTGAGAGGCCGCCGGTTTGTCATGACTATAAGCAATTTCAGGTTTGTGGAATGGGTCCACCTTCTTCTGGTGCACTTACCATTGGGCAAATGCTTGGCATGCTCAGTCACTTCGAACTGGATAAATTATCACCGACTGGACAGACATTCTCACATCTCTTCGCAGAAGCAAATCTTCTGGCTTTTAAAGACCGAGGTCTCTACATGGCAGATAGTGACTATGTGGACATGCCTACCAAAGGCTTGCTGGATCCGAAATATTTGAAGATGAGATCCAAACTCATCAATTCAAGCAGGGTTTCTGATGAAATGTCACCTGGCGTGCCGCCAACAGCCTCAAACTATCAACTCAGCCCAGATGCTTCCATGGAACTTCAATCCACTAGCCACTTCGCAATTGTCGATGCTCAAGGTAATGCTGTAAGTATGACGACTACCATTGAGAATGGATTTGGATCGCGTTTGATGACCAGAGGATTTTTACTCAATAACGAATTGACTGATTTTTCCTTCCGGCCTGAGCAGGATGGCCAGCTGATTGCCAACCGGCTGGAACCGGGTAAACGCCCTCGATCTTCCATGTCCCCAACACTCGTGTTTAATTCAAGTGGGCAATTGCATATGGCGGTGGGTTCTCCTGGTGGCAGCCGAATTATCCCATACGTTGCAAAAACTCTTTTGGGAGTACTCGAATGGGATATGGATATTCAGGAGGCGATAAATTTGCCAAACATTGCTAAAAACTTCGGTACGATGGATTTGGAAGCTGGCACTTCAGCGGAGCAATTGAAAGCAGACATGGAGCAATTAGGACATAAAGTTAGGGTTCGCCCACTTAATAGTGGCCTACAAGGAATCGTTATTACCCCTGCAGGGTTGGTTGGTGGAGCAGATCCGCGCAGGGAGGGACTAGTCCTCGGCGATTGAGGCTGCATAATCCTTGATTAGGTTTGTTAGACTGTGATTGTTTCTAGCCTGTTGACCTTAATTACAATCATTCAACTTTTGATAATTCGATTATTAAACCATTCATTTGAGTAAATTATGAGATTTTTAGGTAGCTTTAAAAAAGCATGTACCTTTGAACGTTGGCAACAGTTAGTTAGCGATTTAAAACCTTACACCGATAAGCATGGTTTGAGAGTTATTTTTGCAACAGAAAGCGAGGATGGTTCTATGATTTATGATGTCAGTGAGGCGAAGACAATGGAGGGAGCTCAAGCTTTTTTATCTGACCCCGAGGTTAGGAGAATGAGGAAAGAAGCAGGAGTAGATATTGATAGCCAAGAGATGATTGCTAGCGTCGATAAGTTTCATATTTTTCAGTAATTTGAAGTCCCAATCCATTTCACGTGAGTTTTGATAAGCCCTAGGCCACCCGAGTTGCTTGTGAGCGTTGAGAAGTTCCTGCTCCTCTCGCATCCAAGAGAGTGCCGGACTTTTTTCCTACCAAGCTGGGGCGACTAACCCAGCGATTAGGCAGGCGAATGATTAACTGAATGCTTGCTGGGCAGGATGGACAATATGCTTCGCCCCATGGTTACTTGGTTAAATCGAGGAAATGTCTCAATAGCACTCGAAATCCGCACAGACCACTCGCAGGTCAATCACACCAATGTCTCTCAATCCGGCTTCCTCACTGATAATGTCATTGAGAAGGCCTAAGGCAGTTTGGTGCGATGGTTGGCAGGTCAGGGATTCCATTGTAGACAATGCAGCCTCACAGGTTGCCGACTTCAAAGCGCTTCAGTGCAGCCTCCAACACCTTGATGTAGTTTCTGCGGAAGGTGTCCAATACCAGTTGCATTTCTTGGAAGGCAACTGGTATTGACTGGCATATTCATTTTTTGACCGGACATGCTTGTCCAACTAATCGATTGAAAATAATCTCAAAAGAAGTGACACTGCATTTTGTTCAGCTTAACTTGCCGAAACATCACCACGCATATTTTTAACACCCCAAAAATTGGAGATGACATGACACCCAAAGAAGTTGTTCAAAAAGGATATGAAAGTTTTGCTGCTGGAGACATGGCTACTATCAAATCTTTGTTTCACGAACAAGCAGTCATCAAAGTAAATGGAATGCATAAGTTTTCAGGGACCTATCATGGACCTGATAGCTTCATCAATGATTTTCTTGCACACATTCCAAGTCATTTTGAGAATTTTAAAGTAGAACCAAAGCTGATGGTTGCAGAAGGCGATTACGTCTTTGCTTTAGTTCATGGTACTGCAGAAGGAATGCAAGGTGATTTTGGACATCTATACAAAATTCAGAATGGGAAAACGGTTGAGTTTCATATTCTTGATGATTCTCAAAAATTAGCCGCCATTATGAAGGCCATGTAACTTCTCGACAGCGCCGCAGTTCCATATTCAAGTGGAACTGCAACTCTATTCCACAAATGACTGTGGACTCCCTGCATCAACGCCCAAACTACTACTACCAACCTTTCAGCTTCATTTCTGAACGTACCCAGTCATTGATCTGAATAACGACTCAAGGTCGACATCTAGGTCAATTCGTATTTGGTCTAAATTCTTGACAATCTCTATCTATGAATTGATAAGTTGATTTGCCAAGAGCGACCTCTGGCAAAAAAGAGTTTTTCATACGTCAATTGTATTCTTTGCATAAGGAGTCCCTATGGCAATTCTGGTTTGGATTACTCTCACAGCGAAAGATGGCAACTGTCATCAAGTTCTTGAATTACTTGATAGTCCCGAAGGCAACGATTTCACAGCATCTCAGCAAGGTTGTGAACGATTGGAGAGGTCTGTAGACCATGACAATCCCAATCAGATACTTCTGACTGAGCTTTGGAGTTCAAAGGAAGACTGGGATGCCTATTTTGAAATGCAACAAGAGGTGAGGGACAACAATGGTTTCAACAGGCAACTTTCGGAATTGATAGAGGAAAACGGGATTGAAATTAAATTTTCTGAAGTCAATAAATCCAAAAGCAGCAATGTACCGGAGCATGTGCAACGCATCCTAGACAACGATAAAGACTATAAGCACTTCCTAGTTGTGCATGCTTACGTCTCTGACGAAGCCAGAAAAGAAATGCTTACCCCTCCAGAAAAGCGTGACCCTCCCCAGTTAAGACGAACAGAACGTGAGTGGGCTCAAGAAAATGCACTGCGTAAAAACGCAACAGTTATTCAACACTGGGTTACGAATGAGGATTTTCTTTATTGTCACTGGCTCGCTAGGAGTGAACAGGATGTATACAGAACACTTGAAGAAATGGGTATGGAAGGAAGACTCATAAATTCAATGGCTCACGAAGCACATTGGTACGAAACTGCGTTCCGCAATTCGGATAAAATTACGCCAAATCTTCCTGAAAATGGATACAGCTGGTAAAGACTAATCCACCGCAAATAATCAGCGTAGTTCCAAAGAGTATTTTGGTAACCTTAGGAAATTAGAGGTAGTTAAAATGGGAGAAAAACATTTCTTTGCAGTACACACTTTTATTTCTGATGAAGCACGCAGAAAAGTTCTGACACCACCTGAAAAAAGGACACCACCGCAGAAAAGAAAAACTGAAAAAGAATGGGTAGACGGCCTACATGGTAAGTACGCGAAATGTATGCAGACATGGATTGGAAATGAAGAGTTTTTCTATTGTCATTGGATTGCAGCAAGTGAACAAGATGTGTACAGACAACTTGATGAATTTAGCCTTGGAGACCAGCTTTTAAATACAATGGTCCATGAAGTACATGAATTTTTGTCTGCCTACAGAAATTCAGATGAAACTTTGAGAACATACCCAGAAGACGGAATGTACTGGTAGAAGGCAAGCTAGTCGCACAATTTCCAACTCTAAGTGAAAACTGATGCGCTAGATGAGGCGAGCTGAAGAACGCCTCACCCATGCAGGTGGCAGAGGAAACCTTCAACCTGAGAAACCTGAATCAGCGTGGGCGTAAGCTGTCGTCGTATTGCTTGGGATTTAAAAAGGTTCCGCTTTCAAAAATGGGGTTCTCGGATTACCCGTTGTGAATGAAAGTCAAATCGGGAATCCCATGATAAAAACTGGGTTCGTGGTTAGAAAGACCCGCTGGGGAATTGCCGCAAAGTAACTGCGACCCTAGGCCAGACTGAAACTCAGATATAATTAGTGGTCCGAAAACCTCGCAACAGGATGCCTAGAAATAACCTATGTTTTTTTGTTTGCCTTAAATTGGACAAAAACTTTGTATTGATATAAAGAATACTTCTTCCACTTAGTTGGAAGTTCTTTAGAAACCGGATTTGAAAACAATTCAGGAGTTGACATATGGCAATTACAGTAACGCACGTATTTGAACCAACTGATGATGGTGTACTTAACCCAAAAGAATTCCGTCGTTTAGCGAATGAATGCCCTGGGGTAAAACTTCCTGGAGTACAAAATGTGATTGTATATCGACATACATGTAAACAGTTGATAATTGCTGATGTAAATTTAGACAACTATGCTGCCATGGACACTTGGAGAGGGTGGTGGAACGATACTCCTGAGGGAAGTGAATGGGGACAAAAATTCGAACAAACTGGGAAGTTCTTGGAAAGAATCATATTGGAAAAAGTTGAGTAAATAACTACCACTTATTGGAGCTGCCTATGAACTTTTGCGTAGTAACAACGTTTGACTGCTCATTTGAAGAATTCAAAGCAGGTATTGCAGAATTCGAAAATGATATGAAGAAATGCCTAGCTGAATGGGAAATCGCCAAGATGGATGACCACAAAGCGGTAGCCTTTTTTGAAGTAACCGATATGGACGCCTTCAAAGCAATTTTTGCCACGCCGAAAGCGGCTGACTTTCATACCAAACACAATCTTGTAGATACCTTTTACACGCTCGAAAAACTTTCTTGATTAACACTCATTGATATTGGTTCTTTAATCGACGGTCGAGCAATTGGTTCTTGTTATCGACCGTTCAACTCAAAAGCTTCTGCCTCTTCTCGTTGTCCGGTCAATTGCTCAAGCAATGATTCTTCAGTGATTCGACCTAATCCGTGTTCAAGACCTGTCTGCCAAAGCTTGAGCTGCATTCGCGTGTTGTTCTTTGATTTGAGTTCAACGGCTTTGACCAGGTGGCTAGCAACTTCAAAGTTATCGAAATGTGCTGGTGCCTCTGACAATAGCGTTGATAACCGCAAGCTATGCAGAACAGCCATAGGTTTCTGATGAAATGCGCCATACTGAAGCTTGAGCGGAAAGCCAAAGTCATTCAGTGTTCTGGGTTCACCAATCAGCGGGTATATTGTGCGGGCCACCGACCTGATACTCTCGGAGGTAGTTCTCCGGTTCCCGTTCCTCCTCAAACTCGAGGTAGGCTCCCAGTGCGTCACCAACAGCTAAGCCCAGTAACATTCCAGCCCCTTGGCCATCTTGGGGGCCTCCATCATTTTCAAATATTCCCAATGATCCTCCTTGCTTGTTCTTTAGGTTTTGTTGTCGATTGGCCCGCCCTGTTCAAAGGAGTATCCGGTAGCTGGGTCGACCTGCACTATAGTTTTAGCAGACGAAACTCTCGGGGGGAGGGCAATGGGGGGAGCAGTATTGATGTCGAGTTTAAGTAGGACCTGAAAACTTATTTCAAAGAATGCTGGAGTGGCTTGCGGGGGCTAACAATGAGAAACGTGAGCTATTGAAACCGTGGTTTAGTTCCTGCGGAAGGTGTCCAATACCAGTTGCATTTCTTGGAAAGCAAGGCCTACCGTCTTTGCTAACATATTCATTTCTAGCCTTATTTTCCCATCCAACTAATAAGTTGAAATTAATTTCAATAGAATTAATATTGCCCAGTTGTTTCAGCTTAGCTTGTCGAAACTTGCCTCAACTATTTTCAACAGCATTGAAATTGGAGATGACATGACAACTAAAGAAATAGTCCAAAAAGCGTACGACTGCTTTGCCAATGAAGACATGGATACTTTTCGCACTTTGTTCCACAGTGATGTGGTTGTGAAAAATAATGGAATGCATAAATTCTCTGGAACTTACAATGGTTTTGATGATTGGTTTAGCAACATGCCGATGCGGATCCCAACGCATTTTGATAACTTTAAAGTCGAACCAAAACTTATGATTGCTGAAGGTGAGTATGTTTTTGTGTTAGCGCATGGGACTGCGACAGATATGGACGCTGATTTTGGTCATTTTTTCAAAGTTCAAAATGAAAAGATATCTGAGTTTCATATCTTAGATGACTCCCAAAAATGGGCTGCTACCATGAAGGCCATGTAACTTCTTCACGTTGAATCGCAGTTCCATATTCAAGTGGAACTTGAACTCCCCCTTATCACCCGTATTTATTGGCGAAAGCTACTCTACGTGTCCACATACGTGTCCAGCATTCCAAAATTCAGTAACTTTTTTCAGTAAGCAAAAGTATTTTCGGTTCAAAATTACATTGTGTAATTTATTGGAGTTTGCCGATAGACAAAAGTTACGTGCCCATATACGTGTCCAACAGCCAGTTTAGGAGGAGTAAATTGAGGTTAAGCAGAGGAAGCGAAATGCGGCTGGAATCACCTTCTAGGCCACTGAAATCATGAGCTAGAGGTCGATCAAAGTAAAAAGAGTGAATTGCAAGTAAAGTGGTGATTTGGTAGCAGAGGGGAGACTTGAACTCCCGACCTTGCGATTATGAATCGCACGCTCTAACCAGCTGAGCTACTCTGCCACTATGCGAAGGAGTATCGAGAAGGAATTAAACGATTTAGATTAATTCTTCTTTTTGAAAAAGCAAGGGCTGACTAAGTGCTTTGGATCAGGTCCAGCATTTCCTCGACTTCACAAATCTTTTGACGAGATTTTCCACTCAGCTGCCCTTTTTCAATCTCAAATTTGTCCAGTTTTTTCCAATCTTCAAAACTAACGAATTGGATTTTCTTCTGCTTAAGAAGATCAAGCAAATCATGCTGAACTAATTTTGGTTGCGGTGTTTGGCTTGTCTGCCAATTTTGCTTGAGGCGGCTAACGGTCTCCATTGCATCTTGTTTATTGGTTCCAATGACACCACTTGGACCACGCTTAATCCATCCAGCTGTATATTCCTGGTTCATTAACTTGCCATCCACACCGTCCAGCAGTTGGCCTTGATCATTTGGAATGGTTCCTCTCCGATCATCAAAGGGCAATCCAGGTATCGCTGCACCCAGGTAACCTATCGAGCGAAAGACCAGATCAACGTTTAGGTGCATCACCTCATCTGTGGCTTTTGCCTTCAGAAAGCTCCCCTCTTTGACAATTTCATTGTGTACCAATTCCAGTCCTTCCACCCTATCGGAGCCCTCGATTTTTGTGGGAGATATAAGAAAGCAAAGATGCAACTTGCGGGGATTCCCTCTATCTCCTTGATCATGAATTTGCTGAAGGATCTCCATGTTGAGTTTAGTATTTCTAGAAGCCTTGGATAGTTCTTCCTTGCTGTGTTCATCCAGCTCCAGATCTGAGGCTCTCATCACAGCATCGACTTTTGGCAAGTGCAGTAATTCACGCACCTCAGCAGGAGTAAAGGCCGCTTGGACTGGCCCACGACGACCAATTAGAAAGACTTCTTCAACCTGGCTTTGTCGTAAAGCTTCAAGGGCATGTTGAGCAATGTCAGTCTTTGCGAGATTTTCAGGATCCTGGCAAAGAATTCTGGCGCAGTCGATGGCAACATTCCCCATGCCGATGATCGCTACTCTTTTCGAAGTAAGATCAAATTGGTGATGACGGTAGTCAGGATGTCCGTTGTACCATCCAACAAACTCTGTAGCTGCGTGACTTCCTTTGAGAGTCTCCCCAATGATGTTCAAATGTCGATCTCTGCGGCTACCAAAAGCGTAAATCACTGCGTGATAGCGTTGAAGCAAGTCAAGCCGCTGAATATCTTTGCCAAATTCTACATTTCCAAAAAAGCGGAATCTTGGGTGTCCGGCTGCTCTTTCAAAAATCTTGGTGACAGACTTTATTTTCTCATGATCTGGAGCAACCCCACCACGTACTAGTCCATAAGGAGTGGGTAGTCTCTCTAACATATCAACCGACACCATAGGGTCATCATGGCGAAGAAGTTCCATTGCCGAATAAAATGCCGCAGGCCCAGAGCCAACGATTGCTACACGTTTTGTTGAATCATTCATGGTCTTTGGTCTAAATCATGGAGAGGTCGGACTTTGTTGGAAAGTACAGTCGGATTCGTAAGAAATTTTCAAGAATGACGGGGTTTGGTCTCATTTCACGCCACGTTTCTTGTAATTTGATAAAATCTGTTTAATTGGAGGGGTGATGTTCAAGTTTCTTATGCTGGGCCTACTCTCATGTTTTTTTATTTCTGGATTCACTTTGGCTGAAGACAAGCCAACTGAAGAGAGTTTGGACAAAGAGAAAATTATTGCTGTGATTGATGCTCAATTGGAAGCATTTCGAAGCGGTGATGCGGAGAAGGCCTATTCTTTTGCGACACCAGGCATTCAACGGCAATTTCCAAATTCTGCGATTTTTATGCAGATGGTCATGAACGGGTATAATGTCTTAAGACAACCAACTCAAGTAGAATATCGGGATCTACGAGATCATTTTGGGGTAAAAGTTCAATTGGTTCAGTTGACCGATTTGAACGGTTTCACTTTTCAAGCATTTTACCAGATGGAACAGCAAAATTCAGGAGAATGGAGGATTGGGGGTTGTATGATTCAACAGGTCGATCAAGACAAAATTTAAATCTGCAAAGTAATAATCTGCAGAGAAAATTGGGAATTTAGTTGTCTTGAGCATTAGCCGCAGTTGTCAATTCTGCGCTCGCAGCACAACGGAACCCAACATCCATCCATGTACTTTGAGGTGAGGCGTCACGTCGCATTCCTGAGCGCAAATATTCGGGTGGACTAAGACGAGATCCGCCTCTCATCACTCGGTACTCACCATCCAATGGTCCGGTAGGGTCTACCAGTTCTTCTGGATTGTATGGGCCAAACTTATCGTAGACCCACTCCCACACGTTACCGTGCATGTCGAATACACCCAGGTCGTTTGGCTTTCGGTCAGCAACCACACGTTGCATGGTTGCTGAGTTTTGACGATACCAGGCATAGTCGGAAAGGAACACGGGGTCATTCCCGTAACCGTAAGGTTGATTCTGCTTATCATCTCTAGCAGCTCTCTCCCATTCTGCCTCTGATGGTAGGCGCTTGCCCAATGCCCCACAATAATACCTAGCTGCATACCAAGAAACATAGGTCACTGGATGACTGCCGACGTTGTACTCCACGATCAGATCGTCTTTCCAGGTTCTTAGATAGCTTCCATCATGTAATTTTGGTGACAGGGAGCTTCGACGCAAGAAAGGATCCCGCATAACAAATTTAAGATAATCCGCATTGCTTACTTCACAACGATCCAGCCAGTAACCAGTCAGTGTGATTTCTCGTGAGGGCTGTTCGGCGGGATCTCCATCATTACTACCCATCCTAAAATTACCACCAGGGATGAAAACCATCCCAATTCTTTTTTCGCCATGTGGTGAAACACCCACCTCCTTGCAGGCTTGCCCGGCATAGCTCCACACTGGTGCGGTCGTGATCTCGTCTGGATAGAGCTTTCTTTCCAAGCGCATCAATGCCGCATGATAAGCATCCAAAACTTCTTGTTTGCCCTTTGTGACTCTGCGGAGCATTTCCCGCTCGTTATTTGCGCAGCGGTAGTCATCCTCCAAGCAGTTGAGTTTTTGATGGATCCAGACACGAAAAGTATCCCGTGCCTTACGAGCCTCAATTTCTCGCAGCAGAATGGGTTCTACCGTTGAATAAACGAGGTTGAAAACACTGACCGTTGCCAGTTGCTCCTTGGCTAAATCGATGATGAAGTCGTACTTCTGGCAAAACTCCTGCTTCTCATCAGGGATTTCCGTACCGAAATTGCGACGGCGGTTGCATTCCATCGTCTCTCGACGTTGGCTGATATCCAATTCTTCTTGCAGTACGCGGAAACGCATGTCGTAGAGAGCGTGCTGTAATGGATATCGCTCACCCTTCATGACGTAAGTAGCAAAGGTCTTGATTGCTTCCTCCTGAAAGCGTTCCACATATTGCCGAAAGACTTGGGTAGAGGCCCAGACCAGCGTCGCCCCGAAAGTGCAAGCAATGGCAGCCAGCAACCACTTGTATTTCATCTGGATTGTCCGCAAAAAGATTTACAAAAATTGGGTCGTCAAATTTAAGCAAGCGATATTCCACCCCTATATGATTTCAAAATGACGACTTTTTGGAAGCTGATCTACCGTTTTATCTTGCAGCCACTGCTGATGCAGCTGATTCAGCTTCAAGCGAAGAAAAAGCCCAACCTGAAAGAGGCTCTTGACGGAAGAATAGGCCTCTGGGAGAGAATGGATGAAGCTCTTCAAAAACGTGACTGGAACCTGCCACTGCTCTGGCTACATGCGGCTAGTGCTGGTGAGATCCTACAAGCCGAGCCCATTATTCGGCAATTTGAGAAGGAAAATGTACAACTCGTGTTGAGTTATACCTCGGTAAATGCGAAGCGTTGGCTAGAAAGTGGCTCAACCAAGTTACCAAATTCTGTAATTTGGAAAGATTATCTGCCTATTGACAATCATTTTAATGCTTTACGAATTTTAGCGAAACTTCAGCCAGACGCACTTGTCTATGTCAGCTACGATCTTTGGCCTAATTTAGTTTGGGAAGCACAGCGAAAAGGCGTACCGCAGTTTCTAGTTTCTGCTTTGGTACATCAGGGTTCTTGGCGCCACAGCAACTTGATTGGTGGAAGCTTCTTTTCAACTATTTACAAGGCAATGCAGGAGATCGCAGCAATTTCTGCAGGGGATGCTCAACGCATTTTGGAGAGCTATCCGGAGTCCACCATCAAAGTCGTTGGGGATACTCGCATTGATAGTGTGCTTTCTCGTCGAGATAGTGTTGTTCCACCCGATTTTCCCAAAACATGGGATAAAGACAATGTGCTAATTGGAGGCAGCATTTGGCCAGCTGATTTGGCTTGTTTGCATTTTGTCCTCCTGGAGGCTCTAGAAGAGTTACCAGAATTGCGCCTGATTCTTGTACCACACGAACCCACTGAGGAACATGTTTCAGAGATTAAAGAAATATTTTCAAGCTGCCCAATTCATCTTTGGAGTCGGGGTCAAGAAGAGGAATTTGCAAAAGCTCGTGTATTGATTGTTGACGAAATTGGAATTCTCTCGAGCCTTTATGCCAAGGCAAATTTAGCCTTCGTGGGTGGGGCCTTCACTACTGGAGTCCATAACATCATGGAGCCAGCAGCATTTGGATTACCAACATTTTTTGGACCGCGCTTCTACAATTATGCGACAGCAATTCGTTTTGTTGAAGACAAACTTGCTCACAGTGTCCGAAATTCTGAGGAACTTCGTTTATTAATTATGCCCCTGTTAAAAGAGCCAGATAAAGCAAAAGAACTTGGTATGCGAGCCCAAAACTTACTTGAGCAGGAAGCTGGTGCTGCCCAGAAATGTGCGGAGTTGGTTAGGCCCTTTTTTCTGAACTCAGAGAATCCATGAAGAATTTTTGCTACAGTGCTTTGATAATGTTAACTGCCTGTCAAGCGAGCTTGCCATCAGAACCACTTTTGACAAGATGCGAGCGAGAGCCTCGGTGGAGCTCCCTGCCTTTTTATCAAACCTTCCCAATTGAATGTGAACCTCTTCCTCAAGAGATGGCTGAAACCCCACGACAAGTTCGGCAATACCAT
>JACLAC010012611.1_pt1 | contig 13715 bp, 15 predicted proteins | sample 8027881 | NCBI WGS metagenome assembly JACLAC01 (sample SAMN15725517, study PRJNA655200) | protist metagenome | isolation source: fluorescence activated cell sorting (FACS) single amplified genomes of... | place: Spain: Blaines Bay Microbial Observatory, Mediterranean Sea | collected 2016-01-19 | reverse complement strand
CATGGGTGAGATGGTGATTCCTCCGAATCCAACTCAAGCAATGAGACATGTATATATATCGACGGTACGATTGTGGCGTATCAACGAACTCTCAAAGGGTGACGCGTATGTCGAGTACTTTTCCAAGACGTTGCAGAAGGAATATCTACCTCTTCTTTTTCATATTCTGAACAAGATACTTCGTGCGACAAAGTCCATCGAAAAGAGAAAGAAAATCGTGGTTCATTTCAAGGATCTGGTCATGTTCCTTCAGGGTCGTGGAAGACAAATCACACCGCGCAGCGTGTACTACGCGAAGGAACGTTTGGCTCGTCTCTTCACTTGGTATTACAAACGCGAAGCACTTTCGAAAAACAAGAAGGAATCGAAGAGTGATAAAGAGAAATAATTATTGTTGTAGAATAAATAAATAAATATTGCTGAAAAGACTACCCGTAATATCGAGTAGCCGTGTCTCGAAGTTTCAATAGTTGCGGCATCAAAAACATGTTACGAGAACGCCCGATATCCGAGGTCAGTATCGTAAATGCAGATTCGATTGCATCTTTGTACACGCCACGATCACATTCAGTGGAAATCGTGTCCAGATGCGTTGTGATGATATCCCACATGAACGGTAAATTGTTGATGTGAACCAATTTCAAGGCATGAAACAGTACGATTACCAGTGTACGCCACGTCTCCTCCTCCTCATTGCCACGTATTCCTTGAAATCGTGGTAATGGCCACGGATTGTGTTGCTCCGTTCGAATCAACTCTCTTAAACGACGACTCACAAGATCCGTACAGTGAAGCGACGCGGCTCTCTCCTCATCACTGTGACCCGAGATCGATCGAAACACACCACCACATACGGCAGCAACTTGTGTCGAATTCAAGACGTCGGGGTATTCCTGAAGTGTCGCATTGACGTATGGTGACAGAATCTCAAGTCTTGATCGAAGTTCAAGAGGTTTACCGAAATCGATTTTCTCCGTTTCCTTCTTCTCTTCGTCGGCATCATCATCATCCACCAATCTCTCATGTAAGGACGGAGGACCGTTACCGAGAAGAATTTGAAATGCCATATGAATCTCACTCGAGATCTCGACACGACGTACATTTCGAAGACAAGTCAAGAATTTCGGAATCACAATATCGCGAAGTGGTCCGTCGTCGTAGACTTGTTGAAGATGATTGCATTGTGCCGCGACTTCGATCCATATTCGAATTGTACCTGTGTTCGAGCGCGAAGCGCGAGTTTAGTATCCATTTTTTACTGCAAGTGGGTACGAAGATATGAGTGATTTGGCATTCGAGTACTTTTGACAACGAAGTGAGTGTTGAAGTGAGTGACATGATTGAAATTCTCGCGCTCGAACACTACGTACGTAACCACGTCAAGGTCGTGGTACTTGTATGAATTCTACTCATTCGAACAAACGAGAAAGAGTTCGAGACGTACTTAACAAGTCTTGTCGTCAAATCATCCCGTCGTTGTCCGATGGCACTTTCCGTGTTTTGATTCGACGCGATTAATTCCAGACGTATGAGTTCACGTATGAGATCTGCAGCAAGTCTCGAATCCATGTCTAAATTCTTTGTAATCTCGTCGAGAACTAAAATGCTGAGAACGTAGGTTTGATCGAGAAACGGTCGTTGAGGATTGTTACCGATGGATGTAATTGTTCGAAGCCATTCGTGTATGAACCGAATGCATCTGGCTCTCGCAATGACATCAGAAATGGATTTTGAAGTCGAAAGATTCACGACGAGTCTGGCAAGATATACTGGTGTAATGATTGCTCTGTTGGAGTCCAAAACATGTGTTTGGATCTCAAGATCAGGTTTCATGTTGATCACAATTTCGAGAAACGTAGTGAGAAGAAGGTTGAATCCGTCATCTTGAGGTATTATCTTTGGATGTTGAACTTTAAGACATGCCATTCCTAAAAGTGCTCTTGAATTGATTGGTCTGGACGAGCGCACGATCTTTCGCATCATCTCGATTTCTGATTTTAAGAATGCTACTTCCGGTCGATTCATCATATTTTCGATCAACGCTGTACACGCAGCGACGACACTGAGTTGTGTGCCTCCTTGTCTTTGCGGTATGTTCATCAAGAGTCGTACCGCAATCGCGAGATGATCCATACGTAGATTTCGAAACATGTTGTAAACGCGTATCGTAGCATATGTAATCCAGGAAAGTGGTTTGATTAGATTGTCCTGTACGCATACTCCTCTACATGACAAGAGCACAATTCCGTACAATCTCTCTACGAAACCGTTCGGAGGAGTTTTCGCGAGCAGTTCTTGAACGTAATCGAAAGCTAAATTCTCTGTATCTAACATTACAGCCACACGATACGGATACCTAAACACAATATTCAATGTGATATTGAACGAATCATCCAAACTCAACTCTCCCGCATCCATGAGAGCGTTTAAACAACGTAACGCGATCGGAATCGTCGATCTCTCGTCGTACCCGTTCGAAAGCACCAAACTATTGCAGCATTGTGTCAGAACACGATGTAAACTTTCTGTATCTTTGAGTGTCCAATTTTTCAACACATAATTCCATATTTTTGAAATCTCCTCATTGTGCCCTTCGGATCCTTCCAGGATCTTGATCGCTTCCATTCTCTTTATGGAGAGGAGAAGAAACCTTGATGTAGAAACCGTTAAACACAGTATTAGTTTTTTGCTGCTATACCTTACATGATTGGTGGTGGTGGAGTCTCACACGGCAGTCTCAACAACAACAACAATACTCCACATCGACATTTGATTTATTTTATTTTTTTAGTAAGAAGTGCATCACACACAACACACACACATACACACACACCAACAACAACACAATATAAGAAGACATCATCATTCGATTTATAATCTATAAAATGCTCTGAGGCAGCACTTTGTTTCGATCAACCCAAAATTTTGAAATCTTTTTGCTGAGAGAGCATTTTGACATTATTCTTTGATACTTCGAGCAAAAAAGAAGAAAGCCACCACACACTCTCTCATCATTTATTATCTATAAAATGCTTCGAAAATTGTTCCAAAATTTGAAATCTTTTTGCTGAGAGAGCATTTTGACATTCTTTTGATACTTCGAGCTAGACACGTGAGAAAGTTCGAAATTTCATCGAATTTTTTTTTTATTTGAAAACACACATACAGTATGGGAAATCTTTGCTCATCAAGACCTGTGAAAGCTACATGCTCGGAATACGAAAAGTACGTTTTTTTCTCTTCGTAACGCGACGACGTTTTTTCGATGACGACTCACCACCGAAAATTTCAACACAGAAAAATAGCAAACTGTGCGTGGCAGTATGCTGGACGACTCAGTGGAGGTATGGAGTTGAGCAGAATTCTTCTTTCGTTCAACAAAGTCAAGGACGGTTGCGTACATCTTCGTAACGAGTTCAGAGAGATCGATCAGAATCACGATCACAAGATCTCTCTGGTGGAGTTGAAAGCGACGACGAAATTGTCTTCACTTTCTCAAGTTCAAGTCGAGCAGTTTTTCAAGGAATCAGATCATGACATGAGTCATGACATCACATTTTCGGAATTCGTGGTGTTCTACGCGTACGGTTTCTTTCTCGTGTCCAACAAAAACACGGAGATGCCCATGTCACCGCGTACTCAGAAAAAGGAGTCAGAGAAACGAATGTCGGAGGAAATTATCGCAAGTGAGGAAATGTCGAGTGGTAAGATCGATCCGGAGGAGTTCAGCAGACGAATGCATCGACTTCGAAGCACGACAGCTATGTCTGGGTTGAAGGAGCAGGAAAAAGATATCGGAAAGCTTGCGTTGAGAAAAATGTTTGAAGTGATCTCCTCAGCGTGGAGACTCTTTGATGTGGACAATGATGGTATTCTCACGATCGATGAACTTCAAGGACGTCTTCACGAGAATCTCAGTCACAAGAGCAAGAAGCATGCACCCTCACAACATTCACATTCAGGATTCTTCGATCGAAGTCGATTTGAAGAAATGGATTTGAACAAGAACGGCTCCGTGACGTTTCCTGAATTTCTAGGTGCATTCGTCCGATGGGCATGCGAAGAGATTATAGAGGAGGAGGAAGAGGAGAAGGAGGCAAAAACCGCGGAGGTGCGTGCTCCGTCCTCCACGTGATTTTTTTTGTTTAGAGTGTGTATTTATTGTACTACTACTTTTAGAGAGTGTTTACAACAAAAACTTATTATTATAATTGACTCTTCGCAACGCGAAGTCGAGATTCCTTCCATTCTTTAAACTGCGGTGCTCGTTCTTTTGTGTCCCACTTCGTGATCACTGCCTCGGATTTGGTGTGGTCAGGTACTTGTACTGCACCCAACGCAGCAACACAAGGTCCACGAGCATACTCATCACTGGTGTTCTGAGCTGCGAGCTCGAACGCTTCATGTGCTTTGCTCTTCTCTTTACATCCAGTCAGATATACGGTCTGAAGGACATCCCACATTTTCATTTTCTTTGCCATGGAATAATTCACCAGACGTAACCACATCTTCGTACTCGGAACGGATCCACCAAAACCTTGAGGATTCGTACTCTGCCAACGCCATGAATCTTCACACATTTTATCCATGTCACGCGTCGCTTTCCACTTCAGCACATCTCTGGCCTTGTCGGGATTTGCAAACACAATCGCAAGATCACCCGGGCGTCTCGGTGCGATTTTGTATGGTACCTTGTGACCGCATGCCTTTTCCATGGATTTCACGACTTGAAGTACGGACGAACCCGAGCCGGTACCTGTTTGTGTTTGAGAATTCATTTAAGAATTCATTTGAAGGTGATACAACACGACGTACCCAAATTGAACACGTCACAAAAACCTCCACTCTGATTTGACGCCCAATCAAGCGCTTTCATGTGACCGTTCGCAAGATCCACAACATGAATGTAATCTCGTACACCCGTACCGTCTACCGTGTCGTAGTCATCTCCGAACACGTTGAGATGAGGTCTACGTCCGACCGCAACCTGTTGAACGTACGGCATGAGATTGTTCGGAATACCCTTCGGATCTTCACCGATACGTCTAGATGCATGCGCACCAACAGGATTGAAATATCTCAGTAAAACAACTCTCCAAGTCGGATCGCTACGATAGAGATCTCTCAAGACTTGTTCCATCATGTGCTTCGTCTGACCGTAAGGATTCGTGACTCCGACTCCCGTACCGCTCTTCTCAGAGAGAGGAGATGCGGACGTACCGTAAACCGTGGCACTCGAGGAGAACACGATCATCTTACATCCATACTTGGACATCATTTCCAACAAATTCAACGTTCCAGTCAAGTTGTTTTTGTAGTACTTCAAAGGCATCTTCACGCTCTCACCCACAGCTTTCAACGCAGCGAAATGAATACAAGCGTCGAACTTGTTTTTCTTGAACACGTCCTCCAACTTCTCCGTATCTCGAAGATCGACTTCGAACATTTGAACTAAATCCTCACGACCACTCAACTCTTGAATTCTCTCGAACGATTCTTTCTTCGAATTGCACAAGTTGTCCACGATCGTAACACTGTGTCGATTGTACGTTGTTTGTTTGATCGATTCGTGTGAACGTCGTTGTGTTTACGTTTTAATGAAGAAGGAGAGAGAGAGAGAGAATCTCACACATCTATTTGATCGATTCGTCTAAACGTCGTCGTGTTTACGTTTTGAAGGTGCGAATAAGAAGAAGGAGAGAATCTAATCGATTCGTTTAAAACGTCGTCGCGTTTACGTTTCTTCGTGAGAGAGAGAGCTCACACATACCGTATACCCGCAGCAAGAAGTTGTAGTGTTGTATGTGATCCTATGTATCCACATCCACCCGTCACAAGAACATGATTCAAAGACATTTTTAAATTTTTATTTATTTGTGTGTTGTGTGTGATGTCAAGGGGTATCTTTTCCAAAATTTTCTCCAATCACAGCGTCAGCGTGATCTGAACAAAAATCTCCAAAAATCGCTTTTTGCATATCTATAGAATTGTTGAGAGAGAAATTGGCGATGATGAAGAAAAGAAGAGAGAGAGAGAGAAAGGGATTTGAAATGATTCGCTTTGAGACCTCTCTTCTTGCTGCTATTGTATTATAGTAGCTCACATACACACAGAAAACGTCGTCGTCAACATAAAACAAAAAAAAGAGACAAAAAAATCGAAACAGTATAGGATTCGAAACAGTATAGATTTTTTTGCTCCTCAGCAAGCCAAGCAGTTTCAACTGCAAAAAATAAAAACACCGACAAAAAGACCGATTTCGTAGAGGGAGAGAGAGAGTTTGAGAGAGAGAGAGAAAATTCTGAAAAAAACGAAATTCAAGAAATTTTGAAGAAAATATACAAGAAGATGATTCTTTTGATGTGTGTGTTGGTGGAGGTCGCACATGCCGGTATGTTCTCCGTGCCCTCGCCTTTGGTGGTGCCGACGGTGGCAAAGATATCGAAAGGTAGAAGAGATCTCTCATCGATTGATGTGTGCACTGTGTCAACGTGCGGATTCGATGGAGCATCTTTTGAAAAGATGAAAAGACTTCGACAGGCTTTCGATGCGAACGACCCAGAGATCGTGATGTATTGGAGTTTCATCGGAGAGGACAAGGTGAGTACTTACTTAAAACTCGCTCTCTCTCTCACACACACACACACACATACACGACACAGATTCGCATCGCTGTAGATGCAACGAACGTTGATGGATGGTTCTCCATCGGAATGTCTGCGAACGGTGGAATGATGGGTGCTGATCTGTGGCGTCTGATGGAAGACGAGAACGGAGTGCTCGTTCTTTCCGATATGTTCGTGGACGATTGGGTCACGCCCGTTCTCGATACTGTACAGAATGTGGAGCTCCTTACGGCACAGCAGACCGCAGCAGGACGTACATCTTTCAGTTTTGAGAGAAGACTCATCACTTGTGATGGTGGTGCGAATCGAGTGAATCACGCGATCGGAAATCAAGATTTCGATATTCGTTCTCACGAGGTCGGTAACATGATTTATGCATGGGGCAACAATCATGCGAGCTTTTCGTATCACGGAACCACGCGACGTGGATATGCTGCAGGTTTTGCGTTTGGAGACAGTAGTGCTGATTTCGGTGGAGCTCTCGTGGATGAGGAGGGTCGCCAAGGTACCAACGGCACCTCTTCGGATTCCTCTGATTTTTCCGAGTACAACGATACGCAGACAATGAATCTGATCAACGACGCGTACACGATCGATCACACGCGAAGTACGTAGTGTTCGAGCGTGGAGTTTGAGTAATAGTACTCTCTCAATATATTTCAATCATCTCACTTTTTCGTGTTTCAATTACGTCACTCAAACTACAAGAATATCACTCACCTCATACCGCAAGAAAATCACTCGAAAATCAAGTCTCGAATGCACAATCGATTGTGACGTAAACTCGAATACCAACGCTCGAACACAGGTACGATTCTTGTTCACACACATTGGACTCCTCCTCCGGGAGCATGGGTCATCTTGGATGTGAGACAGATCTCGGAACCTTCATTAGTTCGTTATCATCATCACATGCTTTTCTACGGATGCTCCGAGGAGGTAGATAATCATACGGATCCGTGGGAAGAGAGAGGTGAGGGTGTGTGTAACGAAATTTTGGCAGTATCACCAGGTTTTGGACTTGCCGTCGGTGATAATTCGGAGATTAAATCTTTCCGTGTCGAGGTACGTGGTGTTCGAACGCACTACCATCGATCTATGGCGTAGCCTCCCGCAAGTGTTTTACTGTATCTATATATCACTTACTCGCAATAATACCACTCGAATTTTACGAAATACTAAACTCGCGCTTCGCGCTCGAACACAGGTACACTACGATGGTCTTACGCCCATGACGGAGGATACGTTGGATCCTGGTGCGGGATATGTCATTACACTTGCACCAAATGATGGACGTGTGGACGAGATGGGAATCATGTCGACTGGAACTTTTGGACTTTCAATTCCAGCATTGAAGAATCGTACGAGTGGTGAGACTCATTTCTGGGGTGAATGTACGATTCCTGACGATGTACCCGCTGAGGGTGTGACTGTTTTGTATGTCTTTCTTCTCTCTCTCTCTCTCACTCGACAAGAACAACATGAACACTCACAATAATTACAGGTACAATTTCTTTCACATGCACTTGAAAGGAAGAGGTATGCACGTGACTCACATTCGAGATGGTGTCGAACTCGAACTTCCGCTGGGAAGACAGAACTACTACGATTGGTGGTACCAAGGAACGAGCGGAGCTCCCAACGAGATGGGTCGAAAACTTCTTCCCGGAGATCGACTCATCACGCACTGCTACTACGATACGAAAAACAGCGAGAGCTGGCATGATCGAGGTGGTACGCTGGTTTCAACAACTGATACGTACTTTCCATTTGGTGAGGGAACAGACGAGGAAATGTGTTTCAATTTCATTGCGTACTATCCTCGTCATCCTCAGCTCACCAGTTGTTTCCACGGTTTCGGTATTGGAGAACCCAGCGAAAGATTTTCAAATCGTCGTGAGAGACAGCTTCGAGATTCTTCCTCCATTGCCTTTACGCAAGATCAAGCGTCGGACATTCAACGTGTCTTGACTTCTGCACGTACGTGGTGTTCGAGCGCGAAGCGCGAGAACCTCTCTTTTATCCTTCACTTACACGTAGCACTCACTCGTGTCACTTACATAAGTCAGATCGCTCTCCAAACCCATAACAATGCGACTCGAATATTACGAAACACTTAACTCGCGCTTCGCGCTCAAACACAGGTACATTCAGTGAAATCATGAACGGCATGAAAGTAGCAACAAAAAGAGTGCAACGAAAGTTAGACAATACTGAGTCTTCACCCTGTGCAGGCCTCACGGGCTCGGCCTTGTGGTCTTGCATGGACACAAGTGATTCGCGATGTTTCGGTGGTCTTCAAGATTCCTGTGTGTCTGCGAGTGCGTGCTACGCATCAACTCAGATGTGCTCAACAAGCGGTGAAATCATGGCCTTGGCGTGGATTGTCGCTGACGGAGCCTGTCTTACAGGATTCGCATTCTGTGGGCCGTGCTATCCACACTCTCCATGTGGAGGAGAGTACAGGTTCGACCTTCTCACACTCAACCCGTTTACCGAGGCTTCCACGACAACTCCCTCGGATTCTGTGACATGTCTGCTTGGTAGTTCGAATTCGGAATCGAGTTCGGGAATGAGCGGTGGTGTCATCGGAGGAGCAGTTGCTGGTGTTGTTGCCGTTGCTGCCGTTGTGGGAATCGCCTTGTACCTGTCGAAATCGGGAGGGTTGGCGCGTCCGGGTACCCCGCCAATGAAAAGTGTGATCCCCAAAGCAGAAACTGCTGTTGAGCATTGATGATGCTGTGTCTTTGTTGTCGGCATCGTTGTCGTCGTATGTATGTTTTTTTTTATTGTTGTCGTTGGTTTGATGTTGTTGTTGTCGTTGGTTTAATGTTATTGTTGTTGTTGTTTGTGCTATTAGGTTGAATGTATACAAAATCACCGTCACTTAGACGAAAAGGCGAATGGATATTCAGATTTAAATTCGGAAAGCTGCAAGTAGTAATACGTCGAAAATCCGATCGCCACAATGGGCACGACGAAAGCGAGGAATCCAAAGGGTCGCACGTGAAGTTTACCTCTGAAATCGATCTCCATAGTGTAAAAATGAATCACGCTGAGACTCAGGAACGTATTGATAACCAAAGGAGTCCAGTCAAGATAGCCAAGAAGCCATGTCTCCAGAATGACGGAAGAAATAAGAGAACAAAGAATGGATAACTTTCGCTTGGACAGCAATCTCTCCTTTGCGTTTCTGCTCGAGATCTCTTTCGCGGTTTTCGAAATCGTCCAGTCCGATATTTTTGGAATATTGTTCGATCCATAGAACGCATAGCTACTGTACAAACCATGAATAATTAACTCAATTGCTGCAATGAGCAACATGAATCTATCTGTTGAAATCACCGAATAAGCGATCAACGTGAATCCCGCTAACGCCAAAACCTTGTTGGTCTCCTTGATCGTGAACTCCACGGATCTTCGAAATCCCAACACGTCCAACAGCTGACTGAAATTCAATGATTTCGTTTTCTTATCGAATCCTGTATAAAATACAAGATACATTATGTGTACCCATGTCACGGCTACTATGGTCTGCGGCATTTTTTTGAATTTTTTTTTTTTTTGAATTTTTTGAGCAAGAGCTCAAGAAGAAACTGAATCTGAAATCTTTCGGAAAAACATGAAAAGTTCGAGAGGGAGAGAGAGCGACACACACAAAACAATGCTTATAATAAATTTTTAAAACAAGAGGAAGAAAGTCTATATGAAAATTCGCGTGTGCATGCACAACGACGTAATGAGGGATAGAGATATATGTCGTACACTCACACAGTATACGATCCGATTTTTTTCCATTTCTCAAAAGGATTCCAAAAAAAAGAAGCAAGTGTTGAAGGAGACATTTGACATTAGCTCAATACTTATAGAGTGTACACGTCGTACATAGTTCAAAAAGAAAATAAATCATAACAAAAAGAGTCTAACAGGAGAGATACGATGGAAGATGTTGGGAGTGGTATGATGCTGTCACATCCCTCGAGACGAAACGAGGAGCTCGTGAAAAATGCAGAGCTGTTAGCTCTTCAACGTTTGGATGGTAAGTCCTCCCTTTTCCCACACACACACACACACTCGCCCCACTTAACTTCACACACCACAGAAAAATCGGTCAATCTTCAACGAACGGGACGATACATGGAAGCCTTGGAATGTATGGAACGAGGTCTCGTTCTCAGACAACATTTTTTCGGATCCGACAGCGACGAAGTCTGGAACGCTTGTAAGACAGTGGGAGAACTTTGTAATATGCTTGCAATGACATATCTACAACAAGGAGAGTTTCGTATGGCAGAACAACTCCTGAATAAAGCTGCTGTTTTGCATCAGAACGACGACAGCGGACTCGCCGTGACCTACAACAATTTGGCGTGTTTCTACAGAAGAAAAGGAAAACTTCGAACTGCTCTGAAGTTTCTGAACAAGACATTGAAAATCGAGGCCAAACTCCCAAGTGCAGATAATCCGGGTGATACGCATTTGAATATGTGCGCAGTGCTCTCTCAACTCGGAAGACACGAGCAAGCTCTGGAGCACGCTCAATCGGCGTTGATTCTTCTTCAGGAAGAACTGTTCTCTCCCGGAAAGTCCGAGGAGGACAAAGTACAAAAAGATCGTCTTGCTGTTTTGGCAATTGCGTATCACAACATTGGTGTCGAACAGGAGTACTTGAAACAAACGTTGGAATCCATACGAAGTTATCAGAAAGGTGTAGAGATTGCAACAGCTCATCTAAGATCAGATCACGGCATTGCGATCGCTCTGCGTAACTCCTTAGTTTCAGCACAGGCCACAGCAGATAAGAAAAAGAAAGGTAAGAAGACGATAGGTACGTCTCTACCTCCAATAGATTCTTCAAATACCAATAGGAGTAGTAAGAGGAGAGGTCATAAGAAGACGAAGAAGTCTCCATCTTCGAGTCCGACATGGAAATCTCGAACACTCGGAGGTATGTAAAGTACTATAGTGTTTCCTTTTGTGTGAAGAGTTGAAATAAGAGAGTGTAAAAATTAATAATATTCAGATTAAAATACTCGTATTATAAAACGCATTAGCAAATTTTCGGCAGGGAAGTCTAGAAATATGCTGCATAAGATTATGAATAACAAATACAATGAGTAGATATCAATGTGGCAAATTACCAGTCTTCATCACCGCTTTCTTCAACAGTGCGAGTGCGAACTATTCTCCATATACTCTCATCACCGAGATCATATCCGGGTCCCATGAAAATACCATTGTACGTGATGAACGAACGTATCGCGTAGTATGCTTTGAAGGCAGCCACTCGATGCTTCAATGTAAAGAAAAATGCGAGATTCCACATGAACCGTTTCTCCTCGTCCGATATCAAAGTCGTTTCCATGCCATTGCCGGCTCGAAGTGATTCCAATCTGTCGTTGATTGGCCGAAGTATTCTAACGTTGTCCCGTTTGATATCCTTTTCTCTAATCTTTCCACCGAAGCAGAGTAGTAGAAGTGCAATATCGGGTGACCTAATGTATAAGTTCACTGTTACAGTTTCCTCATGAGTTGCGAAGTGAAGTGCCGTCGATTCGTTTCTATCAACAGCATTCACATCCGCACCGTTCTGAAGCAACACTTTTGCAATATCAAAACGGTTGTATTGAGCTGCGTAGTGAAGTGCCGTCGATTTCATTGTCGTAACAGCATTCACGTCGGCACCGTTCTGAATCAACACTTTCGCAACGGTAGCATGTCCATCTCGAGATGCGTAGTGAAGTGCTGTCCAGTTGCTTTCATTAACAGCATTCACGTCGGCACCGTTCTGAATCAACACTTTCACAACGTCAATATGTCCATATTCAGCTGCCATGTGAAGTGCCGTCTCTTTGCGAAATTCAGTAACAGCATTCACGTCGGCACCGCTCTTAATCAACACTTTCGCAACGTCAACAAGTCCGTGCCAAGCTGCTCTAAGAAGTGCCGTCAACCCATCATAATCAACAGCATTCACGTCAGCACCGTTCTGAATCATCACTTTCACACAATCAGCAAAGCCAGCTAAAGCCGCCAATTGAAGATCCAACCCAATATCGGTGTACCCCGTACGACGATCGATTTCTTCGCGAAGCATTTCTCTCGCTCGACTCGTATCCTTCTCCTCGAATGCACGCACAACATCAGACTCTAGAACTCTCTCCACCTTCTTCTTCTTCTTTCCATCCTCACCTCTCTCCTCTCTTTCTCTCTTACTCATCTTCCTTTTTGATCTTTTTTGAATTTTGCCAAATTTCAATTTTTTTTGAATTTTGCGAAATTTCCAAAATTTCCTTCGGTGAGTCGTGAGGTGAATCCATTTCATTCAATCAAGAAAAATATCGACCGCTCGCTTTCTCTTGTTGTTGCGTGATGACACACACAGACAGAGACACAGACAGACACAACAACAATTAAAAATAGTGACAATACGCACGGTACTGTATATGTTTGTGTTGATTTTTGGGGAAATGCACTGTATAGAATTAAACAATATCATCAGTAGTTGCAAATTACCAGCGCAAATCATCATCGGGTTCTTCGGGTTCTTCGATAGTGATTCTCCAAATACTTCCATTGCCAAGGTCATATCCAGGTCCCATGAAAATACCGTTGTACGTGATGAACGAACGTATCGCGTAGTATGCTATGAAGGCGGCCACTCGATGCTTCAATATAAAGAAAAATGCGAGATTCCACATGAACCGTTTCTCCTCGTCTGACATTAACGTTGTTGTCATGCCATTGCCGGCTCGAAGTGATTCCAATCTGTCGTTGATTGGCTGGAGTAGTCCAATCTCGTCGTATTCGATATCATTCTCTCCGATCTTTGCACCGAAGCAGAGTAGTAGAAGTGCAATATCGGGTGACTCAATATATAAGCTCCCATCTTGCTCAAAAGTTGCGTAGTGAAGTGCTGTCGATCCATATATATCAACAGCATTCACATCCGCACCGTTCTGAAGCAACACTTTTGCAACGTCAACATGCCCCATATCAGCTGCGATGTGAAGTGCTGTATATTTGTCTTCATCAACAGCATTCACATCCACACCCTTGTGAATCAACACATTCGCAAAGTCAACATGT
>JACLAC010010684.1_pt1 | contig 13717 bp, 4 predicted proteins | sample 8027881 | NCBI WGS metagenome assembly JACLAC01 (sample SAMN15725517, study PRJNA655200) | protist metagenome | isolation source: fluorescence activated cell sorting (FACS) single amplified genomes of... | place: Spain: Blaines Bay Microbial Observatory, Mediterranean Sea | collected 2016-01-19 | reverse complement strand
GTAGTAGTAGTATAGTAGTAGAGATGAAACAACACATCATAGTAGAAATCATGTCTCAATGAAGAGAGAAGGAAGTAGTTTCATCATCGGTTCTGGCCTGTTTTGTAATACTATTGGAGATCGCCGCCTGGATCAAACTAGCTGCACCTAACCAATTACGCCTGCACCGTTGTTGTAAGGATGTTGTCGCTCAAATATTGTGGGATTGTTGCTTTTATAATAGTAAACCTTTTGTTGTCAATTGAGGCGAAAGGCTATGTAAACTCTCAGATCTTGTCCAAAGCGACTGCGCAAGTATATCAACTGAAAAATTCTTCGCTACTTCATAATATCCCACGTTCGATTGATTACCGAAATAAGTATGTCACCCCAGTAAAGAATCAAGGAACTTGTGGATCATGTTGGGCTTTTAGTACAATTGAGGAGATAGAGTCGGCCTTGGCTTTCAAAACTGGCAAAGTACCATCGCCGCTATCGGTAGAGCAAGTCCTTGTTTGCTGTGGGAATGACATATCCACGTGTGACGGTTGCATGGGCGGGGACACTGTTGTTGCGTATGAATATTTGATGAATCGTTCAAAAGGCCTTGATTATGATAGCGATTATCCGTATGATCCCCACACGGATCCTTTTGACCCACCGAAATGTAAAGCTTCCGAGTACAAAGCGGCTGTTAAAGTAACTGGCTGGTCATATGCAGTGCCGAGGTGCTCTTCTGGAAATTGCCAAAACAACAATCATACTGAGAAGGAAATGAAATTAGCAGCAGTTGTTGCAGAGCAAGGCCCAGTAGCAATCGCAATGGATGAAACGCAAGAGTTTAGCCATAAGTACCGTGGTGGCATAAGTGATGGTATGGGTTGCACTAATGATGCAAAGGATTTAAATCACGCAATTCAGATTGTTGGGTACGATTTGGACGCTGGGTATTGGCTTGTAAGAAACAGTTATGGCGCCCAATGGGGGGAAGACGGTTATTTCCGTTTACAGTTTGGCAGCAATACTTGCGGTATAACGAATGAAGCCACCGTCGTTGAGGTCGAAGAGCTTTGAGCTCTGCATTTTCACGTGTGAAAAAAAAAATGTGTGGTATTAATGGGCTGCATGTGTTTGATGATACCCCATAATTGTTGTTACTGTTACAACGAGGAGCAGCATATATCATTAGCGCTGCCTTAGAATACACTTAGTAAGGTATGTTCACGATTGTCTTTGCCATAGTCAGAGTGTGTCCTAGCACGCTGTATGTGTAGTATATACAGAGGTATCAGATAGCACATGAAGGTGAGTGCTTATCTTGTTCTTGATTAAACTTTAGTATCGTACTCTAGTGTGATGCCTATTATTTATTATATTACTCCAATAATCTATATCTCTTATGATACCATTTCGTTTTTTGAATATTCCAATTATTTCTCTTGGGTTGCTTCTTCTCTCGCGGGAGTTACAGATAAAATGCCGCGTCCAAAAGCACTCCCCTCGCATACGCATGGTGGAAGGACTCACATAATCTCTTCCGTGCGTACCTTCGCCGGTGCACACCTCCTCATGTTCAAACCAAGGCACACGAACGAACAAAAATAAGGAGAGTTGAGTTTGCGCAGGCGTAGACTATGATCGCCATGGCATAGGATGCAGGAGAGCATGCAATGGTGGCGTAGTCTATGAAATGTGCTACTCAAACCAGCAGCCATCGATTTCCCGCAATTAGGATTTCCATGGCGCGGTACTCCATGGTTGCAGATAATTAAAATGTGTACAACGTATTATGATACATGTGTACACACTCGTGAAGACTAAATAATACTTGGACCTACAATGAGCAAATATTATGGCTATCGAAGAATACACTTCGAAGGAAATAGAAACAAGAAAGAATAATATAAATTGTTTTGGAGGAACCACAGTGTGCTGCTTGTTGCTGCTACTATTATTATTCGTTCTATTCTATAAATATAATAATTAAATTTTATTATTCTCCATTTACAACTAACTATTAGTATCATCACTCATTACAATGATGGATGATGAAACAATAATAACAATATGATGAATAAAGTGCAGTACTACAAATGAATAAGAAGAAGTAGTAGTGCTAGCAGTATTAATAAAGAATAAAATATTAGCCGTCTATTATATTATTATGATTTAGTGGTATTAAGTATAAATAATGTTTAATGAAGAATATGATGAAGAAGAAAACAACACACACAACAACAGAGAGAGCAGAAGAATAATAAAAAAAAAAGACGAAGAAGAAGAAGAGAGTTAAGACATTTGCATTATTGATATCAGGCCGAGAGCAAGGTTCATGATAGCTATGTGTACATGTTCGACCTATTCATCCCATTTTTATAAACGCCTTGCGTAACTTGTTGACGAATGACGTACGGGCTTAATTTGTTACGTCGCCGCCTGACGTTTCGTGTTTTCTGAGTATACAAGCGATCCCATACGTCAGACATTGTCTCCTTTTCCTGTATTATGTACTTTAGCGGCCGTGTGCTATTTTACATGCCAGGTAGGTGTATGTTGTTGATGGTCCCTAACGGGATGATGAAATGCAACATGCATGCTGCTGTTCAATGACACAACAACTACAGCAGCAGAGGAGGAGGCAGAGGATGATGAAGAAGAAGTAAGAATAAAGAAGCAGTCCGTTTATTAGTACATAAGTAGCACTGAGTAGAATGGCCATTACGTATGTCTTCTGCAGTAAAAATAATAGAATTACCATTATTATTACCTTTGCAACATGACGACTGCCAAAGCCCTTTTTTATTTTTATTATTATTATATACAGTAGTATGTACAGCAACCCTCCAATGAGATAGATAATGAGCAACTCACTCACCACTTGCATGATTTGACAAAAAGAAGATATGTATGACGTGCAGTGTGCAGTCCTAATAAAAGATCCATTGGAGTTGATTCTCTCTCCATTGCCCTGATGATTATTATATTTATATTTATTATGGTAGAGCTCTGCTGTTGGCTCGTTGGTAATTTTTATGTGTTTAGCAGTGAAAAGTGTATTATGTATATTTTAGTTTTATATTTTTACTTATACACTATTATTTCTTCTCCTCCATCCTACGTATAATATGAAATGTGTAGTACATACTCCTTTGGTTCTTTCGATAGGTGAAGCTGGAAACCTTAGAAATCATTTTAAATTAAATTATGTATACTTATTAGTATATAAAAAATGTGAATAAAAAAATGTTAAATATACATTAAGGTAATAAGTATGATGATATTGATAATATTTGGATATAATGTTGTTGCATGAAAGTAGTTCTCTAGGTTTTTATTGTTCATTGTACTCTACTACTAGGTTTGTTGCGATAATCGAAGGTTTGAAAAACATCAAGATTCTACAGCAGAGACTCTTCAGATGAAACTTATGCTGGCCCACTGGCAGCAAACAGACAGGTCTAAAACATTCTAGGGGGGCATACCGAACAATCAATTCCAGAGATGATTGAGGTAGCAGAAGAAGTAATAATGAAGCTGCACGGCAGTGATGCTTTATCGCTATTTAGTGAAGACGACATTTCTACGTTTCGACTTGTATTGTCGAAGCTTAGTCAGTCTCCAAAAACGTCTTTCCATGGAGATCATACATCGCCAGCATTTTCTTCCTACTTGAAAGAACGATCAAAACAGGTTAAAGCACTTTCTGTTGAAGATTTCTGTATTTGGTGTGGTGGTTGGAGTGGTACTAGCAGTGGACATGCGATTATGTATATAGTGGAGCGAACTTCTGATACAGAGGTAAGCTTTATTGTATGTAATACTGGTGAAGGAGTTGGCTATCGTAAGTAAAAATCCATTGATAATACTTTATGCAATGATCTTTGGCATGACTAACACGAATTTCGTTAAATGTGGTATAGATCCAGGCATAGGATCAGATAAAACAAAGCGGCATACTTGCATGCGCTTGAACAATATTCCTATCGAAAGTGTTGCGGACACAGCATGGTTGTACTTTCTTTTCCGAATCAGAGCATTTGGTCATAAAGATCACGACCATAAAATATTTTACGAAGTTGTTCTTCCCGGTTTGCTTGGTAACACTCTAGCGAAAGCAGTCGAAAACTCGGGGGAAGATCCATGGATGATACCAGAGACGTTGCAACGTAGTGGAGTTTGCTATTACCGCTGTATACTTGCCGCAATGAGGTACTCAATGAGGCGTCTTGGTCTAAGTCAAAACCACGTCAAACAAATGTTACATGTTATAAGACGTGGCTATGTGCATCGTGTGATTGAAGATCTAGAAAAATGTCATCAATCAGTTAACGACGATAATCCGGATGACCCATCGCAGCGTGGGTTGTATCCATCACAAATAACACTTATTAGGCTAGCGGCAAACCAATTGGGGTATTCAGCAGTCAAGGAGAGCAAAGCTGGGCGCATGAGTGAGGAAGTGCTAAATGGCGTTGTCGGTGAAGTCGAGCGAGTTGAAAAGCTAGTGTCTACATTGCCAATATTTGGAGATGGAGAAAGTAAAAATTATTGGATGAATTCTACAATTTATAGCGATGAAGACAAAAGAAATCGTCTTGCTGGCGATGGGAATAGTTTTCTAAGCCCAAAACTTTTAAGCAACACTGTGAACGCCAAAGTGTCAAAATTCTATGGTCCAAAAAACACTAGGGTAGAGCCTCCAAAACTTGATTACAGCGTGCTGCCCAAACAAAAGAAGGATATTGACGATGAAAAGAAGTTACTTGATACCCTTCTTTCAACTCAAGTTTTATGTGAAAATATACACTCAGATAAAGCTGTACGCATTGGTACGCGACTGATGGAAATTGCGAGTTTAATTGAATATGTATTCTTGCAACTGATACCACTTCCTGAGTGGAACAATGGGAATACAAAGCCGCTATCGTCACAGTGTTGGAATATTCGCGATTCCTCAACTACGTTTTACAAGTTACGAAATGTTCTGTCTGAAATTAGTGCTATTTATACATCCGCTTGTGAAAGCATGGTTTTACGAGGCAGTCAGCCTACACGTGTCATTACACATGCGGTTCTCATGTGTAGTTTTTATCATTTAATCCGCATGGGTCCACCACAGCCTAATCAAAAAACGAGCGAGGCAGGATCAGACGTAGAAAATCAAAAATTGAAGCTAGACTCGATTTTGAGTCAAATGATACGCGGTGAAATTGGCAGTAACAAGTATTCATTCGCAACATTTACACCCGAAGAAACGCAGGAATTTTTAAATTTTACGGCAGAGCTAGTAATGGACAAGCCTTTCCTTGCAAAGGCAAGAGGTACAGTATGCGACTTTTTGGTTTCAATGAAATTAGATGCAAATAAGGTATTATTTGACAGTACAAGATCGTCTGAAAATAAATTTGGAACTTCTGATACTACCTTAAGGTTTCAACAGGAACTAATCGAACATGCTAAGCAGGTTGGATGTAGCAGACTGATGGACGACCCTTCTAATCTTGCAAAAACATGCAAAGGCAACCAAAAACTAAGTCAGCTATCTGACATACAACGATTTATGGCGTGGTATACACTTGAAAGTGCAGCCGATGCTAAAGTCCTAGAAACATTTTTTATGTTTAGAAACTTCAACTACCGTTTCACCTTTAATATCAGACCTCTTCCACAGATTTTGAGCTCAAACATTTACGATCTTTATCAATTTCAAAATTTAGCTGATTGGAGGCTCGAGTTTGATGATAAATTCAAAACTTGTAAGCTAACATTTGCCTTTGGGGGCGAACGTTTTGACGATGCTTTTCAATCAACTGATTGGGATTCCAAAAGTTATGACATATCATTGTCAAATCCAAACCAATATGTGCAAAAACGTGTTGATAACACCGACACGGACAATAAAGATGAATTTCAAGATCGAATTACTGAAGATGATATTTTACATGAACAGATTCTCGAGGATTTTGGCGGAAACCTTTCACAAGAAGAGGCAGAAACGCTATACACATATTTAACCACACCTTACATGAGAATACCACTTGTGCTACAATTTTTTGCCAAAGATCGTGTTGGTACACTATTTGACACCCGCATTCAAAAACTATTTGAAGAATGTTTGTTTTCTCCGGGCGTGTGGGGCAAAGATCTTTCATCATCGTCTATTGAAGTAGTTCCTTGTAATTCTTCCCGATTAAATACATATAATGGTTACTTTATTGCCGAACTTGAAAATGGGCCGGATCTTACTTTGAAATCACTATTAGCTTTGGCCGAGGAGGGTTTAAAGTTAGCCATCGGTGACTATAAATCATCATTTGTAGACGTGTTATTATTTTTACTTCGAATTGTGACGAAATGTTCAACATTCATCAAGGATGTTATTCTAGAAAATAGTTCAAGTGAAAATAGTACTTTGACGAAGTACGATTTCTACCTAGCAGATTGGCTTGAACGGACGGTAGTTGTGTTGAAAACATGGCTTGCACAAAGTGAAGACGCAGGCGCAAAAACAAAATCGACTATCTTTAGAGCACATATTGTTATGACAGTGTGGCCGATTCATAAATTGGATACAAACATGGCATCTCGTTTACTATCAAATACATCATTTGTAAGAACATGGCATGTAGCAAATAATGTTGCTTGTGATGCAATAAAGAGATCGATTGAAGGCGAGACAAACAATGAAGACACTAATTCGGCCAGTTCACTGGGAGTTGCAGAACAAGAAATATATTGGCTTGCTCAACACAAACGTGCAGCTGCTATAGATTTTCTTACATACGAAGCCTCGGATGAGGATGCGCGTGAAATACTCATTTCTGCTGTGCAAGCAACCACCGGTGATGCGCATTCGTATACAACATGGGATTCGCCGGATTTAAATATAGGCTCTGATGAAAATGAAAATGGGGAGATTATAGTTTATAGAGACGGGAGAAATATTTTCTCAGTTGATGTGCAAAAATTCTTAGTTGAATACAATGAGAGCACTTTGCAACCAGTACCGGAAGAAATATGTAGGCACTCAGACTTTAAACAGGTTTTTCAAGATACCGTTCCGCACTCAGCAGAACTTGTTGATGCTACAAATTTGCACAGCGTCAAAGTTGTAAAGGGCAATTTTCTCGTTGAAGCATGGGGTGATATAGCAGCAGGAGATATCATGAATATACCAGGGTGCCCACGAAGCGCAAATAAGGTCGAAGAACCAAAAATAATTGAAACAGCGCATCATCCATATGCTCATGATGCGGATGTAAACGGCACAGTAAAATTTGATGACAAAGTTGCATGTATGTTCGTCACGTTTGATCCGAATTGTAGGACAAGAGAGTTTTATGCAAAACTGCAAATAATTGGGAAGGCAAACAATGGTAAGCCGCAATCGTTTGAATTTCATGGCGATAAATTTCCCAAGAAGGCTTTCAAAGTATATGGAAACAAAATTCATTATAAATTTCAAAGTGTCGGTGGAAATGATGATGAATCTTGGGGATTTCGATTCACAGTTGCGCCTTTGAATGAGATTGATCTAGACGAACCATTTGACTTCAACGGAATTGCATACGGTGGTTGCAACGATCGGATTTATAAATACGATAAAAGTTCACCAACTGATATGCCATGGCTTAGCTCGGTTCTTGACCCTGTCGTACATGCAGAATTAACTGATGATGAGGATCCCCAAAAGATTAAGTGGATAGAATTTAATAAAAATGGCTCTAATGAAAAAATTTTAGCCAAAGATATGTTGTTTCTCTTACCGGCAGAACCAGTGGCAATGGAAGCTCCAGAAGTAACCTTGTTGGCACTTCCCCCTCTTCTTGATTGGTGGATGGCAGTTAAAGTGTCAAGATTGTATCAATTTGTGGAAGTATATAATATTGATGCGTTTGGCCGGAGAGGATATCCGTCACTCGTCTACACCTCAGATTTTCGGTTTTCATATGCTAAAATGCCAGTAAAAACGACACAGAACGGGAAAAAAATTCATTTTCCCTCTTCATCAATTACTAAACTCAGTGCTGGCCAATTTTTTGCGCCAAATACTGGCGGCAACAATGTTATCATCACAGACCAGAAAGAGGGTGTGGACGGATTAGGTCCACGAACATTTTTGCCAACTCATGTTACTAATGGTATTGTTCCAGGCGCTATTGCAGAATCTTTCGATTTCTGGGAATTAAAACGGACTGGGAATTGGAAAGGGCATCGTCGTGTGCAACGGATAGATAACGAGAGAGGTGAAAAAATAGATTTTGTTGATCCATATTATAATTACAATCTAGAAGTCAGACAGATGGGGGCCTCTGCTGCGGTTGTTAGACAGGACACGGATCAGGTAACATTGAAAATATCGGGGCGCCGACTGATAAATTTGACAAACTCGTGCATTAAGGCGTCAACAGAGATTGTCCGTTTGCTGACACGGATTGAATCGCTGTCGCACATACTAGCATGGAGTTCTTCCAGCGAATATGAAAGTGCTTTTCATAATGGAAATGCAGTCCCAGAGCTAGTCGAGCTGCCTCGCCTAAGGGTATCGTTTCGTGTTGTGCATTTAGATGATGGAGAAGTACGCTTATATGTAATTGATAGCGGTGGAAAGTACGTATTATCAAATCAAGATGAAAGAGTCAATCCAAAAATCTTGAAAGGGGTGCCCCGATATATTCTATTATCCCATGCATCTAGCACTATTGATGTAATGGTGCCCAACTACCCAATGGTACGTCCACAGATATCATTTTGTCCATTTACGGTGTCAACTGTTCCAGATGTTTTGAACTTAAACTGGCAATACTCTTGTCACGCGCGGTATTTCTTGTATGAAGTTCATCCCTGCGATCAATTTGTTAGCTATACCTCAGTTAGTGCGGCGTTGTATTGGGCTTTTTTGAAACTATTGCATCGTCAATATATTGACGCGTATACCACAATTATCTCATGTGGAACAGACATGCAACTAAGTTGGATGGAACATACCCTCCTGACATATTTCAAAAATTGTGATGATGATCATCACCCAGATGCCCATGCTTGCCGGTTGAAATTGAGGTTGATGTTGCAGCATTCCCCTATTCCTCCAGATAATTGGCCGATTATAAAAGACAGAGAAGGTGATAGTTCGCCTTTAGCAGATGAATACAGTAGCTACATTACAAAACGACCTCACGTGAGCCTTGCTTGTCGATTGACGCACTTAGAAGAAACGTTTTTAAACAATTATATTGTTGCAAAGGAATTGTCGAAAAACAATGCACAACATATGAGCCGTATTTCATTGATAAATAAAATTAATGGTCCTCTCGACTCACAAAATGGATCTTATGACGTATACTACAATCACCAAAAAAAACGGTGGTCATGCTTTGACTCAAGGCATAATTTCTTATTCTAAGGGATGCAAAGATATGATGAAAGAATACCAAGAAAAACGCAATACATGGATATGCAACACTATGATCCATGAAATGGCAGATACAAAATTTCATGAAAATGAATTTGCGCTGAAGTTCATTGAATCATTGTGGGAATCAAAAATAGATAATGGTTTATTTTCCACTTCTATCCAAATGTTGGCAAATAATGTTACAGTATGCATTGGAAGCAGTGCTGTTGAAAAGTCAACAAGGAAGGTATGCGAAATGCTTTTTCGTCTGTACTTATTCAAATCGGAAAACTTGGGAGATTTTGGAGGCAAAGGAGGGACAAATCTTGTTGCAGCATGTTTGATGTTACCAGAGCAGTGCCCATTGAAAAATGCGATAAAGCCATTTCCAAAATCTTGGTTAGGCACGACCAAACAGACTTGGGATGATTCCATTATTAACACAGAGTATATTCAGACGATAGCAAAAACGGTTTTGGAGCAGTATGACGATGCAAAGGTTGCTGATCAATTTGGACAAACAGTACCTAGGTCCAGTAGTTTGTGCGAAACAAAATACAAAATACCAGTCGATGCTAGCGAAGTTTCTGTTACTATTTCAAATTATGCCCAGACCAAACGAACCCTTGAAGAGCTAGATTTTGGTCCTGCTTCAATAAATGCAGATGATATCGATGCTTTCATGAACCAACCAATTCAATTGTTTGTTAAATTTGAAGACTATGTTATTGAGCAAGATGTCGACACATCAAGTAAATGCCCAGATAAAACACCTTATGATCTTTCAGGTCATCCCGATGCTGAAACAGTTGTAGCAAAAGCAACAAGAAAGCGTGTTGCTGACGACTGTAAAAAGTATGCTGAGATCACGAATTCAAAAAAAGCTATAGTATGCGTTGGAATATCGCCAGATATTATGCAGAAATATGAGGAACAACAAGTACAAAAGGGAGTGGGCTCTGTTATGCCCAGTTTTGGCGACGGGGCTAAGGAAAAGTTATCAGAACTGCGCCAGAAGTTGGTGAGTGCACTCGATAAAGATACGAAGCGAATGCAAAATGGCATAAACCATTTATTAAATAAAGCAAACTTAGTACCAAAAAAAGGAACACGCGATATTTTGGAGTATAGATTGCAACAATACTCTGGATTACGTGCTAAACTTCAGCTCTCTCATTTAGCAGCATGTTTAGTTAGTTCTAAAGCAAAAGAAGATATATTAAATTTTAATCCGTACGTAGAAAATGATGGTATCACAGTTTCGAAAATCTTAACAGGTACAGCGAGCGTTGCCTTAGTAGCAATACGAATATCACAGTTGAGACGGGCCATTATTGCAATTGATGGCGTTGTGAACGCCATTGATGAAAAAATTGATGCAAAAAAGATGAGAAAGGAAATTGATAATCTTAAAGGAAATCTGCTTGCATGTAGGCATTACGCAAAAAACGATAATGAATATGATCCTAGGTTCCTGATGTTTGAATTTTTGACAGGATTTCTTCTTCGAAAGTCGCAAATCTATCTGTGCAATACATTTATGTCAAGAGCTACAAACGGTGGAACAAATGAGTGGGGCCTTGATTCTAGTAGTATGGTTCACCAAATGATTATGGGCGCTGGAAAAACTACTGTAATTGGGCCATTGTTAGCCCTCATGTTGGCTGATACAAAGTCTCTAGTTACTCAAGTTGTTCCAAATGCTCTACTTACAATGTCTAGGAACGTGATGTGGAAGCAATATTGCCAAGTAATTGTCAAACCGGTGTATACGCTGACATTTGACCGTTCTTGGCCCAATATGCCTATTAAATATAATGAGATGTATGCAAAAATGACCCAAGCTAGGCAAGAAGGTGGAATTGTCTGCACAACTCCAAGCGCAATAAAATCTATTGTTAACAAGTACGTTGAGCTGCTTAATGTAATATCTTCTGTGGATGATGTTAGCCTGTTAGAGGACCTGGATGAGAAGGAGAATACTGAGGGTATGTCGGAGTTCCGCAAAAAATGGCTGACAAACAAAACTCCAGTCGATGAAAGAAAGCGAGAGAGAATGAAAGAACTCAGAAATATTGCAGACACTGCTGATGCGATTGCGAAAATCATGAACTTGTGGTCAGAAAGAGAGCGTGGCGTGCTTCTGCTTGATGAGGTAGACATGCTTTTGCATCCGTTACGTTCAGAATTAAATTTTCCTATAGGCGAGAAATTTCCATTAACCCCAAACCCATCCAGGTGGGACCTGCCAATATATTTACTGGATATAATATTGAGAGCATCTTATGTTGCCATGGAAAACGATAATGTTAGTGATGATGCTGCTATTCGAGAGCTAGTCGATGCATTTCGCAATGGTTTACACGAGAAAACGCTGCAGCGTACACCACACCTTGTTTTATTGGATCACGAGTTTTATGCGTCAGATGTTAAGGATGTCATTAGCAAACGCTCTTTATCTTGGATGAAAGCGCATCATGTTTTTGACGGGTTAAATGAAGTACCACAGCATGAAGATCTACTAAGCTACATATCAAATGGCAATAATTCCGCATCACAAAATTCTATAAAACGATTAGAAGCGCAAGGCGATATTGGAAAAAATGCCCTTCAGTGCTTAAACCTTGCACACGATTGGAGCAGTTCGTTTGTGCCTCATATTTTATCAAAAGTTGATCGCGTGTCCTTTGGGTTATTGCAGCCCCAAGACGAGGCTATTTTGACGCCCAACCAACCGGCATCAAGGAAGTTATTGGGTATACCCTTCGTTGGAAAAGATGTGCCTTCATCAGCAGCTGAGTTTGCTCAACCGGATGTTCTTATCGGTGCTACAATTCTTGCATATCGATATGAGGGATTGCGAGAATCTGATTTAAAGACTACAATACGTATGTTAAAGGAAAATTTGCACCAAGAATCGGGCCCAAAAAAGCAGCGGCCTGCATATAAAATATTTGAAATTTGGGTCAACTCGGCATGCAAGAAACAGAAAAAAGAACGAAACGTTATGGATTTGGAGTTATTTCAGTTGGCAGATTCAAAGCAATTGAGGAAGATTCGAAAGCTTTTAGCTTTTGAGGCAGATGTAATACACTACTATTTACGTCAAATCGTTTTTCCGAAGACAATGCAACAACAGCGTATTAAAATAACTGCGTCTGGTCAAGAGCTTGGTAGTGACATGCTATTTGGCAGGCGCTTAGGATTTTCTGGGACTCCATCAAATTTACTCCCTGTAGATATTGTTCCTTGCAATTTTGAGGAAGGTAGTGAAGGAAAAATCATACGCAGCCTTACCGATGATGCTGTCACGAAAGAGGCTCAAATTAGTTTGGATTTGATGGAGCCTGAAGCCATTGAGTGGACTGTAAGAGGGATACTTGATCAAATTGCACATTCAACCTCTCCTCAGTTCCATGCTCTGATTGATACAGGCGCATTAATCACCGGATTTAGTAACGAGGAAGTTGCGAGATATCTTGTTGATACAGGCTTAAAACATGTTCAAGGGTGCGTATTTCTAGATCATTTAGACCGGAAAATGATTTATATTAGAGGGGCTGCAAAATCTATACCATTATCAGAGTGTGGCTTATCGAGAGGAAGCCGATTTACATTCTATGACCAAGTTCATACGACGGGCATGGATATCAAACAACAAATTAATGCATGTGCATGTTTGACTATTGGTAAAGACATGGTGTTTAGAGACTATGCACAAGGAGCTTACCGTATGAGAGGAATTGGTAGAGGGCAGACCATTCACTTGTATATTGTTCCCGAAATCAAGCGGTTGATAAAAAAATCATTGCCAAGACTCACGGGTAATATAGAAGACGACGTAGCAGCGTGGCTGCAATTAAATGGAATGAAAGCAGAGAAGCTTCAATTTCTACAATTGTGTCAGCAGAATATGTCTACCATATGGAGAAAAGTTGCACTGGATAATTTATTAGCATCATCAGGTGTTATTAAAAATGATTCCATTCCAAAAGGGCTGCAACGCTTTGTAGGCGATACGGACGGAGCGAAGACGCTGCGGATGTCGATTGATTCACTAAAAGACTTAAACGATTTTGATGTACCAACAGTTGTACCTATTGAAGAGCCTTTTAGCCAATCTTTGACAAACCTGGTACAAAATAATGCGATGCTGTGTGATACCCCAGAGCAGAAAAAAATTGTCGAAATTGTTATGAAACAAGTTGATGATGTAATGAAAAGTAAAGACGCAAGCGAAGGTATGGGAAATGAAAAGAAGGGTTTGAACAGCGAAATGACACGAGAAAAGGAGCGTGAGCAAGAGCAACAAAAACAAAAACAACAGCAGCAGCAAGTTGAATC
>JACLAC010012610.1_pt1 | contig 13725 bp, 13 predicted proteins | sample 8027881 | NCBI WGS metagenome assembly JACLAC01 (sample SAMN15725517, study PRJNA655200) | protist metagenome | isolation source: fluorescence activated cell sorting (FACS) single amplified genomes of... | place: Spain: Blaines Bay Microbial Observatory, Mediterranean Sea | collected 2016-01-19 | reverse complement strand
CGTACGGAGAGAGGTAAATGGATATATGTTTTCGCTGATGTCGATGCGATTGTTTACGTAGCATCGTTGTCTGGATACGATCAGAAACTTTACGAGGACGAGACTCAAAATCGAATGGTCGAGGCGTTGCAACTTTTCAAAGAGATTGTCAATCTCACACTCTTCCCTCCCGAGTGTGCCATGATTTTGTTTCTCAACAAGGTGGATCTGTTTGAGGAGAAGATTAAAAAGGTGGACCCGGCAACGTGTCATTCATATTTTCAGGATTACAAGGGAGGATGTGATGCCGAAAAAGCAAAGGAGTATTTCAAGAAAAAGTTTACGGATCTTTCAGCCACAAGAAAGGTGTACCCTTTCTTCACGTGTGCTGTCGATACGGGTCTTATGAAGAAGATGATGGGTGCAACCAGAGATATTGTTGTGAATCGTGAGTTGGGACCATCAAAGGATGATGATTTCGATGATTTTGAGTAGAGAGATGGAAGTTTTTTTGTAGTAGTTTGTTTAGTGTTTATTCTTCAAAGAGGAGGATATAAGTAAAGTAATAAATTTTAAAAAAGGATTTCATGATACGATGCATGATTTTTTTCTCGTGCCTTTTCTTGGCTTTGTTGTTGTGTCGTGAGCTTGCTGAAAATGGATTACCAGTGATTCGACAGACGGGAAGTGAGCACCGCATTGTGGACATGTCTCATTCGTTAGTGTTGGTGGTGATGATGCCACTACCCTCCTACAGGATACTTTTGGAATTGAAGTGGAGTTTTTCTTCTTCTTTTTCTTCTCACCACAACGATGATTCGATGGTAATCTGTGCTTCACGCAAAAGTCCAGACCACATCTTTCACAGTGCATTCTGTTCACCGCGTTCAACTTGGCTTTGCACATTTTGCATCGATTTTTCGTTTTCGCTTTACGCTCTTTCTCTCTACGTCTAGGATCACAATCCTTACTTGCATGTCTAGCCCACGTCATGTTGATATCCTCATCTGGAACGATACGGATTACTTTCAAACAAATCGGGCATTTAAATACTTTGTTGTCTCCGAAGTCAGGACGAGGACAATCGTGCTGATTCGTCGCTCTGTGATTCAAACAGAACGTCTTGTTACACCCTTCACACTTGAAAGGCAGAAAATCTTGAAGATTGCACGATTTCACAGAGCATCTACCTCCGACTCGTGAGAACTCCATTTGTGTCTCCAATTGTGAGTGATGAGAAAAAACCAAAAAATCTGAAACGTCCAAACGGTCACAGGTCAGACACACCAACAACACCACACACACCAACACAAAGGAAAGAAGGATATTACAATATACACAAAAATTCCAATAAAGAATATGATTCGGAACTTCGTCTCACGTGGTGCTCGTGTGTGGAAAGCGAGACGACGTATGCTGTCGTCAACAGTGTGTTTGGACGAGAAGATCGTGAATTACGCGTCGTCTCAAAACCAAAAACGCGTGGTTCGATATTTAAACAAGATGGAGGGTGTACCGAACATCGAGACATTGTTTGCAGTTGCTGATATGTGGAAAGCATCAGGAAATTCGACAATGTTTCACGAATCGATACGATCAATCGCAGAACATGAGCGTAGCGATCGGAACAGATTGAAAATCGTAAAGTACTACGGGTACCTTTGTCGAATGTTTCGAAACGAGCCGAACACACGTAAAAATCGTAAGCAGATGTTACAAACAATAAATGAAATTGTGAAATTCGTGTCTCACGATGTTCATTCGAAAAAGGTGTGGAGCGAGATATGCAGAAGCGTAGATCACGCAGTTGCAATGTTTGATCACGTTCGCGGAAAAGAGAAAATCGTTCATTCCATCCTGTCAAATCTTTTGATTTCGAAGGAACCCGCGACGGGATCGTACTTGGGAAACCGTGCACTTTCCACGGTACAACGATATCACTCTCGACATAATCCGAATCTACATGACGCGTTCGAAAGATTGAATTTCACGGAAAGATTGAGAAGAGAGAATCGAATCGTGAGTCGTGCAGAGCTTTTGACTGCCATTGATTCTAAAATCGAGTATTCGATCTCAACACCACACACATTCTCGAGTGAAATGTTCAGCTCAAAACACGAGACGTTCGGACTCTCGCAGTACGTAAAATCACTTGCTGCTCTTCTGCAGCGTGTTCACGCACAACGATGGAGAGATCCGAGTTTGGAGCAGTACAACGATCTGAAGGAGCAAATCTGGAATGCGCTTCTCAGTGATCTGGACATTTTACTCTGCCGTAGTGATGTGACACGACACAGAGGCTCAGTCATGTCCGCTTTCGAGATGAGTCTCTCAGCTTGTGCTGTATGTAGAGACACAGATCGAGCGATGCATATTTTAAAAATTCTCACAACCAGCGAGGTTCCGATCTCGAACACGATCAAGACGAAATGTATAGATGTGTGTGTGTGGGATCGCCACGGACATGTAATCTCGAGAGAAATTCTGGACAAGATCGATCGACACAACAAAAATGTTCGTGTTGAGGATGATGATTTGAGCGGCGATAGAGTAAAGCAGGAACGAATCGATTGGAACGAGTCGGAGAAGGAGTTGAGACTGCACTTCCTGGAAGCAAAACGAGGCAAAAAAGTCGATGTAAAGACATGGCTACTCGAACTTGAGAATTTAGAAAAACGTGTGGGTGCTTCACATTCCGACGTGCAGCGAACCTTGGATCTTGCGATGCATCGATTTCGTAAGAACAAGGATTGGAGCAGCATGCTCGAATTACTTCTCTATCAGTCCAGGCGAGGCATGATGTTGACTCATCACACGATTGCCGAGTGCATGAACTTACACTTACTCTCCAGACATTACGTACGTTGTGTTCGAGTCAAATACTATGATCAAGACTGCATCACTCACTCATATCACTGTACGCTCGAATGTTACGAAATACTAACGAGCTCGAACACAGGTACGCGACAACGAGATCTGGGATCACTCTGTCAGTGCACCGTTTCTGGAAGATATTCGAGACGTTGTCTTGTCGAACGATATGAAGTTCTCAAGACGAGAGCACATTCTTGCACTGAATATTTGCAGATTGAGCAGCAGAGCTGATATGGCCCAAAAACATTTCGATGAGATCGCTCCTACATTTTGTGAAATCAATCGTGGACCTCTTCATGATTACATTCTTTCTCTAAGAGATCCATACATCACACCAGAAGAGACCGAGAAACGAATTCAAGATGCAATTGAGATGTGGACGTGTAGTGAGAAAAGTATCGGACTCGATGCGAGTACATACGCTCATGCAGTGTTTTCACTGGGAACAAAGTTCGTGCATCTAGCCGAACAGGAAGACTCGAAAGCACTTCTCGTGTCTCCATCCATCTCGTTTTTTGAGCGAGGTATCGAAACAACATCAAAACACGACAAGTTGCATCACAGTAAACTCTGCACGAACGCGTTGCAATTGTGCAGAAAAGCCAAGTACGAACACGAATTTGCAAGTCGTGTCGTGGATGCAATGAAAGATAGAGACATGCCGTATACTTCTGCAGATATAAATGCATTAATGGAAATGGCTGCAGCTCGTGGTGACGGAGACAGTTTGTATGAATTGTGGAACCAAGTTCTCGAACGTGAGGATCTTTCTCCTCATCCATTTCAACTCGATTCGATCGTTCGTTTCGAGTCTGCGTCAAAACCGGTCGATGAGTTGGAGGAATTGATGCTTTCGTACTCCAAGAAATACAACATCAGACCTCCGATGAGAAGTTTGGATTATATTCAAGATTTGGCAAGTGATTCCACCTCAAATTCATCCTCCGAGAAGGAATCTTACAACCATGTTGCGACAAGAATCCGTGCAATGAAGTTCGAACGCTTGGTGGATTTAGCAGGTGGAATTCAAAATGTTAGGGGTTCAAGTGGTGAGGATGAGGATTTGCTATTGTGATATATATATACAAAACACATTTATTATTTACTTCTTATTCACACAAAAAATTTTACACGATACTTATTACGCAAAAGACGCCTTCATCTGCCAAATCGACATTTGTCCAGCGTGGTAATATGTAGAATTGAACGTAGTGGACATTCTCAGTGGTGTGTTCATCGCTAATTGTGGAGGAACAGGTAAACCATCGTTGGGGTCATGAGACCAAGCACATGGTGGTGTTGAGAGGTATCCTCGTTCATCAAAAACATTTTCCGTGTGGCCATGTACAGGTGTTGCACGACATAGCACTTCGTTTGTATCCGTACGTATCAATTCTTGATGAAGACAATTCGGTGCATGACAGTGAGCCGCTGCCATCACGAGTTCGATTTTGCCACTCGGTCCGAGTTGAGACTTATCCATACACTGCGGAGAGGTATTCTCACAAGTATCACCCAACATCCATTCAGCAAGAAAATCAGACTTGAAGGTTTGCGTGTCATTTTTCGAAGTTGTCACGTCAAATTCGATATGTGTGCAGTGATGAGAATTCGTTCCGGTCAGTCCAGAGTCACAACCGTTGCCAGCCCATTCTACATGATACACAGGTTTCACATCTTGAGTTGTTGTGACATTTTCGTAGTAGAATCGAAATTTGAAAAACACAGAGTCGACATGCTTGGGTCGCGTAGATTCTTGTGCAGCATCGAGAAGGATCGTACCGTGTCTGCAACAAGCTAGGCCTCCGACGTAGGATGAAACTTGGCATGTCGGATTGTTTGTTTTCAACAAATCGGAAAGAGGCTCGTCGACGCAGTTTGCATTCAGTGGATATCCATCGATTGTTCCCTGAGCTCCAGCACAAAGACACGACACGTTCTGTGATAAAAGAGTGAGAGACGATGCAGCACGCTCTCGATGAGAACCAAATGTTAATGACAGTCCAATGGCATTAATAAACGGAATCGTACCTGTGTGGTGTTCGAGTTTTGATATTTCAGAATGTTAAAAGTGCTTCACCGACACTACGTACCTTGACGCGTATCAAATGTGAAATGATCGGGAGATATGCCTTGAAGAGCACGAGACAACAGAACTCTCCTTCGACCGTTCGATACACTGTTACTCAAAACGTTCAAAGAGGATTTGAGTTCTGTACCCGCAGCATGATTCGAGAGCTTTCTCTCCGTGACGTTTTCAGATAATACCACAATCGCGTACGGTGCATCTTGCATCGATGATGCGTTGAAGCCCACACCGAACCAAACATCACTTGGACCCTCCATTTCGATCATGACTTTGTTGTTCTTCTCATCTAAAGTCAGATTCAGCTTGACCAAGGAGGAGAGGCTGCTCCCTGTGGTTTTGATCGGTGGCACTACATCACATGTAACAAGACTTGAACGATTGTTGTTAAACGTAACGACAATACCATCATGATCATCACGCGATACGGAGCATCCAGGTGGAAGATGTATAGACTCTACACTAACATTTTTGACCACATCACTTTGAAAAAGTTTTTGCGCACCTGCAAAACAATCTGAAGATGCGATTGGCATCACATCGCACATTCCGACAAGTTGGGAAGTGAGGTTTCCAATTTCCTTGTGTATGCGATCCGTGCAAGGACATTCCAACAGAGGAGAGTAAAAACCGTTCGGATTCGCATGATCTCGGGAAAATTTTGGAACAGGTCCTCCAGCACCCAATCGATTTGTCCCATCGTTGGTGTTGATCTGCATAGGAATCAATGTGAATTTCGAAGGACTGTATAGGATCTGTCCGTAGCCACTGGGTACTCCGTGAAATACTTGTCTATGCTCGTTTCCGTTTCCGTGTACAAAGTTCGTGACCAATCGAGATCCTTCGGGTGGACTGCCTCTCACTTCATAAAGGAGCGTCGGATGGCCGTGGCTATCTGGTCGTCCAACGTCACCCAAACACTTTGCGTACGAGCTGTGGATAGCCGGAGCGTAGTGATGGTTGTACGATTGATACACAGGTACAGATTCCTCTTTTCCAGTAGATTCATTGATACGTCTGACATCCACCTCAAAGCCAGTTACGATCATATATTTGTCTTGATACGCATCAACAATGTCTTTGGGTAAGTCCACCGAGGGCAACATCGTCCAAAAAACTTCTCCGTACGTGGTGTTGAGCGAAGTCGTCTCTACCTCGAAATAACTCGACGAGTCTCGAAAGGAGTACTCCATTTCTGGATTCTTTGCATTTGCAATTGTATATTTGACATTTTCATTCATGTGTTGTGTTGCTGCTTCGGACAGCGTGTAACAGAGAAGAAGTAGGAGAAAGATCACCTTCATGTTCATGTTTTTTTTAAACTTATTTGGATTTTGCATATGAGGTGAAAGTGAAACCTAGAAACGCGCAAGTATACTGTACGAAAAAGAAAAATCTGCATCTGCACGTTCTCCTAATTTTAACAGTTATCTCACAACTGAAACACAAACCAAACGACCGACTCAAAAATGTTAAAACTAGTCGTGCTCTCAATATGTGTCCTTCTTAATGTCGTGAACTCAATTCGAGTGTTTGATTTTGAGGTAGACGGAGGTGCGAAAGCAAATGATGATTCTTGGAACACGGTGTGGGAGAACGGCAAAGCGTTGAATGCTAGTCTTTCGAAGCTTTCTCGGGGAGATCGATTGGTCATACCTGCCGATAAGACATTTTACTTGATGGGTGGGATCGTCGCACATCGTTTGCATGATGTAACCATTCAAATTGATGGTACATTGAAATTCAGTTCCACATTGCTGGATGATGTGGATAAGAAATATATCGACCAGTGGCCTAGAAACGAAAACGGAGACGTCTTGGAATGCATACATTTGAAAGTCGTAGAGAGGGTAAAAATCACTGGATCTGGTAGCGGTGTTTTAGATGGTGCAGGACAAAAGTGGTGGGGCGTACCTGGGGTAGGTTACCTCGTTCGTGAGGAAAATCGCCCTCGATTGCTTCATGTGGAGCGCGGTAGCCACGTATTGGTCGAGAATATCTTTCTGAAAGATTCACCGTACTGGACATTTCTCGCGGAACATGTCAAGCATCTCGAAATAAGATACTCGAAAATCGATGCACGAAGGACGAGTTCATCGTCTCATGATATTTTGGATTTGACTGCGTTTAATACCGACGGATTTGACATGTCACATTGTGATGATGTGTACATTCATGATTGTTCTGTAATAAACCAGGATGATTGTTTTGATGTCAAGGACGGTACGTCAAACGTTGTTATCGAGCGTGTCAACGCGTCTGGTCTAGGTTTGACGATAGGATCGATCTCCTCACATGTGAACAACATCACATTTCGCGACTCGAGGATGGATAAAACATATAAAGGAATATATGTCAAGTTCAGAGGAGAGGGTCGCATCTCAAACGTGCTGTACGAGAACATTGTAATCAATGAACCTAGTCAATGGGCTGTGTGGATAGGTCCTGCGCAACAATGTGATGGATGTTCATTCACGAAACTCTGTTCCGCAAATCCGTGTTCTTTGTGTTGGCCCACCGATCCTTTTGCCAAGTGCAACGCAGTCAAACGTGGAAAATTCGAAAACATAATACTTCGCAATATCACAATCAACAATCCGAAAAAATCATCCGGTGTATTGATCGCAGACGCGGACACACCGATGAAGAATCTTATCTTTGAAAACGTTGTCGTGAACAACCCCAAGACGACACCGTTTAAGAACTATTACGTTGAAAATGCACCAGGCATTGCATTGGGTACAACGAACCCAATACCTCCAGGTTTTGTTGATATGACAAGTAAAAACTAAAAGTATTATTGTAAAAATTATCAACAACAACATTAATACTCCGTTGCGTAGAATCACGAATGTCTCGGAAAATAGTGATAGTAATCCTTTGGTGTATGACTTCGATAATAGTCGAGAATCCATTTCGCCTTCTTGGACTGTGCTTGTGGCGAAACATTGGGTTCGTACTTTTCTGTAATTCGAACAACTTTCAAGGAAGAAGGATCGAGATATCCTATTTCGCAACTTGGATGCACCTTGAATCCTGGATGGGAAAACTGTCGCTCTGTACATGACCCACACTTCTTGAGATCAACATCCACAATGTACCTGTGTTCGTGCGTTGGTGATTGATATATTTTCGTGATTAGGATTCCACGTACTTCACAGTGACCAATCCCTTCGTCGTCATTACCTTTTCATCGCAAAACACACGCCAAATTGAATCTTTTAAAAACTCGGATTTGTCTTGTCCTTGAAAGATTTTTTCTTTGAAAGCTTCACGTTACCCTGACGAGCTCTTTGAATCTTCGAATGCAAACCTGTGTTCGAGTGCGTCTGTGTTCGAGTGCGGAGCGCGAGTTAAGTTCATCACGTACCAAAATTATCTGTCGGATGCTTAAATAGATATGCAAGAGCAAACATCGTCGCTCCCTTCGATCCCTCTGTATCGATGAATGCCGGCACAGATTTGGACAGAAAAAACGTTTCAGAATCGTCGAAGTGTCCAAATTTGGCATGGGAATCCGTACTACCGTTTGCAGCACTCAGTTGGATGAAAACATTGTACTTCTCGATTAGATCTTTCTGTTTCTCGTGCGTTTTCGCAAATCTAGTCGCATCCTGTGAAGCTCGTCGGTCGGTGCAAATATTTCTCGCGATGCTGCCACTCACCTCATCTAAGGGCCAGTAGTGAAGTAGCCAATCTTCATTTCCCTTTAACCGTCCCTGACACTGAGGTTTTCGTTCTAATGTCGGCGTCGGATCGCGATGAAAAGCAAACGCCCAAAGTCTGACATCACTGAAGCATCCTCGACAAATACCCGGAGATGCAAGAATGAAACGTGAGGCTCGACCTTCTGTATTTATAAAGAGCGGAAACCCCACTTCTTTTCTTTCGAAACATTTTTTCATACTCTTCTTCGCGAACACTGAGTCCCACAGTGATTTTTTGTGTGATGTGCTTCTACTCACAATAATTTTGTACGCGAGTGTGTCTTTTTCTTCTCCTACTTGAAAACTCAGAGAAAAGTGAAGCCATCCAACATAGGGCACGTCGCTAGAGAAGAGTGAATGATGCCCAATACTACAAATAAGCTTTTGTCCACAATTTGTATTTTCCAGTCCCTAGGTCCGAGTACAAACTCCTTCATGTTTTTAGTATCGAAATCGAGTTTGAAAAAATAATTCGTCAAGCTGATATTATTCATCAAATTCGGGCGCATCCAAAACTCAATCGTAAACGAACGACTCATGTGAGATGGCATCGGGAAAACCATGACTCTACATAAATTATGTTCTAGTACTCCAACTCTTCGTATCATGGTCGGTCTTCTGGGTGGGAGAGACGATTTCACGAACGAAGCAACGATTTCGAAGACGCGCGGTATTCTAAACATACTGGTTTTGGAGTTCTTGGAGTTCATCGCGAGTAGAAGCAAACATTTCGAATTACCCTCGTAGTAAGACCAGTCCGTATCGATAAGCTTGCTCATTGGATTTTATGCTTCTTTATTTTTGGTGTGTTGTGTGTGTACGTGAAACTTGAAATCTATGAAATCTACTTCCAAATCGAAACCCGGTGAAACGGCAAAACGGTTGCAGCATGAGTTGTGACTGCCTAATGATCCCAATCGACAGGAGGAGGTGGTAGGTGGTAGGTGTTGTTGTGTGAGGCATGTGCGTGAAACCCCCTGCTATTTATCAAAAATATCCTAATACATTACGTATAATAAATTACAAAAAAATATCAACACAACACAATGCGTATCACCACGCACTATTACTCTATTCCGCAGATGCACCATCCTCATCATTCTCATCACCACCTTCCTCCTCTTTCATTTCCTCCGAAACGTCTCCCTCAACTACTGTCTTTTCTGGTACTTCCTCGCCATCCAAATGTCTTATCACTCTCAATGTGGGTACACCCTCAGCCTGATCGCCGTACGTACGAATGAAGGAAAGATACAGCGCAGTAATGCGTCTTCGTTCTTTTCTTCTTGTACCGACGTTTATCAATCCAGTAAGATTTCTCTGCTCCTCAAGATCCTTGAACGTGAGATTATTTTTCTTCAACCAATCCTTTGATGCACATCGTAGTAGAAATGCAATCATATCCACTCGTTTCAACGCTTTGTTTTGGGCCAACTTCTCACCCTCTGTGAGATGAAATTGTATAAACACATCCAACAAGGCTCTTCCTCGAGGTCTTGCAAACGGATCTCTGACGTTCGCGTAGTTCAATCTGTGAAGCAACATCAAGATATCTTCGTGCTTCTTGTCGAGTTCTCTTTGTGCATCGTCAAGTTCCTTCTGTTTCTCATCTCTGCATAAAATACAACCGAGACTGAACTCCTCACCATTGGGTGCATGCAGATGGCAAATACCCAAAGGACAATCCTTCGGATCGTTCGAGATACGCGCGGGACACATGAAATACTCCTCACATGTACTGTTCTTTCCGTATTCCTTGCCCACGGCGAATATGTTTTTCCCAGTCGGTGCCTTCTTGAGATTCTTACCAGTTTTGTATCTGTGTTCGAGTGTTGATGTTTGAGTGTTGATGTTCGGGCGTTGAATAAAGGAGTGTGAAAGATATTCGAACACTACGTACTTTACCAAGCTCTTCCAAATTCCTGGTTTGTGACATTTATCACAAAAATGCGTGTTGTTCCAACAAAAGAACGATGACGGTCTGCAACAAAATCTGCACTTGTACCTGTGTTCGAGCGCGAAGTTTTCGTACCATTCGAGTGGTTTTGTTGTTGCAAATAAAAGACACGGGAAAGTGACAAGGGTGAGAGTACCTCAGCACTCTAAGTAAGTGTATGAGAAAAGAGATATTCTCGCGCTTCGCGCTCGAACACAACGTACTGAATCCATTCTCGTCCATGCTTCTCACAAGTCTCAATGTTATGTGTTCCGCATGAAGAACAAAGAAGCTGTTTTGCAATCTCTTCGTCATCCTCGTCATCCTCCTCATCATCGGCGGCTCCGCAGATCTGATTACCCGCAAAATAAGGCTTCTTACACTTGTAGCATTGATAGAAAACGTAGATATGATTCGCAAAACTCAAAGGATTGCCATGAAACTGTCCCCAAGGCTCCACAATCTCACGATGTTTCTCATTTCCCTCAATACGCAATCTGTTGAGAGCTCTCTCGTTCACATCTGCTTCCAAAAGTGCCCATTTCGCAAGCGACTCCTCAAAGGCCCAGTGTTGAATTGGTTCCTTGCAAAGCGGACATCGAGTGTGCTCGAACGTGATTCTGTGATGAGCGTAACCATTTTCAATGTGTTTCTGCACACACTTGTAATGAAACGTGTGTCCACACATCAGTTGCACACAAGGAGCGCTGGAGAGACTCTCGCTGTAACAAATCGCACAAAAATCATCTGCAATACCTGAACATTTAAGACAAGGCAAGCAACTTGACTTCTCGGAGCTTGAACCAGGAACAGCACCTTCCCATTGTACACTCTCGATCCACACGGCTTGTTGTGAGTGTGCATTTGCACTGTTCTCGAAGAGGACGCACGGTCGTACCTGCACACATGAAGAGTTTCGTTTAATGTGAGAAAGTAATGTGAGTGATCGAACACTACGTACACCTGTCGCAACATCCTTAAACGTCACACTCTGGATTCGAGAGTTGATCGAGATTGACATGGTACGACTTCGTAGATCGAGTTCAAACAGAATCTCCGCACCGGGACCACAGCACTCGATCCGTGTTGGTAACTCCACACCACGTTCAAACAGTGCACCAGTTGTCGGAGAATACAAGAAAGCATCTGATTTTGCAGCATTGATTCGATACGCGTCGTATGAATAGAAAGGAACGATAGCTTCATCCTCAGGTCCGAGCATCGAGACACAACCAAGAAGCATCTGTGTCTCTCGTCGTGAGGGTGCAAGTACCTGTGTTCGAGCGCGAAGCGCGAATTAAGTTTTCGTTAAATATTCGAGTGCATATTTTCGAGTGTGTATTTTCGAGCGTGCAATTCTATAATATGATACAATGAAAATTCTTAAAGTCCACGCTCGAATTCATAAGTGATCTCGAACACTACGTACCATCTTCCAAACCACAATACCCCAATCGAAACTACGATTCAACACTGCAAGCTTCGATCCGTTCCCAGGAGATGCAGACACGTGTAAACCCTTGTTTGAGATCTCAAGATTTCCGGAACTCAAATTCATGTCGAAACCCGCATCCACGACATCACCCAAGACACGAGATTTGGAATTTGAGGGGGCGAATTCACCTCGAATACCACCACAAAGATGACCGCAGTCCAAACGTCTGGGACATGAGATCATACGACGTTCCAAACATTCGACTTTATCACAACACATTGAAAGCGTGGACACGACTTCTGGACATCTCAAAGTCAGCATTCCTTTTTTCTTGTTCGTGTCCTCCTTTGTTTCATCATCATCCTCGTCCTCGATCATGACATCATCGATTTTCTCCTCATCCATCGTTGCTGTCGACGTCGTCGTCGTCGTTGCTGTTGTTGTGATATCCTCATGATAACATTTTCGAGATGCATTGCAAAACACACATCTTCGAGATGCAGCAGCAGAGTTTTGAAATCGACACACTCCGCAGATCCAATTCGTCACAATCTCATTTCCCTCATCTTCCTCCTCGAAATCTCGTCTACGTGACATGTTACAAATCGCACATCTCTTGTGAAAGGACTCGTTGAGAAATGTACATCGATTGCAACGCCAAGTCGTCTCGTCATTGTCTGTGATGAGAGCTTTTTCATTGTTTTTCTCTTTCGTATCCTTGTCAGTCTCGATCTCGTTCGTCATCGTGTATGATGATGATGATGATGATGATGGCGATGATAGAGTCGCGGCGTTTGCAACCAAATACGCCACAGCAGTCTCCACATCAGGTCCCGCCTCATCCAGTGCTTTCTTGCAGGAATCTCGGGAAAATCCCATACGTGCGAGTTGATTCAATGTCTTCTCTCGAGCTATTCTCTGGGTTCTCGCGACTTCCTTCAATTCAAGATCGAGAAGACGTTGCTTTTCCAGATACTCCGCAAGACGTTTGAGACTCTCGGTCTGTCGTTTCAGGGCTGTTTTGTTCGTATTGTCCGCAAACAGAGGTGGCTCATCACACAGCGTCCACACATTGACTTTACCACTGCTTTCCCTCAAAAGTATTTCCTCCAGATCTTTCTTGCCACGTACCTGTGTTCGAGCGCGAGTTGACTTTTCGTAATGTTCGAGTGTTGGTATTCGAGTGATTTTCCAGTGATATAAATGAGTGATACAAGTGATACAATTGACATTCTGGTGAAAACATGAGAAAGTGGGGTAATCACGTACAATACGCGAAATGATCCGAGCATGTGCACGTCGCAAGCCCATTCCTTCCAACACGTTTTGCTCCTTCAGAAGTAGTTTTCGTAGTTTTCGAATCGAGTCGATACCTGTGTTCGAGCGCGTTAGTTTTCGTCATAATTGAGTTCGTATCCGAACGTTGATTTTCGAGCGGTATTCTTGCGGTATAAGTGAGCGATACGAGTGATATTCTTGTTGTTTGAGTGACACAATAGAAACGTGAAGAAGAGATATCATTGAAATTCTCGCGCTTCGCGCTCGAACACTACGTACCTCGAGCCAAGAAACCATCCAAATACATGAACGCGACACCACCAACGCATCGAAGAAGCACACGTTCGCGTTGAGGGCCCGAGCTCGAAATTGTATGGAATCTGGCCAATGTCCTATCTACCGGATGTGAGCGGAAACTTGTCATATCTTG
>JACLAC010011210.1_pt1 | contig 13725 bp, 7 predicted proteins | sample 8027881 | NCBI WGS metagenome assembly JACLAC01 (sample SAMN15725517, study PRJNA655200) | protist metagenome | isolation source: fluorescence activated cell sorting (FACS) single amplified genomes of... | place: Spain: Blaines Bay Microbial Observatory, Mediterranean Sea | collected 2016-01-19 | reverse complement strand
AAGCATCTGTTCTGTATCGAAGAATGAGAATCTTACCGATTGGACCTTCGAATAGTCGTATGGGTCGCCGAGGACCTTTCGCGCACTTGCTATGAAATTTTTGGTGGTTAGGCGAGCGGACATGGCGTGCATTGGGATTGGTATGGATGAATTAGCGATTTACGACTCTCTTCAGGAATGTTTGTTAACTGATGAGGAAATGGCTTTGGGCATTCAAGCTTGGATGCAATTTCGAGACCCTTTTCCTGCATGGAGTATAAGTGTCGATGAGGCTTTAGCAGCGCGACCGTAGATTCGGAAATTCAGTCAACGCGCATGTTTGGCAAAATCTGTCTCGATCCCACCTCAAAACAACTAGATTTTTAAGTGTTGAATCGGTTTAGTTCATGTTGAAGTCGGATATCACGAGCGTTTTGTTCTTCGCCGTCTCGTTATTGCTGAAATGAGGCAGGCTGAGGAGAGGAACAGAACTGTTCCAGGTTCGGGGACAGCAGTAACAGTGTAATTCCACGAATCCATGTAAGATTGGATCGCCGCACCGCTGTTGATAACTTCAAAGGTGTAGACCTCTCCGGAACTGATGTTGATCGGACCTGAATTAAAGCTGTAGGTGTTTCCATTGCCAACCGATGTATTGGAGTTCGAAAGAATTGTGTCACCGGCTTTGATTGCGAAGGTGGGGTCACCTAGGATCGAACCACTTGAAGCGAGCTGGTAGGATTCAAGTGAGATGTCTTGGTTTGTCGAAAATGTAAACTCGAGAGTGCTGCCACCGCCACCACCGTATCGAAGTCCTCTTTGATCGGACAATTGGAAGCGGGGGAAACTGACTTGGTTGTTAGTCGGTGTGAAATCAAAGATTGTTCCACTACTGCCGACCGGCTGGAACTCATTTCCGGTAATAAATCCATCGTTGTTCGAGTCAATCGTATTCGGATCAACGAGAAAGCTCACGACATCGGCAAATGTCGTGGCCGTGGGAGCCAATAGAACGAATACGATTAACAAGCAAGTCTGGGGAATGGCTTTGTGAACGAATGTCATGGTGGTTGAGAACTGCATGTTGACACCTTTTTGAAATGACTGGCTCAAAGAATGTATGCTAAGCATTCCTGCGGTGAGTAACCTAGGTCCACTGTTCCTAAATTTGAAAGCAGACGAATTCTGCATGGCGTTTAGCTTATTGCATCAAGGTTACCGATGCGAGCTAGGGAAAGGTTTTTGAGGCTTCAGATCTGGCCGTTTAATTTCACAACAGGTACTTGCGTTACCAGTGAGTTTCACTGACTATCGCAAGCAGGCTTTCAAAATCAGAAAATTTCAAAAGCCTCTAGAAAAGATGGTAAACGTTTACGGAGCCGCGGTTTAATTTTACCGATCCGCGGTTCCATAAGTGCGTTTAAAAGGTCCAGAACCAGTTGGCCGATAAAACATGATTAACTGGATCGTCGTCGCCTGGTTTGCGAATGAACTGGTTGAGATACCCAACCTCAAGCCTTGGCTTATTCAGGCCGCTTAAGTTGCATCCGATGCCGGTGAAGACTCGATTTTGTGAAAAGCTACCGTTTTGACCCCAGTCGGTTTCGTTTAGATCGAAAAACATTTCATCCCAAACAACCCAGCTCCAGCGATTTTCACAATCCAGTGGTAAACTTAATTTGCAAAATTGTCTCAGCCTTAAACCCGTATTGTCGCTGTTGTTTCTGAAACGTTGTTCGAATCGAGTACGTGACATGTAATTGAATCGCCCAAGCGATTTGGTGCGAATTAACTGTTGCCAAACACGATTTTCATCAAATATTGGTTGTTGGTTGGTAGGCAGTTCATTGATCCAGCCGTACCCAATCCAAAGACTCGTTTGCTCATTCAGTTTGTATCCGATACCAGGACGAACAATACTCTGATGGAATCCGCCCGAGTCGGTTAAGTACCTTAGGTGACCATCGAACCACCATCGTAGACGAGATTCAGAGTTCAGGTCAGAAGAAAGTGAGCCCTGTGTGTTGATTGAGAACCAGCTTCCAAAGTCATGTTGGTTTTGTGCGTGGCTGGCATCCCCCATGACGAGGAATGTCAAACTGACGAAAACACATCTAAAAACAGAATTCACAAACGGCGAAGTAGAACTTGGAATTTTCATGACAGTTTTAAGCTAGACTGCGAATCGGGTACAAAACAGGTGTTTGAATGCAGAGTGTAAAAATAATAACCGACGCTTTCACTTTTTATTTATCGTCAGAATCAGGTTTGATTTTTTAAAAAAGTTGCAAACTTTTGGTGAAGTGGTAGCACTTGCGATTAGAAAAACGCTTGAATGATAGCGGGTCTTTTCGAGTTCTAGATTGTCATCGCAGTCGTTGTGTTTTGTGAGTTTTCGTTTATTTGAAAGTCTTGTCGGAAATGAGATTGGGCTGCCCGAGATTGGCGGAATTGTAAACTTGGGTTAATTTTCCGCGTCTCGCCCGGACAGATTTGGGAATCATCTATCGCATTCACTCTGAAGCGGGATTTCAAATGATCGGCCCCGCCTCGGAATAGTTATGGACGCCACCTTTCCTGGCTTGTATCGATCAGGCGTCTTTATTAAATCGTCAGTTGAATTGTTGTTTATTCCATCAATTGCAAGTACCCGGTCCGCCGAATTTTGCGCTGCAGGAGAATTCTCGATGGATTAGCTGCTGAACTAAGATTGCAATCGAAGGGACAAGAATACTAAGGTAAAGGAGTCTTTTGAGAGTTAAATCAAAAGGGTGTGAACGAGTGAGAAAATAGTTAGTGTCTTCGGAGTATTGGCAGAGACGTTGCACCCCAATCTTGTCTTTGGGAATAGTCCAGTAAATTATCCGGCTTATTGAAAGGCAGCCGTCCACTTTTTTTTCTGATCAAATGAAAGGGTAAGTGGCGCTCGCCCATCCCAGTCTTTGGGAATGGGAACCGAGTTTTCACGAATCGCTGGTAGGGCTTTAGGGGCACCGACGATGTACCATTTGATCGTGATGGTTTCTGCAGTAAAGCTTGGCTGGGTGACGACAGCTTTGGTTTCCCCGGCTAACACTTGGTCTCTTTTAAAGTGGTCCATATTGCTTAACGAAACAACGTGAAGAGGCCAAGTCGATTCATTGGTCACATAAATGGAGGGAACGGGTTGTTTGCAGCCCGATATCGTTAGGATTGTTAGTGTGAGGATCAAGGATGAAAGTTTGATTGGCATGCGATCACTCCTAGCTAGAGGTTTTAGTTTCCTGTCTGTTGGTACGCGATTCACTGCGGTTCATTGAAATGTTTTAACTGATCATAGAGTTGACGAACCGAGGTGTGAAATGTTAGTTGTTTTCTTTCGAATAAGTCCTAATCGATAAGAATTTTTCAAACGAGTTCAAGGCGATTTCTAAACGCGGTGGAATTCATATTTTAAACGCAATCTGGGCGGCAACATCGCATCAAAATCTTTGGAGTTTTCCACAGTCACATGCTCCGGGGCTTGCTCTTTCGATCTATCTGACTGGGCGAACAGGCTTTGGCAAGGCCTCTAATTTGTGAGTGGATTGCGATTGAGTGTGGGTTGTGTCAACTTTGAGGGTCACGATTACGACTTCCTGCCTATATGGTGACATAATGCAACGTGCGAATGGCCGTTATTGAATTGAGGGGTAAGTTTTCCTGATTAAACTCATCGGTTTTAACGATCGGTAGATAATCAGCGGCAAGTGTTTTGCGCAGCCTAGAAAAAATTTGGCGTGTAATGAGTTTTATCCGTTGCATGGGGTGTCATTTCAACCCAGTTGCCACCTGCGATATTCCATAAGTTGAATGGATAGCTAATGAAATTCTTCTCACTAACGATCATTTTAGTTGGGTTCTGCATTGCCGTTCCGTTTCTCGGATGTTTCACGGAGCCAGAGGAAGCGAACCTCAAAAAGACGGAAACCGTGCGGTCGTTACCTGAGGGCTCTCCGCGGGTTTCAACTCATCAAGTTACCGACGTTGAAGCCCCCTTGGCATTAAACGTCTCAGACTCCGACGAATCAAATTCCGCCGAGACGTCTGGAACGATATTGATATCGGAGGTTCAACCTTCCAATGCTGGAGAAATTGTCGATCAGTCAGGCCACTGTCCTGACTGGATAGAATTGTGGAATCCCTCGGACGAGGATTCAGATCTCAGTGGATGGTTTCTAACGGATGATCTGAACAAGCCGCGAAAGTGGCAGTTCCCGAAAATTGATCTTCCCGCTGGTCAGCGGTTGCTGGTGTATGCGTCGGGACGAGATGTCAAAGATGCGGTTCCGTTAGAAACAAATTTTCGGTTGGGCGCTTCGGATCAATACGTCGCACTCATAAAACCAGATGGTAAGACGACTGCTCAATTGATGACCTTTAATAAGATCGAATCGCGGCACGGCGTTAGTTTTGGACTCGTTGAAAATGGCTCGGCTCCAATGTTGTCGCCAACTCCGGGAACGGAGAATACTGAGGCAGGAAAAGGGGTTGTTGAACCTGTTTGTTTTTCAAAAGAATCCCAATTTTTTAGATCTTCCCTGCAGTTGAAACTGAGTTGTGAAACGAAAAATGCAACTATAATTTTCACGACCGATGGCAGTCTACCGGAACTGGAAACAGCAAGAGTTTACAAACAGCCGCTGGCATTGGAGCGAACGGCCGTAATCAGAGCAGTCGCGATAGTTCCGTCAATGATTTCTTCGGAGCCGGTTGCAAAAAGTTTTTTAAACATCGATAGCTTGATTGACCAAGCTGAAAAGCCTGATGGATTTCCTGAATCATGGAACGAAACGATTGCTGATTACGAAATGGATTCAGGGATTGTCGGAACGCATCGAACTGAGCTTGAAGATGCATTAAGAAGGTTGCCAATGGTATCGGTAATTGCCGATCAGGAATCGTTTTTAGGTGTGGACGGAATCTACTCCAATACATGGGAGCGAGGCTTCGATTGGGAAATTCCAGCTTCGGTAGAAATGTTGAGTTTTAAGGGAGAGCCGGGATTCGCTGCAAATGCGGGCCTTCGCGTCGCTGGAAATGAAAGCCGCAAGGTAGGTTGGAAAAAGCATTCTTTGCGGTTGAATTTTCGAGCGCGGTACGGAGATTCAAATTTAACCGCTCGCGTTTTTGAGCAATCAGGGCATGACCAATTTTCGACTTTAGTTTTGAGAAGCACCGACGATTCATGGGTCACGCACGATGAAGACGTTCTTAATAATGCCCAGTATATAAGGGATCAATGGGCGCGGGACACGCATCGGGCCATGGGCCGAGTTTCGGCGCGTGGGCGTTTTGCGCATGTCTGTATCAATGGACTCTACTGGGGAGTCTACAACCTGGTTGAACGGCCCGACGACGAGTTTCTTGCTCACCAACTCGGTGGAAAGGCTGAGGACTATGTTGTGGTGAGATCGCGTGTGCGTGAGATCGAGTCTGATCAGGATGGCGAGGACGCGTGGAATACTATCTGTAGGCTGGCCCAGAATAAACTTGAGCACGATGGCGACTACGAAGCAATTTGCCAACACTTAGATGTGGAGAGTTTTATTGATTATTGCTTGATCTATCTTTACGCTGGCGGTGAAGATTGGCCGCTTAATCGTCACAATAACATGAAATCATTTTGCCAACGCGGCGAAGTCTCTCCCATGAAATTTTTAATTTGGGATGCGGACAATACGTTTGCCTCCGGTTGGAATAATGATGATTGCGATTACGTACTATCGATTAAGAGTCGAGACAATCCTAAGTCTTTTGAAACCGTGTTTAATGCCCTGAGTAGAAATAAGAGTTTCCGTGTATTATTAGAAGCAAGGTTAGGGAAGTGGTCGGCCGAGGGAGGCCCGCTTGATGACGTTGTCTGTCGAGAACGTTATCGGTTGCTTATCGAGTCGATCGAACCAGCATTGATTGCTGAGTCCGCACGGTGGGGCGATGTCCAATCTGATTCGCCTTGTTTGACAACGGGTTCTTGGCAGGCGCAAAAGAATCGAATCCTCGAGCAATGGTTTGTAAACCGAGCTGAAAAAGTGAGAGATCGATTGCGCGAGTATTGGGATGAACTAAATGTCCCGCGATAAAAAAATGAATTAGATTTTTTAGAGATTTTAATTCAGTCCGAAGAAACGAAGTGCCTCTGCTTAATTACTTCGTTGAAGCCTCTGTGTTATCGTTGTTTCTGAGTTGAATTAGATAGCAATCAGAAATCAAAAAGATTATTTGCAAGCATCGGAACTAATCTTCCATTTGATTTGTCCTATAAATCAATAAGACCTGGAACGTGAAGACGGGCTTTGCTTGTATCCCAACGCAGCCACTATTAGTGACGAGTTGGGTTGCTTACTTGAAGTGCCCTGCGGCAATCGTGTCCCTTGAAGAGCGTCCAGCGTTATCGATGTTTACTTTTTGGGAGAGTTGAACATGGCTAAACGGCACTATTTATTTGTATCGCTTGGAGTCGCTTTGGGGGGCCTCGTGTTAGGCGGAATTACGGTTTACGGACATGGAACTGCCGTGTCGCCGCAGAGTCGCGTCTACAAAGTCTATAAGAGTAACCCCGAAAATCCGGATTTCGAACTGGCACAGAATGCGGTTGAAATGGACGGAAAGAGTTCTTACTACACTTGGAATCAAGTTTCGAGAAATATACCTGATGCGGTTAATAGTGGTTTGCCTGAAGGATTTGACTATTCGCCGTGGGTTCCAGATGGTCAACTGGCCAGTGGAGGAAGGGTGGATTCTGATGAGTTTCCGGGGCTCACCTACCGTGGGCTCGACCAGGTAAGTTCAGAGTGGCCAACGACTCCAGTTCTTTCTGGTGAAAAAATGTCGATTGATTTTTTTGCAACGGCAGTCCATGAACCAAGTGTTTGGGACGTTTGGATGACGACTTCTGATTGGGATTCAGGAACCGAATTGAATTGGGATCAGATGGAGTTTTTGTCCCGACCAGATCCTTTGTTAATAGACAATCATTACTACTTTGATTTAGATGTTCCTGAGGATCGCATTGGCCATCATGTGCTGTGGATTGCCTGGCAAAGAGACGATGCAGTTGGTGAGGTGTTTTTCTCTACTTCGGATTTGATGATTTCAGCTGTGCCTGAACCTGGCACAACGCTATTTGCCGGTGCTGCTGTTCTGTTTTGTCTAGGCAGGCGACGAAGAACTCAAAGTCTCAAGAAGGTCTAGGTGTTTGTCTTGCTGTTGAAGCAAAATTTAATGAGCAGACGTATCTAGCCTGCATTCCTTTAGCAAAGCCAAAGTCATTTTTTTGACTTAGCGTATCAATTTTGATTTTTAATAAAAATCAGCTTTCAGGCTTTTGTCTGACACTGGAGGCCTTCAGGCGAATGGTGGTTTAAAGGTAAATCGCTGGTGTGTTCCTGTCTGGCCATAGTTTTTTCTGTGCAAATTCGTTGGGTTAACGAGATTTTCAGGGAAACAGAAGATTCCACTTTTTGTTTGTATTTCACGGAAAATTGCCAACAATCGTGATTAGTTGGCGAATGCTGGTTGTGTCAATTGACGATGACTAAGTCAAAAGAAGAATTTGAGTTGTTGACTTCAAATGAGGTGTGGCACGCTTGCTGAATTGAATCAAGACATTTTTTGAGGAATAAGATCTATGCCTAGCCATGAAGTTGATTACGAAGTTTTTGGAAATGATTTGCAAATCGTCGAGGTTGAACTGGACCAAGGTGAAACGGTAATCGCCGAAGCCGGGGTGATGAACTATATGGAAGAAGGGATTGAGTTTGAAGCCAAGATGGGCGACGGCTCGCAGCCTGATCAGGGGTTTATGAGTAAAGTATTTTCTGCCGCATCGAGAAAGTTGATGGGAGAGTCAATATTTTTGACGCACTTTACCAATCGTCAGAACGTGAAACGGCGAGTTGCATTCGCAGCCCCCTATCCTGGGAAAATTATTCCAATCGATTTGGCGAAAGTTGGCGGCGAAATTACTTGTCAGAAAGATTCGTTTCTTTGCGCTGCAATGGGTACTCAGATTTCAATGGCGTTCCAAAAGCGTTTGGGAACTGGATTTTTTGGTGGAGAAGGATTTATTTTGCAGCGAATGACTGGTGATGGGAAGACATTCGTACATGCAGGAGGCACCGTTGTGAAGAAGACTCTCAAAGGTGAAACGTTGCGAGTCGATACCGGTTGCCTGGTCGCGTTTACCAGTGGAATTGATTACAACATCGAACGGGCTGGTAGTTTAAAATCTATGGTGTTGGGTGGTGAAGGATTGTTCCTTGCTACGTTGAGCGGCCACGGAACCGTGTTGCTTCAGAGTTTACCATTCTCACGTCTCGCCGATCGTGTAATTCAGCATGCTCCCAGCATGGGCGGACGTTCGACCGGCGAGGGGTCTGTCCTGGGTGGGCTTGGAAACATGTTTGGTGACTAATGAAGTGTGGGTTGGTACAGCAGTGAGATGTTCACGATCGACGCATGTCTAAAAGGCTTTCCTTTAGCCGATTGGTCAATCCGGGGGCCTGGTATCTGCTCGCGGACAGTCCCGCTGTGGAAGGGGGTTATCAACGCAATGGATTGGCGTACGCGGAGCATCTCAATGGATGGGCTTGAGCGGTCCCATCTGTAGCTATTGAGGTCCGGTTCTAGTTGCGGGACGGCCTTCCGAGATGCAAAGGTTGGGTGGCTTTAGAGCGGTAGCCAAAAACAGCGACGGGCGCAACTGCTAGTCAGAGGACGGTGAGTTTCCAGGATTTTCCGGAATCATTCAATTCAGTTTGATCGAAAGAGCTGGCTTCAGACTGGCATTACCGTTTGATCTAATGTGGTAAATGGTGCCTTTACCATTCTCGGTTTTCTTTAGTTTCCATGGGTTTCAGCGTGTGGTGGTTTGGGTAAGGCTGAACGAATGGTGATAACGGATCGCCCGGAATCCGAAGTTTCCGCTGGCTTGTCTTGATCTTTTCCCACCTCGAATTAAAGTGGGGACAACAAAGTTTCTCGTTGAGCGAATACCTCACAGGCCGTCATTCGCATTGCCTTGAATTCGCGACGCCTTTGCCATTCGGCTTCGATGTCTAACGACGTTCGACTTTGCTCCCTTCCAACCTTGCAGGAATTCCTCCTGCGTCCTACCGTCCCATCCTGGTCCAACGGAAACGATGATGAAAAATCAGGCCTGTCTAGAGGTACTCCTTAGCAAGCGTGGCGTTAACAAGCGTGCTGCAAAAAAACGAAGTCTAAGTTCGATTTACGGTTATGAATCGCTTGAACCTCGGCGGTTGCTGGCGGTTGCTTCTGCGAGCGGTGTCGATGAATTCAGTGTCATTCCGTCTGATTTAGTGGTAACTACCGATGCGGTTGCGGTGGGCGAGACGTCAACGTGGGATTTCACTCCAGAATCCGATTTATTGACGGTACTGGAGAACAAGGTTCCTTCCTCTGGTGTTGCGAGTTTGCTTCGAGAGCATCTTTCCCTTGCCCAAAACGATTCGATGTGGTTGAGTCGTGTTCAATCGGATCACCTTGGATTTGAACATCTTAAGTATCGACAATTGCATCGTGGACTACCCGTTGAACACGGTGAGTTTACCCTGCATGTTCGCAACGACTTGGTGGAAAGTGTTAGCGGAAACTATGTTCCGATGCTCGATCCGGTCGAGATGCCGGAACTGACGCACGAAATCGCACTTCAAAGTGCCTTAGCTTTTGTCGACGCCGACGTTTACGCATGGGAGGGACATTCGCACGATGAGCATTTGAATCATGATCACTCAAGTCATTCACATGATGAAGACTCTGCATTAGGTCAACCCATGGGTGAGTTGGTTTACGTCTCGGCCGGGGATTCTAATTCACGCTTGACCTACAAGTTTGATATTCACGCATCGCAACCGATGTCCCGGGCGTATATTTTTGTTGATGCTGTGTCGGGTGAGATTATCGACGTTCAGGATCGTATCCATGACGCGGATGTCGCGGCAACGGGTACAAGTCTTTACAACGGAACTGTGAGTTTTCTAGCCGATTCAAATTCAGGGTCATTTCGCCTGAGGCAGAGCACCAATGGGGTAGAAACCTATGATTTAAACAACGGCACGAATTACAGCAACGCCACGGATATCACTAGTTCCAGCACGAGTTTTACCGCAAGTTCTGTTCATACCGGAGTCCAGGCACACTATGGCGCGGAGCAAACGCTCCAATATTTCCAGACAAAACATAACCGTGACTCTTACGATAACCAGGGCACCACACTTGTCTCTTATGTGAGTTACAGTAGCAACTACGTGAATGCATTCTGGAACGGATCTTTTATGACCTACGGGGATGGCAACGGTACTTCGTACAATCCCCTGGTTTCCCTTGATATTGTCGGGCATGAAATTACCCATGGCGTCACTGAGTACTCTGCGGGGCTTGTGTACTCCTACGAGTCAGGTGCTTTGAACGAATCGTTCTCTGACATTTTTGGAGAAGCCGTTGAAAATTATGCGCTTGGTACGAATGACTGGCTGATGGGTGAAGACATTGGCGTGAATCCAGGGAATGCTCTGCGAAGTATGTCCAATCCATCGGCCAAAGGTGACCCGGATACCTACCTCGGTAGTAATTGGAATTTCACGAGCAGTGATAATGGTGGAGTACACACTAACTCAGGTGTTCAAAATAAATGGTTCTACATCCTCACCGAGGGAGAGTCTGGGGTAAATGATAATGGCCAGACCTATGACGTAACTGGCATCGGTATGAATGACGCTGCTGAGATTGCTTACCGAAATCTATCGGTTTATCTGACAACAAATTCTCAATACATCGATGCCCGCGAAGGTTCTGTACAGTCGGCGATTGACTTATTTGGTCTAAATTCTCAACAGCACCTGTCGACTCTTGCCGCGTGGGACGCCGTCGGCGTCGGTGGATCGTTTGAAGAACTGACGGTTTTTACGGGCGCCGGAACCGGTGCCGGTGTTAATCGTTCGGTCGTTACGGGAGATGTGATTGGTGCCGGTTTCCCGGATACCGTCGCAGTCGACTTAGACTCAGGTCAAACGCTCTCAATTGCGGTCCGCGGGAGCAATGGCTTAATTCCGGACGTGGAAGTTCGAGATCCAAATAATGTGCTGGTCGGAAATGGTACGGCAAGTAATTCCAACTTGTTTTTGCCTTCCATGGACTTAGTTGAATCCGGAACCTATCAGATCTTCATTGATGGAGCTTCGGGGAGTAGCGGCGATTACGAAATTGAGTTTGTGCTCAATGCGGTGGTGGAAGCTGAATCAGCGACAGGAGTTGGTAATAGTGACCTCGCGAATGCGGAAAATATTGATTCAGCAGCATTTTCCCCGGGGACAGCGTCGTCGAGCGATCGAATTGCTGTCTTAGGTGACCTTGCCGAAGAACGAATTCTTGTGGGTTCCGACAATTTTGAAAGTGGTGGTTTAGATGGTGATTGGGTAACGAGTTCAACGGATTCAGGTGGTCGAATTGTCGTTACCAACAGCTTCGCGGCTAACGGAAGCACTAATTCTCTCTTTATGGATCAAACGAACACGGCAACTTACAATCTGAACGAGGCGGTCTACACGGTTGATTTATCAGGCGCTACAAGTCCCACATTGAGTTTTTATCACGCTGAGTGGGGCGATGAGACGGACACTCTCCCGAATAGTTTTTCGGGAAGTTCGAATGGAGACGGCGTCGCAATCAGTGCCGATGGAACCAATTGGCACACGGTTTTAACCGGCACAGATTCAGCGAATGGAGTTTGGAACTTTGTTGCGGTTGATCTTGCCGCGGAAGCCGCGTCGGCGGGGATTTCGTTGGGAAGTAATTTTAAGATTAAATTCCAGCAGTATGATAACTACCCCTATGATTCGGATGGCCGTGCCTACGATGAAATAAATATTTTCACTGAACAAGCGTCACCGGATTGGTACGAATTTTCCGTTGCTGATGGACAGCAAATCTCGGTGGCTGTAGATGGATTCGCTGGGTCGGCGACGTTAGCGGTGGAACTTTTTGATGCCGGCGGCAGTTTGCTTGAGACGGGGGCCGCGTCCGAAAATTTAGATTCCGTTGTGGCCAGCTACACCAATACGGGCGGAGCGACAACGTTCTTTGCTCAAGTGACCGGCTCCGTCGATGTGGACTATGTGTTGGTGGTTGGTAGATCGGCAATTCTGGACGTCGAATCTGCCTCACCTCAGGTGACGGATTTGACGGGAGTTAACGGAGTGATCGGATATGTTTCGACGCTCAGTGCGACCGCCGCAGATCCGGATGGTTTCGCTGCGGAAACCAATATTAGCAATTCCTTCACGGGGCTGACTTTATCAAATAACGTTGGAAGTGGCTCAATTTATGCGGCTTCGGCAAGCTATGGAGCGCCAACGGGAGCAAATGTTTTTGCGCCGGGGGCAACCGCAGCCAACGGTTTCCGTGCTGGTGAGAATGAGTTGAGAGCTGATTTCTCCGTGTTGCAGTCAACGGTTTCAATTGACGTTGGTTCGGATGACGCTTCTGATGTTGCCTGGTTGCGAGCTTACGACGCTTCCGACAATTTTTTGGCTGAAGTGGTAAGCGGGAGTGTGGCATCGGGAGGAAAAGAGACCATCACCATCTCCCGGCCGACAGCTGAAATCGCTTACGTGATTGCCGCGGGTCAAGGTACTGACATTACTCCGCTCGATAATCTGGTTTACCAAATTTCCGATCCCGACGATGACTTGTACAGCATTACGGCCTCGGCTGGTGACCAGTTTTCCATCGACGCATTTTTGCCAGGTGCTGGCGTGTATCTGTTTAACAACGCAATTGATAATTCCTCTGGAAGTGAATTGCGGATGGAAGTGAGGGATCCTTCGGGAACGCTTGTCGCTTCTGATAGTACGTCCATTTTCCACACCGCTGCGACTTCCGGAGATTACGAAGTTCGAGTGTTTGCCAATGCTGGATTGGGAGAATATTTCCTAGAGCAGTGGTTCAATCAGGTTCCGGTAGCAAATTCTGACGCGGCCTCAACTGCAGAGGATACTCTCAAAAATATCGATGTCATCGACAATGACTCGGACTCGGATGGTGACGCGATCCAAGTGGTATCGGTAGGGAATCCTTCGAATGGTACCGTAGGTTTGAAGAGCGATGGAACCATCGATTACACTCCGTTCGATGATTTTTATGGTTCTGACTCTTTTGTTTATACCCTTGAAGACGAGCACGGTGCCGCGACCGAAGGCGTGGTTTCGGTGACTGTGACACCTGTCAATGATGCGCCTACGGATATTCAGTTGTCTGCAACCTCCGTTAATGAAAATACCGATACGACTGGCGGTTTGGTTGTTGCGAATCTGCTGGGAGGTGACGTTGATTCGACGGTATTAACTTTCAATTTGGTTGCGGGTGACGGAGATGCTGACAATAGCCTGTTCGAAATTGATGGTGATTCTCTGAAGTTAAAGTCAGGCGTCGAGATTGATTACGAAACCAAACCTCAATATTCAATTCGAGTTGAGGTTTCCGACGGTGAATTCACGTTTGATAAATCGATTGCCATCGACGTTGCGGATCAGTTGGAAATGGATGATCTCGTGTTTGATTCGGGATCAGGGCAAATGTCATCGATTCGAGAGATTTCTGTCAGCTTCCCTGAGCTTGTTACCATTGACTCAGACGCGTTCTCATTTATGCACCGAGGATCGGGTAATTCAATCGGCTACAATATGAGTCAGTCAGATGCGACGGGCA
>JACLAC010006152.1_pt1 | contig 13732 bp, 6 predicted proteins | sample 8027881 | NCBI WGS metagenome assembly JACLAC01 (sample SAMN15725517, study PRJNA655200) | protist metagenome | isolation source: fluorescence activated cell sorting (FACS) single amplified genomes of... | place: Spain: Blaines Bay Microbial Observatory, Mediterranean Sea | collected 2016-01-19 | reverse complement strand
AAATGGAGAAATAAACAAAGACACGATTCCGGAACCTGGAGAATACAAGAGATTGTTTTTACTTTGCTTACTGGATAAAGAAGAAAGAAAAAAACTTGAACAAAAAGAAAAAGACTTCATGGAAACATTCTATGATCATTTGAACGGGAGAGAAGCAGATGTTCCAGAAGCAGAATGGAAAGCATCCGAGTCCAATATGAAATTCGCAAAATCGTTTTGCTGGCGTAGAACTTATTTTATTGATGCATAAATGACTTATTCAACAAATATTGAAGAAATCGCATAAACAAATATCACTGCATTCCTTTTTCGTTGTATTTTATGAGTAATATTTTATGAATCATTGATGTCTGTTATTTAGCGTTCATTATGGTTCATCTCATAACTGATCATCCAACTGCTCCGTGTTGGAACAAAAAACATTTTTGGTAGTGACAAACTAAATGCTTGTTTTATGAGTTTATCACAAAATATTTCCACCATCAAACGATAAATTTTTCTAAATCACAAGACAGTTCTGTTTGATCATTTTCTTAGTTTGACCCTTATTGACAAATCGTGGAAAATTCATCCATGTTTTCGAAATTAAAGTTCTCAATTTGGATTTATGGGAAATTCATCCAAACGAATTTCATGGGTATCTTAAAGTCATGACCCGATAACTCGCTCAGAAGATTTTTATTTTAGATGGTTGAAAATCAAAGAAATTATCACAATTATCACATCTCAATAACGCTTTTTTCCAACTGTCTAAAATAAAAGTCGACCTTAGTCATGTCCTGGAAGGTCGCGCATGAGGGTTAAACGAATCTGATCGCTTGGTTAGACTCTAATTTTTGGTTGGTACTTCATTATTCTATAATTAGTGTTGTATCATATTGATGGCGATGAATCTGGATTTGCAAATTCCAATATCTGGGTCGGGGCGCAATGTGAATCATTGATTGTGGGACATTCCTCGAATGCAATAATTCCAATAAGTCCATTCCAGCTGAATTATTGAGCCCAAGACAAATGCCAAACGAGCGGCAAGCAGCTTGAATTGTGAATGCAATCAGCTGACGTGACACGTCTTGAATCTGTTACTGTTACATTCTTTCTATAAGTTATGCCGGGGATACAGTGCCACCCAAATTGCACAGCCATCTCCGCCGTAGCCTATACGGTTGAGGCTATAGTATAGCCGGTATACCATGTAGATGATGATCAGTAGCACGTTGGTTAACGTGCATTAGAAACTCGGTTGGTGATATGAGTCACTATCGTCTCCCGTTGAGCTAGAGTAGTTCATTCAATATAGATAAACTTATCTCGCCTAGGAAAAGTAAGGATAATCGAATTAGTCTGGAACTAGAATAGAAAATCTAACATCCTAGGCTAGTCGGAATTAAAAAAATCTAGGTCATTCAAGGGTAATTTTTCAAAAATCTGCGAAACGTCATTTCTTTGGCAGTTTATGTCACTACAATTTAAATTGCGAAATACAATTGTTCAGAAATAATCTCCAATGGGGTTATATTGAGTATTAATGGTAATATGTACTCAATTTTAGCCTATTGGGCCCAAGGTCAAAAAAGACCATCATAGAGTTTACTTTTTGTAAAGTGAGGTGCGTCTTCCCGATGGTCGGCGTCTCTAGCTTTCGCTACATGCGGAAATCGGACGAACAGACCATCGGGAAGATGTACCCACTTTACAATTTGGACCGTTTGGCCAGTTTTAACCTGAAGTGAAATATTGATGTGAATTCTAGATTTATTCAAGATTTGCTTTGATTATTCACGAATATTCCTGGGCGATAAAAAAATTAACTTCAGAGACCAGAAAACTGTTATAAAATTTTTATGCATATTTTTTGAACCACCCTTACAATCCGGATCGATCCTGAATGAACCTGATTCGTCTTGAGTGAGTACCATACAGCCGTACTCGTAAATTTTAATATAACTAGGGTTAGAACGCCAAAAGCGTGTTCTAGAACAGCCAAAACTTATCAGTTCGGCGGGAGACTTATTACGTTTCACTGAGTGTTCATTATGCTCGAACAAACCATTACGACATTCCAAAATTCGAGAATTTTCGATTCATCAGTTCTTATTCATGCGGTCTATAGATAGACAGGGATCGGCATTGAAGATATGCAGAGACACATGCATTGATAAGACGTCGAAATCGATGTACAGGACAGCCGCCGACAAACGGTTCGGGGACTCCATGTGATGTTGTCAAACTTTTTCCCATTAATTTTTGAAATTTATTTTAGACATTACTCAATTTCATTTTTGTAAAAGACATAATCCCTAGGTCTCTTGTCCTTGAAAATACTCGTTTGAGAAGTCTGTCGGGCTTGTAGTGCCTGTCAAACATTGAATTTCAAACCGAAATAACCCCAAAAACTTCATTCTGAGCAAAATTACCGAATTTAGACCGAATTTCAGCTCAAAATTTTAAATTCAAATATGAATTTTGATCTAAAATGTGCGAATTTTGGTCTGAAAATTGTTATTTTAGTCCTAAAATAGCGAAATTCTGGCCATTTTTATTTAACAACGTGGTAGATTTTTATAAAAATAACGTTTTATAAACCAAAAAAGATCATTTCCGGTCGGAAATGGCGGTTTCATAGAAAAAATATTTTTTTCTAAATGTTAATTTTAACATTTTTTGAGCTTTTGATGATTCATTGAATGCGGATTTTAAAATTTTTCGTTTCTAAAATAAAGTTTATGGTTCCTGCAAGCACTATATTTAGGGCCTAAATTAAATATAGTCTATATTGTCTTTGATGACGGTATATCTTGCTTATCTGTAAAAATAACTGGAAAAATGATAATATTTACCATTGAATGGGCTTCTTCTAGATTCGAAAGTCCTCTTTTGGTGGCGATAAAGAGCTCAAAATTTTCAACCTCTTTTTTTTTCGATCATCCATCACGGCAAAAATCTTCTTCATCTCTCACTCAATTTACCATCTTCAGTAGAAAGGAAGACCTGAAGGATTTTAGATTTTTCCCATCGTCAAGTCCCTGTTAGAAACCAAGAACTTTTTGCTCGTTTTTGATTGGCTAGAGAACTGATAAGGTAAGTTTTTAACTTTTAGCATTATGAAGATTCCAACGAAGATCGCTTATGGAATAGGAAATGTTCTAATCTGTTTATTTTACTCGGCATAATCTGTTTTTTCGTTTTTGGGTTTGGGTTTATTACCAAAATCGAATATCCATCACCAAATCGAATATTCAAAATTAGATAATTTCGATCTAAAATGCTTGTTTTTGCATGTTAAAATGTAAATGGCAAATAAAAATTGACAAATTTTCGAAAACGACCAATTTTGAAGCATTTTTATACAAAAATTACCTTTTGCTACCCCTTTTCACGATTATTTGAAAAACGAAAGTCTTTAGTCTAAAGACTCGGCCGAATTTTATTTAAGATGGTTAGAAAATAGCATTATGGAGATAGGAAAAACAGCATAAATTACTTTCATTTTCAACCATCTAAATTGAAATACGTCATTTTTTCAATGATTGTAAAATGTGAAATCGGTATCAAATTTTCGGTTAAATCGATGTTGGTGACGGATGTTGGCGACCAAATGTGTTGGTGGCAACTTGTGGATGTTGATGACCGATTTGATACATTAAAAAAATCACCATCATAATCATAAAGGCGCCAACATAATGGTTTTGTCATCAACATCTTAAATCTGTCACCAACATAAAGTCACCAACATCTCTGTAGCCCTATTTTCGTATCAAAATTAATACCGTCGTGCACGAACGTAACATTGAGATGAATTCGGCCAGATTATCTGAGATTATCTCGCTAAAATTATATTTTTCGTTCAAAAATCGACACTTTTGAGAATTGAGAGAACGATCGTTTGGTCACCATTCAAAAACATGAACCCGCAATTTTAAGGAACGTCATTTAATTGCCCATGGATAGTTTTTTATACCCTCAAAAACCAACCCTTCAAATTCAATTTTACACCTTTCCGATTTTGATCCCTTTTAGACAAGTCTAAAAAATTTCAAAAAAATTTCACAGTTCTAGAATGATACCCCCCAAAGACATTATATTACAGGTGGTGAATATAAACGTCCAAGACTCTTCCGGGACGCGTTTCGGTCCCCCGAGAGTCGAATGGGCTGTCTAGGTTAACCAGGGTCCGTCTCCGGGTTACCTGTCGCCGTCGGGTAACACAAAGTAGAACGTATCAAAAGCTTTGATTGCGGAATCAACAACTTCCGGTGAAGACCAACCAGGAACCGAGATGAGAATTTTTTGAAAGTACTTTTTTCAAATACCATAAATGTTCATATTGCGTAATTTTCAGAAAAAAAGGGAATTTTGGCAACAAACTCGATGATTTTGAAGTCTTGAAACTACAAAGTGTTAACGCAAAACCAATTTGTAACTTCTAAACGTTTTACATTTAAAATTATTTTTGAACCACGGTTTGAAATCACTTTTTTCTTTGATAAATACGATTTTTTACAACCAGCCAAACTGAAATTCGAAATTTAAAAATAGGCCGCGCACACTGGGCCATTATCCAAGGCCGTCCCCATTGTATGAATCCGTCCTGGAGAGATCGACCCGGTGATACCTTGCTTGAGCGGTCATACCTTTTTTGACCAATAGAGAAACTTGAATTTAGAATTTGGCTATCTTTCGTCCTTGAAACCATTTTTTCCTGATAGCATCATTATTTTGTCTCTTAGGCATTGTCTACACCGTGATGTGGTTAACCATGGTCAAACCACGGTCAGCAAAATGTTTTTAGAACAATCCTAACTTAGATAGACTAAACAGATGTTCGGAAAAGAACCTTTTTGACCGCAGAACCATGATAATATATATCTCTCAAGGACCAATTTTTACATTTCAATTCATTCAATCAGTTCTTTTGCCAATCATGATGATTTCATTGGCTTCCATGGGTGAATTTTACGTGGAAAAATTTTGGGGAGGTATGAAAAGCCAACTTGATAAGAACATGGTCACATGGGGTCGTTTTTATAAATTATATGATATAATTCAGAGACTAGAATTTAAAAGACAGTCTCGTACTTTTTTGAAGCTTAGAGGAAATTCCCATTGGCCTTCAAAATACATTTGACCTTTATGAGAATTTTTGAGGTCTCCCATAGATAGATTGAATTTCGGAGGGAGCCCGCCTACAGTTTTGCCCACGCAAAAGTTAAAAAGTCGATTTTCAATTAAAAATCCCAGAGTTCGTACCCAATATTGGTATCATTTTGAATGATTTTCAAAGCTTTTTTTATTCAATTTTTTAAGATTTGAGTAAAATTCACTATTTCCCGGAATTCAACCTACATATAGACTATAGCCTATAGGCTATAGTCGGGAGTTTATCAACTCGGTTAAGTTCTATCTGGACAAGATGCAACCAATTATTTGTTCAAACAAGTCAAAAGAACAGTTAACAAACAAGGATAGGATCAAAGAACACTTCATAACAGATAAACAAACAAAAACTGATAAACTTTAGAAACAAGATTTTACAATAGCGAACATTTCTAAGAAGCGAACACGCCCTTTTGTTCATTCCTAAAATACCGAACGATCGTCGAACATGTTCTTGAACAGTTCGGTTGTGTTTCGAACGTACGGTATGGAATCTAAGGCACCACGAATATTTGGTACAGATGTTCAGTGGTACTTTTCTTCCGTTTTTACCGTGTACCGTGTAACTTTGATCCTTACAAGGTGGACTGAATGCTTTTGGCTTCAATATGGCAGCGCTTGATTATGGTTGCCATTGTGCTGCGATTCTGAGTGGTCAACTGGCTGGTTTGGGGCAACCTGTCGATGCCTTAGACTCAGTCTGTAAGGATTATCTCGGATGTATACGTTGTGTCAAGAAACAGACCCAATGCCAAAAAATTGACGTAAGTAGTTATATTCAATGGCACTTTTGTGGCTTGTAATATTTGTTATAACCGGTATTTGAACGAGTGGTTAACCTTGAAGATCCTGCTCCTCATCTAGCAGAGACCATAATTGTTTGTTGAAAAGTACTTTTGATAAAAATCGAAAGTTTGTCTTGTAGTGGACCGAACTTTTGAAGTTTCTACCGACCACAGAAAGAAAATTTCTCAAAAATTCCAAATTTTAAGAATTTGAAATAATTGACACGTCCAGAAAGTGGCGATTTCCGAATTTGTACACGTACAGGTTAAGCAGAACGTTAGGGTCAAACTAGGAATGTTCGGACAATGGTTCGGGCCGTAACAATTTTTTTCTAGAGATAACCAACTGAACTAAAACGGAAGAAAGATAAAATTCCATTTCTAGTCAGTTCGAAATCGTGTATTCATCAGTACATTCCACCAGATAAATGGAACACATGGTACAAGTTGATTATCTCTAGAACTTCGAAATTCTAGAATTTGAATTTTTGAATGAACGCTTAATGCCGTTCTTCATAACAAGGTTGATTTCCCTGGGACGCACCGGTCGGTGCGAGTTGGCGCAAGATTTTTTTATTGGTCCTGGTACGGTTTGGTGCAGTCCGAGATTTTGAAATTTCAGGACCTCACCACACCAGGACAACGAAAGTTTGAAAATCTCGGACCGCGCCGAACCGTACCAGGACCAATGAAAAAATCTTGCGCCAACTCGCAACGAGCGGTGCGTGGATCCCTGCCTTGTGATTCAATGATCAAGTGCTAATAAAAGTAGTTCACTTTTTTTGATGAAAATAGCCTATGAGAAGCATGGGATAATCTTAAGCAATGACGGTAGTGATTTTCTTTCTAAAAAGTGTGTTTTTTGCCGGATGGGCTAGAAACAAGTTTCAATTTTCGGAGAGAATGTTCGCAGACACCCTATAATCAATTTTTCGTAATCCAACAAAATGACACGTCGATTGAACTATTCATAATCGGCCTGTTTTTACGGATTTAAGCTGATTCCCCATTTTTATGCTGATTAGAAAAAAAATTCAAGGCTCAATTGAGCATAACAGACAGGCTCATTAACCCCGATTCATAAATATTTTGTCATTTTTCGAAATTAATTTGATTAAATTAAACGATTTTTTTATTTAAATTCCTGGATTTTAAATTTTTGTATAATTTTATCTACACACGATTAATAATGGTTAGTGCATTCAAAATCGGTCAGCAACGACGCAAGCATTCTGATAGCCAGAGATCTGCGGACTAAAAATCTCGGACCAGGACCGAAAAATATTGAGAAATCCAGGTCCGGCTCGAGTACATTTAAGGGAACCAGGGTTGACTTGAACTGGGACCAGGACGATCGGGACCAGGATCGAAAAATGGAATGGGGCAAATTCGTAGGATCGAACACTGCTGGATAATTTTCGATGCACACTTGAAAAATTTTAGGCCTAGCTGTTCGGTTTTTCTTCAGTTACTAAAACGAGATAAGAATGAGACTTTAACACGTTTGTACTCTAGAAGCCCTATCATTATACAAAATCACCTCCCCCGATTTCATCACTAGTGATTTCGAAATTTCATCACTGATGTTAGACCGGTGATATATCACGATCGGTGACGTCACTAGGGTTGTACTTACTCAGTAGCCAATTACAGTATACAAACATATATTGAGCCAAATATTTACGAAATTAACAAATACTTCTTTGTAGTAATTAATATATCCAAATTACGTCCAAATTATACTCTTTGTAATATGGATGTTAACCCTAGTTCACAAAACATTATTAAAGTTAAAACTCACCGCTTTCTAGATCGAGTAGGTGCACACGAGTCAATTCCAAAGTGGACGTTCAAAAGAGACCGTCCACTTTAATATCTTAAAACGGCCGTCCAGTTTACTTGCCCACAAAAAATCTTTCGAAAATTTATATTTTTGAATGAAAAATTTTATGAAATTTTTTAGTTCTGATCTATTTTTTAGTTTTATAATTATCAAATGACTCCGGAGATGGCAGTTGAATGTTTGGACTCAACCGGTTCATGCTCGAGAAGCTCATGTGAATGTGATGGGAAATTATTTGCAGATATTTGGCATTTAGGGCTTGTTCAAAGACAAAATTTTGAAAACTTTGAAATTTTTGAAAATTTTGAAAATTTTGAAATTTTCAGGATTTTCACCGATTTTTTATCGATCTTGAAATCCGCCAAAAATAATATTTTCTGAGCAAACTAAGCGACAAATGGTCTTGAATACGATTTTCAATATGCTTCGGATAATTTTGATCGTGTCAAAAAGTGTCGAAAGCAAGATATGAGCAGGATGGATTTTCTTCAACAACTCAAAGCACAGGCAGATACACAGGATAATTGAAAAATCATTCATAAGTTATGAATCATAAGTTGTGATTCATAAGTTATGATTCATAAGTAATGATTTATAAGTTATGATCGAATTCGGATTTGATCGTTTTAGGGTGTCGGTAAGGGTCGGTTGCGAAATCAGAAAAGCCAATTTTTGGTGTTTTTTGAGGTTGATATAATGAATTCTGCGCTAAAGTGGACTAATAAATCCGGATCCGCTTAAAATCTACTCGAATTTATCATACGGTCAAATGAAATAACCGCCGGATGCTCTAAAAACTCTAGAATGCTCAAGAAACTCAAGAAACTTGAGAAATCCACTTTGTTAAAATTATAAAATCTACACACGGGGCCGCCCTTAAAAGTAAATTAATAAAGATAACATGAAAATTCATCAGATTTGATGAAATCCAAAATTCTAGAAATGTCGAAAGTGAAATTCGTCATTGCGAAATGAGCGGCTAAAATAAGAAGTTTAAAATGTCATTATCGGACATTTATCGGATATTCGATTTAGCTATATTGAAACTCGGACAATAAGTCGGTAGAAATCCACCAAAAAGTCGGACAAAAATTTGTCTTTCATCTGAAATCAGTTGGTTAGATGTTTCACAGTTTAGATGGTTGACTATCAAAGGAATGGAAGCCAGGATTTCCTGTCTCGATAACGCTATTTTCTAATCATCTAAAACAAAATTCATCTTAGACGGGTTTCAGTTTAGATGATTGAAATTCAAAGGAATCTATGATTAGGTTGAAATTTTTTCAATTCAAAAAGTGTTGTGGCGGAAATGATTACCCAATGGAACATTTCAACGTTCTAAAATATCAGTGCTGTGATCGTGGCGATGGAAACAAAGTTCTCAAACGAAGATGCTGAAAAGAAGAATCAGAAGATTTTAAGAAGACTTCAGACGAAATCACGTGACTTACCGGGTGACGTGACTTTTATAAAAATATAAACTATTTCACATATTGTATATAAACTTGTACATTTGCGAATAAATCATTCGTCTGCATTCAAAAAACCTTTTTTTATTTCACAGAGTAACGTCTTGCACACTGAAAGTCGATTGATCACGCCGATTATGAAAGCTCAGGGTTTTTACGATTTAACCAGGTCAAAGGGATGTTGGCGACAAGGTTATGTTGGTAACAGCTGTAGTGATATTGGTGAAATATGTTGGTCGAAAAAGTATGTTGACGAAGAATTTTCTGTATGTTGGCGAACCTCTATATTGGTGAAGGCAAAATTTTTTATGTATGTTAGTGAATTATGCTGGAGAAAAAAGTTTCGGTGAAAACTCCACTTTACAGGTCAATCTTTATCTTTAATCGTAACCCCTTCTCCGTTCAAAGCCATTTTCACTCCCTTCGGAACTGTCATACTGTCTTTAGTTTGATTTTGATAAACCATCTACAATAAGAGAAAAGGTCGTTTAAACATAGAGGGGTTACGAATAAGGATAGTCTATCCTGGATAGAGGTTGACCTGTAGTTTTTAACCCTGGTGACCCTTGACACTTGAATTTGAATGATGGAGCATTTTGATTGTCATAACAGTTGTACATCGGACATGACACTTGGGTGTTCTACATCAACATCTGTTCGACATCTGGATGTCCAATGATGTAATAACACGAATATTTGCGAATATTTCCGGCTCGAAAACTCAGCTTAGAATATAATTGACGTTATTCCCCAAGTTCCGGCTGATTTTCGAAAACTTTCGATTTGATATCTAAAAAATCTAAAATCAACCAAATTTCCGCAAAAATAATGCGCCAAAAATTTCTCAAAATTTTATCGGAAAAGCCACAAAAACAAAATTATTGATTTTCCAAATTGAAATCCCGGACGATTCATCATAACGATCGTGTTCGGATTTAAACAAATATCCTATAGGGGGGTACGAGATTATAATTCCAAGCGACCATGATCAAAATCATTACAAGGGCTGCTGTGTTGCTTGAAATATGGAGAGTTGGAAAGTTATTATTTTAGTTTGAAATAACCAAAGCCAGTTGGAAATAAAAAAAACAGTTAGAAGTAGGTATGTTTTGGAGACGGTTTTGGTAGGGGTGATTAACTTCCATGGTAACCATGTACCTCATATGATAAAAACCTTGTCCGATGACAATGTACCTCTGATGTACCTCTTTTGTCCAAATAATTTCGGGTCATTCATAAGAGGTCTATTATCGTAAATGGGGTCTATTAAAAATTATGTGGGGCCAACCTATGAATCATGTGAGAATGTTTAAAAATCTTGTACAAATATAGTCCATATGATATGGGCCGAACTGTTATGCGTATAAATAAGACGGAATACAATTTTATAAATTTATTTTTTCGATTTGGTAATACTGGTCCATGGTGATAGCAGTTGGATTTATAATCCAGATGACTAAAGACATTTGTTCGGTAAAGGCTTCAGATAGTTTCAAATCGATTCCAATCCAACCAGAGCTTGTTGATTCGGCCTCAAACTTATGGGACCAGATAAAATTGAATTCAAATGACTGCATATTCATTTGTTGGCCAGCAAAAACATTATAGAGTCTTGAGGTTACAGAATTGAATTTAGATAGAGCATAACATGGACTCTTTTTCTTTATTGAAACGGGATATCCATTCACCGGATTTCCATTCAAAGCAATGTTGAATTCACTGACATTATGTTGCTCAAAAGCAGTGGAGCTTTTTTCCCAGTCTCCTTGAAGATTTTTTGTGGGAATAACACCAGCAAATAAATACTTTGGTGTATTACCACCTCTTATGTTATCCAATCTTATTGTTGTTCCGTCGGTGGGTAAAGTTTTTATAACTACTTCCGTTTCTTCATATTGATAGGTGATTGGTTCATATTGAATCTTTTCGAAATGTGATTGAATACTATTTGAACTGACATATTCAGTCAAAGCATAACAATCGCGGATCTCAAGATCTGTTAAAGATGCGCTTCCGTCTAATCGAATAAACGCATTCTTGAGTGATGCACGATCAAAGCTTAACTTAAGCTCACAATCAGTCATCAGCAAGTCTGGACTAGACAAGAAACCATTGACGGGAGAAAATTCAAATTCGTATCGAGTCTTAGTTCCATCAGATGAAGCTCCCCATCTACGACGGACTTTTAGAGGATCATTGGCCCGAATAGCGATATCATCAAAATTGTAAACATCAAAATAACCTTCCGACTCAAACATGGTCTCTATCGCGCTTACAGAGAAATTCCCAATTTTTTGCATATAGTCCGCCAAGAAATATTCGCCCCTGAAAAATATTAATTTTGAATAAAAAGAACTGTCTTACCGATTTCGATTAGATGAGATAGTTTGCGAGTTAACCTCCACCGTGAGCATCGAAAACAATTTTGACACGAATCCAGTGTCGACAATGAAGTCATCATCGACTTCAATAGAGCCACGGATGCGGATATTATTTTTGCGAAGATACAGGTTCGGATCTTTGTCAAATATGAATTCAAGAACTGATTCATTGTTGGTTCTCGGAAAATAACGTTTCGTAATTTTGTGGTCCAAGGCATCTTTTTGTGAATAGTGCCACTCATAATTCATCTTAAATAAAGAAAAATTAAGTTCATAGAAAAATTTGGTTAGTATTGAATCATTCAAGGATAATTTTGATGTGAATACAGATTGTAAAGCTTCAAACGATTTGAATCGCCTAAACATTATATAAAAAATACAGTAGAGACCACAAAGACGTGACTTTGGAGATTGCAAACGTTTTGAAATTTTGATTTGACGTGTAAATGAGTATTTATGGAGAAAGTAAAGTAAAGCACAAGGTATACGCGGCCAAGAAAATAAATCGAATCCAAGTGGATCAAAGATCTCTAGTTTTTTATCAAAGCAGCCAATAGCCAGCCAATGAGATCCAGTCATACTTCGATCATCCAAATTAACCATTATGAAGCAAGGAGGTTTGACTACAATATTTTCAAGTTCGTCGGCGGAAAAACATCCAGCAAAAGAGTTTTGGCATTTTAAAATTTCTTGGATTGTCTTTTCATTGAATCCGACCGTTTTCGTTTTTTTGACTTTGATTTTGATTTCTCGACTACAGTTGAGTGTCTTCGTTGTGGAAGACTCACGGTTCCGTTTCCATTTAAATTTTTTTCCGTCCATGGCTTAGTGAATCGATTGTTCAAGTCTTGACTGAACCCTGGCATCTAGGATGTGTAAAAGTAATTCGACAGTTTCAATTTCTCTTTTTTGTGTTTTTTCTCTAAATGAAATTTTGAATTCTGATGACATCAAATCCATTCGTTGTATTTTATAGTATTGTAAATGCGTAGGTTGGTAGATGAGTGTCTTTGTTTCATTGAGCTGTTGAAAATCAGCCAATACCTGATCCGGATTCAATTGACTTCGATCAATTAAAGAAGAGGAAAGCTGTCCATTAATTGGGCTCTGAATTTTTTTGAAGTCAATCACTATTTGTTGAAGCGCGACATAAGATTTGCTATCAAAATATAGTGAAGGTATTTCAAAGTGAATCTGTTGATCAATCGTTTTCCCTTTGATTCTCACCAACATTTCTTGAAACAAAATTTAGCTGATAATAGTACCAAATGCCAGGAAGCTCTTCTTGGGCTAGAGTCGTCAGTTTATACCAACAGACTCCACGACTTTGTCTCACACTTGATATTATAAATATTTCGTCGGACCAGTTTTGCGTGTATCCCTTCTCGAAAAGTGTTTTTTCTCTTATTTTGCGAACTCTGTCACCAACGTTTAGCTTACAAACAACTGAGAGTTGCCTATCTGGATATAGTTGTTTATATACTTCATCGCGGTTCTCATCACTGACATCTACTGGTTTGAACCCATGTGCGCTATGAGGTGTATTATTGTAATTTTTTGTAATTTGATCAATAACGTGAACCCAGTTTTTCGTATTGTATTTGTAAAAATATTTTTCAAGCCTTCGTTTTAAAGTCTGGATGACTCTCTCCGCAATTGAAGCTTTCCAATTTGTTTTTGTTGGCGGTTTATAATGAACAATATTGAATGAAGAAAAAACTCTTGAAACATGTGAATTGAAAAACTCTAAGCCAGCATCTGTTATTAAATTGATCGGATAATCGTCTAGTTCTTTGAAAATAGAATCAAAAGCATTTGCAGTTTCTATACCAGATTTTGTTTTCATCGGTTTCGTCCAAACAAATTTTGTAAAACAGTCAATAATAACAAGACAGTAAACAAAGTTTCTGTTTTGGTTTTTGTATTTTGGATATTCAATCAAGTCAGCTTGAAACAATTCAAATGGAAAACGAGCAATTATTCTACGTCTTGGAAATTTCCGTTTTACTATTCTTCGAAATTTACTATGTACTTCATTTGACCGAAGAAACTCTTCAATCTTGGCACTGAAGCTTGGACTTGATTTTATGTCTTCGT
>JACLAC010012609.1_pt1 | contig 13733 bp, 11 predicted proteins | sample 8027881 | NCBI WGS metagenome assembly JACLAC01 (sample SAMN15725517, study PRJNA655200) | protist metagenome | isolation source: fluorescence activated cell sorting (FACS) single amplified genomes of... | place: Spain: Blaines Bay Microbial Observatory, Mediterranean Sea | collected 2016-01-19 | reverse complement strand
AAGGCTGAGAAGGAGGCTGCGGAAAAAGCTGAGAAGGAGAGACTCGAGAAGGAGAGACTTGAGAAGGAGAGACTCGAGGCTGAGCGTAAGAAGAAGGAGGAGGAGATGACGAAACGTCAGAACGAGGAAGTAAGAAAGAAGAAGTTGGCTGCAGAGCAGAAAGCTCGTGCGGAGCGAGAAGCTCGTGAGAAGGCAGAGAAGGAGAGAAGAGACAAGTTGCTTTCGAGTGTGAAGGGTATCTCTGAGTTGTATCGTCAAGCGGTTGAGGAAGCTGAGATTGCGAAGACGATTATGAAAGTGCTAAAGTCTTCCGTCCCGAGAGGAGCCATGCATATTATGGTACGTGATGATCTCTTTTCTCGTTAAATTACTCATTATATCACTCGTATCGCCTACATTACGTAGAACTTCACTTATATCACTCACTCGCAATAATAGCACTCGAATGTTACGAAAACTCGAACACCAACGCTCGAACACAGGTACGAAATCTCAAGATGAACGAGAAGAAAAACAAAGGACTTGTGTATGTTGCCAAGTTAGGTGGGGACGCTGCATCGAAAGTTCAGACACCGAGTCGTGTGGAGTCTGAGAAATTAGCTGACGGTGATGCTGGTTGGAACAACGAACACACGATCTTTGTCGCAGATGCCAGACAGACTACGCTTCGTATGAAGGTCGAGATTCCTGGATTCTTCGGCCCGACGATTCTTGGTCGTCTTGAGGATTACGTCATTTCCGACAGAATCAAGGTCGATCCTTACAAACAACTCAACACGGGACTCCAGATGTTGGATCTGAAGAACGAGAAGGATGTTGTGGTCGGACAGCTCGAGACTTCCTATGAGTGGTTACCCTACAACGGAATGTTCCGAGATGAGGTTCGTGATCTACTTCCTAAATTGGAAAAGACGGTTGAGGACGTTGGCGCGAAGCTTGCGTTGCAGCTTGAGAAGGAGATGTTCAATGAGATCGTACAAGATGCCAATATGCAGGCTAAATCGCTTTGTTCCAAATTGGAGAGCAGTGCGAGTGTAGCAATCAGTTCCGATACTGATTTTGGATGGCGTAACTCGGAGGACAATCGTTGGAGCATGTTGAAACGTGCTTGGAGAAGTCGTAAGAGTGCGGTGCGTCCTCTTGTTGTCGTGAAGCATCCTTTGAAGAAGCACATGGGTTTGAACTTTGGTCACGATGAGTATGATACTGTCACTGTGACGTCCGTGAAAACGGATTGTCCGAGTTTCGCACATGGATGTCGAGCTATGTGGAATCTTTGTGAGCTCGGTGGCATAGAGACTCGTACTTTCCACGATGCTCGTCGCGCATTGTCTCAGATAGATCATTCAGCTTCGACCTTTGAGTTGAAGTTTGCACCTTCGGTAAGTAATATATTCTTCTTCGAATGAAAGACGTACACACACACACACACACACACACAGGTACCTCTACCCTTTGATGATTGCTGGAGCGCCATTCAATTCGACGGTGGAACGGGTATCGTCTCAAGAGATGTCACAGACGCTTACGCGGGACCGCGTATTGCATTTGGCGATTCTGTCATGACATCTGGTGTACACTGTTTCAACGTCACCGTGATCGATCCGGGTACGGGTAAAGACATGGACATTCGATTTGGTATCTGTGATGCCAACGATATGAATCCGAATACTCCACCCGGTGAGGACAAGTACTGTTGGGCTTTCGATGCAAGAGGTTACATGATCCATAACGGTAAAAAAGAAACACATGGTGAGGGTGAAGACACCGGAGAGGAAGCAGATGACTTTCACAAGCATCCTCCCTTGAATCGTCTTCGAACAGGTGACAGCTGTTCGATGATGGTCGACATGGACAACGGTCTTCTTGTCATGGACTTTTGGGCTGTGGGCGGAAGTATTACCTATCTCTACCGTGATCTTCAACACAAGGAGAAGGGTAAGCATCTGAGTATGGTTGTCTCATTGGGTAGTCCGGGTCAGAAGATTAAGATTACTCGTCCTCACGTTATGTGGCGTAAATAAGTTACATGATGATGGTTGATTTGATTTGTGTGCGTTTTCATTTGTTGTCGTTGTTGTTTTTGTGTGTTTGTTACTTTTTTTTTGTGGGTTGTGGTGTGTTTTATGAATTCATTCTAACTAAGTAAGCAAAAAAATCAATGCGTATCTTCATCCTACGGGCAAGTAATACTCCAGACGTTAAAATTTTGAGTTTCTGTCTGAATTTTCTCCAGCGTGCGTTTCTCATTGAGTCGGGGAGCAAACTTGAAAACATGTCATCAGTGACGTCACTGGTGAGTCGCGCGTCCAATTGGAGTATCAAATCACGCGAGACAAATTTGATCGTTCATCCTCTAGTAAAGTATGACCCTTGTGCTCTTGACTACATCAAAGTTCTCAAAGCAGCGTACTTCGAGTCACCGGGTAAGCGAAGCGGGTTCGAGCGAGAACAAACTCACTCGTATCACAAAAGTCTCCTACTCACGAACTCTCCTCTGAAACACTCACGTAAACTCAAATTAATAGGAACACTTCCCCCACTACCGAGAAATCAAGACGTACCTCCCTTAGCGTTCGGTAAATTAACCGGTCGATCCATTCTCGTGGCTACGTCTCACGCTTGGTTCTATCAGTCTCATCCGGATCCTCACGGTGTCAAATTGAATCTTTTACGAAATGATTTTCTTCCAAGATTGAGACAAAAATATCCTTACAGTGAAATCTTGATATTCGACGATTGGAATTCTAGTCCGCAGTGGCCTCGGACTAAAGCGGAGGATAAAGTGTTTTACAAATGCATGGAACACATGAACTCGATATATTGTTACTGTGATGTCGTGATATTTCTTGAAGCAAAACTTCCAGAGTTGGACAATCGTATTCGATTTCAAAATCTCGTACCCTCGGACTTCAACTTCGGAACGTTCGTGGACGTCGTACAATTTCACGGACCAGACTCTGAACTTCTCGACATAAAGAAAAACGATATCATTGTGAATCCAGCAAATATTGAGATCTTGAGATCAACCACGAAGGAAATAAAAATATCGTATCTGAAAAGATCGTTCGGAAGACCGAATCGTATTCTTCCGACCGATCGAGGTTGGCTCTTTGCGGAACGAATTACAAGTGCAATTCGCGTCGCTTCTGCTGGTAAACATCGTTTTGATGAGATTATTTGGAGTAACAACGAAGAGTTGAGAAATCAAATCTATAAATGGACTTCCATCTTCATCGAGGCAGCAGATAGAGGTCAAGTTGAGGATGCGTTGAATGAGTACGTCGACTTGAATATATTGATTCGATCAATCACACTCACTCGTACGTTTTTTCTTTCCAGGTACAAAGCTGAACTCGTCACCAAACGATTTACACGTCCCGACGATGTTCATCTCGTGAACGAACTTCTTGAAAGTCTCGTGCAAAAATTCTCATTGAATTGGGAAGGAGAATGTGAAAAACAAAATATCATGTCTGATCGTGCTCACGAAGTATTGATGTTGTGGGGTGAATTCTCCGATAATTACATAAAACAAGCACGTCTGCTGGAGCCGGACTGTAATTTGTCGCTGGCAAAACGTGTGTCCTCGGTGGGGGTACGTTAGTGTTTTCCTCACACCACTCGAACATCAAACATTACTCGAACACCAATAACAACAGGTACAACAAAGAGAACCAGCCGGATGGAAACAGAAATATCTATTGATTTTTGTCACGTTCTCCATTTTGTGTCCGATCCTTGCCACGATCCCTTTCTTATTAAACATTTCATCGTCAAATTTCTTCGAATGTGCTTTGTGGGTTGCCTTGGTTGTCGGAACACCAACTGGAGTGATGAGCCCATTTGTGAATCAACAATTTCTGAAATTTGAAGTTGGTGCATACGCTTCACGTTTCGTTGCATGGTGCTTCTGTAACACATTTGCAATGTATGCAATCATGAGAGCTGTCTTCCAAAACAAAACACCACCTTTTACACCCATTATCGTTGGATTTCTCACGGTTGTGACAACGGGAATCATGTACAAACTTAAAGTCATCAAACATGTTGACGAACGTGATGGGAAGACGTATTGGTTCGGATTAGAAGGATGGCTTAAACTACCTGAAAAGCGACGATACGATGCTCAAGCAAGAGAGGACGTCGGTCGAGTGAGACAGTTTGGACATTTAGTCTTTAAGTTCACCTTTGCATATCCAATGTTAGGGGCTCTGTTCATTAATACGAGCACTGTAGTTCAAGCCTTCTTGGTTCCCGTATTTCTGTTACTACGTTTTGGTTTCGAGTAAGTCTGTCACTCGTTTTCGTGTAATCACAAAAAAAAATTACCAACACTCAAACACAGATACCAAGGGGATGTACTAATCACACATGTATTCGGTAGTGATTCCATGCCCAGCATCAATTATATGGGTGTGATGCTACACGAATCTTGTCTGACGACGATGATTGTAAGTGCCAATCCTTTCGTTGCGTTTGCTCCCATTATCGCTGATGTGATTGAGAATGCATTTTGCTTGTGGTCTCTTCATCACGCCATTACAGCTTTAAAGCAGAAGAGAAGCTCAAGAGTTGCCCCAGCCTCGGAAATGGGTTCGATTGGAGAACGTATGACAATGACTTCTTCTATCGGAGAAAGAATGACAATGACGAGTGAGTTGTCTTTCATTGCAGAAACAAATACCATGACGAGTGGGTTGTCTTCCATCATGGAAGAAGAACTCTCGGATTCCAGTGAGGAGTGTTTTGGAAAGAAAAAAGTACCTGAACAAACTGTTTCCTTCGTGAAAGGATTCTCGGACTCGTATAGTGATGATGATGAGGAGGATAAGACCTCATTTGTAAAGAAACAACATTCTATTGTGAGAGGTTTTTCAGACTCGTACAGTGATGATGATGAGGAGGAGGAGGAACGTAATTACTTGGAAAAGATGACTACGAGTGAAGTTAGGAGAAACATGGGAATGCGTGAGAAAAGGTCACTTGTGAAGAGATCCAGCAACATGTACTCATTGATTTGGGATCTCAAAAATACCGCTCCCACTGATGACGACGATGATGAAAACGCGTCCGGAACGTCACTGTTCATAGCAGCCACGCTGCTCCAGAGAGAGCTGGTGGAACTTATCGTTCCTGTTCAAGCTGCATTGGTCCTATCTGTTCTGTACATAAGAGATCTCAAATCGAATTCCCTTGTCTCAAACTGGAACTCGGAAGATTACACACGCGCCATGGCGTATCTGGGCATCGATTTCGTCGTCGAAATTATTGTGTTTATGCTCACGATACTTCTTTTGAAGCGCATACAACCCGAGTTCTCTGCGTTTCGTATTCTCATGGGACTCGTGAGTACGAATTTGAATCTAATGATAATCAACACGCTTCTTGTTTGGTATTTCGTACTCATGTTCCAGAGCACGTTAACGGGTGCTGATATGACAATGAAGTTCAAATGGTTAAATTGCGATACGGAGAATGCTACTTGGCTAGGTGGATATCACTGGGAAGGGTGCTGATATTAATGTATTGATCGGTATATATATTTACAATGCCGAGCGCAGTCCCAGACCTAGTATGAGGGACATCGCAACACCAGCACCGAAACCGAAACGAAATAACTGTTTTCCACTGTGATCTTCATTAGAGAATGTACTTGATTCGTGCGTTTCGATATCGGGCAATTTGTTCTGATCACTGTGTTCCATCACAAAGTCTACAGCGTCTTTGGCGTTCTGAACGACCCGAAACAGTTCTGTGGGTTTTCTGTACAGGAGATTCGAATCATGTGCAGCTTGAAATTGCTCGAGAATCCCACCATAGAAGTTCTCTACGTTCACGACGACCAGAGGTTTCGAGTGAAACCCGATTTGTCTCTCACTCACAATTTCAAGAAACTCTTCATACGTTCCTGGACCACCTGGTAAAACAATGAAACCATCGGCTTCAGCTTTCAGCATCTCCTTTCTCTCCGATAAATTATCGCCACTCGCGACTTTCAAATTCGTGATCGCTCTGTGTAGCTCGTCCTTCTTTCCCGTTTTCGGCATCCATATCTCATGAATCACTCCAATAACTTGTCCACCTCTCTTTAACATCGTATCATTCAACGCCCCCATCACTCCAAACTTTCCTCCACCGTTGATACTGTTTGTAAGAGTTAGAATGAGAAAATTCAAACTTTGCGACGTAAAAACGTAAAAACGACGTCTTACCACACGGCGTTTCGATCACAGAGCAAATTGGCAATATCTGAGGCTACTTTAAAGAATGCTTTGGGTGTACTTTTGGAGCTAGACCCGTATACTGCAATTTTTCTCATTTTCTCTGAAATCTCTCTCTCTCTCTCTCTCTCTGTCTCTCTCTCTCTCTCTCTCTCTGATTCGCCGATTCAACCTCACAAGACTCACCAGTGAAACGTTCTTGAACATTTTTGCACATTTCTGGATAGGATCAACGGATGTCTCTCGAACTGAAAGCACGCTACATCAATTGCATCCGGAAGATCCTTCAGTGTTGCTATTTTCAGTGGATTCGTATCTTGCTCATTTTGAACGGACGCTGCTGCTCCCATTTTACTGTCTGTTCTATATGTCTGTGCTGCTGCGAATTTCTCGATTTTTTTAACTTAACTTATGTGGGAGAAACGGAATTTTTTTCTTTTTTTCTTGTGTGAACAGTTAACGATCGTATCTTGGATATCAGCTTCTTGCAAGAGGAGGAGAGAGAGAGAGATTTTCAAAAAACAAATTTTTTATAAAAATTGAAGAGAGGGGAAGAGAGAGAAGTACAGGTTGATCTTTCTTGTTCACGTGTAGGTTTTGTGTGGAGACAAAGGTGTGATTGAGAAAAAAAAAGATTTACGTCGCGATAACGAGACAGAGAGAGAGATTTTCAAAAAAATTATATAAAATTGAAGAGAGAGTGGAAGAGATAGAAGTACAGGTTGATCTTTCTTGTTCACGTGTAGGTTTTGTGTGGAGACAAAGGTGTGATTGAGAAAAAAGAGATAACGTCGCGATAACGATGAACAAAGAGGAGAAACACGTTGGTGAGGAGAGTAAGAATGTGGATATAGAGGAGATTGCACGAGAAATGAGATCGGCTCGTGGTGGTGTGCTGGTAAAGGATCGATACTATCATTTGAAAAAGTATAAGCAAGTGTTTTTAGGGCAAGACTGCGTGACGTGGATCTTGAATTTTACAAAAGTCGAATCCAGAGAGGAAGCGTTGCGTATTGGTAATCAAGTCATGCACGCGGGACACTTTACACACGTTGCAAACAATCACGATCTGAAAGACAAATTTCTGTTCTATCGCTTTTCGACGGATGACGAGGAAAAAGAGGAGGAAGATGATTTTGTAATCAACAGCCCTGCCAGTGTTCATGTGAAAGCGAGGACAAACGCCGTCGTGGAGGAGATGAACGCGCAAATCGAGGAAGCGAACGACAAGTTGAAATGTATTCAGAAAGAATTCATGTTATCGAAGAATGATTTTCGTCGATGGGGACTCGTTTGTTTGTTGAACTTGCTCGTTGTCTCGATCATTGTGGCAGTGACGAATGACGATAATCGTTTTCGAGTTGGAGTCTTGTTATGCGTGCTCTTTTCGACTCTACCTTTTTGTGAGCTCGTGTTCTTTGAAACAAGGAGACTCTCATCGCTGATTTTTCGTGTTGATAACGATGACGAAGAGAAGAAAGTAACAACAACGATTGTGGAATCCGCATCCTCTGATAATGACAAGAGCAACGGAGAAAACAAGCACGAAGAAAAGAGTTCCAATCTGCGTCTCGAGATGAAAGTTGGCAACACAACGAAATGTCTTGCGTACAATGATTTCGTAGGCAACGAAATTGAGACCCCGCTGTTCAAAGGTACCATGGTTGTTTTGCTTCGGAACTGTGTCGTCAGGGACAACAATGATAAACGTCGTCGTCTCGTGGACAAGTATTTCGCTCACAAGAAAAGAGTCACAGCAGTGTATATTCAGGGACGATTCAAAAAACAACTCTCGTTTGCACACGTTTGGACTGGACAAAGCTTTGCCAAGAAATTGAAACTACCTGCACAGTGGATCATACGTATCGGCTTGAAATTTCTAAAGAGCATTGCGCCCGGTCTTTCTGCAAAGATTCACATCGATACACCTTATCTTCTCACACCTCTCGCAGCTGCAGCGCAGACACTTCACGTGAGTGCTAGCGAGGAGGATGCGCCTGATTTGAGTAAGCTCGTGTTCAACGATGACAAGATGGAGAGCACAACGCTTTTGGGTGGAAACTTTGCCGAGACTCCGATTTCTCGTTCCAAGAGACGGAAGCGATTGGCAAGCATGTCCAAACTTTGGAAACACAATTACGATCCCACACACGTGTACACATTTGGATTTTGGCAGAATCTATTCGATCCCTCCAAATACACCGTCTCTGTTCCGTTCGGTTCCTTCGACATCACGTCATATCTCAACGGTCAATCCATGCAAGTCATGGCTCAGCAGGGTACCGGTCACTTGACACAAGCGGATCATGATCGCGTTGCGTGGCGAATGGAGATGGTACTTGATAATAATCATCATTCATGAATTTGTTGCGTGTGTGTGTATGAGTTTATATATGAGCGCGGTGAATTTTTCTGTATTTATTATTTTTTCCTGAAATTATAAGGCATTTTTATATGAAAAAAAAATTATTCATATGAGCGCGTTGAATTTCCATTTTTATTTTTTCCTTCAACATGAGGTATTCATGAAAAAAAGTAATTTCTTCTTTCTCTCTCTGGTTTTCTCTCAAACTCCCACACGTCGAGAGGAGACACAAGCTCACGAATATACAATGAACACAAAAAGCCGTTTCTCTGCTCTCAACACTCAGTAATGTCGAATCTTTCCAAACACATTCGAAAAAAAGCTCAACGATTGCCAAAAGTTCCAGAATTACAAAAATGTAGTGAATCCGTGTTTATGGTGCTAGGAATGAATCCTGGACCCTTCTCCTTGACTGGAACCAACACGTATCTTGTTGGAAGAGGTACGTTTTTAACGTCGATACGCGATCGATCGAACTAGATTTCTGTATAAAAAACAGGCAAATCACGAGTATTGATTGATACGGGAGAAGGTAAACCTGAGTATCTGACGAATTTGATGGAAGGTATGAAATCATGTGGATGTGAACGTATATCTGATATTATTGTGACGCATTGGCATATCGATCATCTGGGAGGCGTTCCTTCCTTGATCGATCGATTCGATCATGAAATCAGAGTGCATAAATTCATGCCCGAACGTAAGGAGAAATTGTTTGGAGGTGAGGGTAGTAGAGATCCGTACAAGATATGGCCCGAGGACAAATTTATTCCTCTCAAGGACGGTCAGATCTTTCGAGTCGACGAGGAGAATACTCTTCGCATCATGCACACGCCGGGTCATGCAAACGATCATGTAACATTGTTTCACGAGGAGGAAAAAGCTATCGTACGTTTCTTCTATCTTTCTTCGTCAACCTTTTTCTCATGCATTTCCCACGACAGTTTACGGCAGACAATGTGCTTGGTGTTGGGACGTCTGTGTTTCGTAATCTAGCTGATTACATGGATTCACTGAAAAGAATGGAACGGGTCGCGAGAGAACACGGTGTTCGAAGGCTGTATCCTTCACATGGTCCGATTTTAGATGACAAGCAACCTGGTGAGACTATTACTGCTTATATTAAACATCGAACGGTACGTATTGATCAAGTTCGAGCTGTTCTCGAACGTGGAGGTGAATTCACAACTGAGGAAGTCACAAGAATCGTATATCCCAAAGATAAATATCCCGAGCACCTTATTCTTGCTGCGATGGGAAACACACATCAAGTTCTCCTGAAACTGTGTCGTGATGGTATCATCGAGTCTACCACTTCAGAGAAGTGGCGTGTTGTTGGTGGTGATGAAGGAGGGACGAGTAATTTGTAAGTAAGTAATATATTTTTTCCCTTTATTCATTCAACACACATATTACACACGCAAAAGGAAACAAGTATTATCAATCTACGAATCGAAACAATTCTTCTTTATCACCACAAAACCCCCTTTCTCTCCTTTTTTGCCTCTCTCTCTTTCTTCTTGCTGTTGTTGTGTGCTGCTCTTCGATTTCTCTTATATCCTATACTTTCTCAAGCAACCACTTGCAACGGCAAATCTTTGGTGGTGCTGAGCACGTCAATCAAAGAATCTTAGAATCCTAAGAGAGAGAGAGAGAGAGAGTAGAGATTTTCCAAATTTTCAGATTTTTTACGATCATCATCATAGGGGTACTGTAAACAATCTCTTTAACGTGTACCATTTGAAGTGTTCAAAGAGACAGTGTAGAAATACATATCGAGATATCGACGCGAAAAAACGTTACGATCGATCGATAGAACAAAATTCATTGTCAAGTCTTCCTCTCATTCAAAGTACCTGATAACGTATCGTGTTGTATTCATTGAGAGATAGAATCATGTCAGAAGAGATCGTTCGAGACGCATCCTTTTTCTTCGGCGACGATTCCGAGAGCGAGTCGGAGAGTAACGAGGAGGTAGCGATGGAAAAGGAAGCGAATGTGAAGAGTACGTCATCTTCATCTCCTCTTACTACATCTGAGAAAGAGAAGGTGACATCGAAGAAGAATAAAGTATGGGGAAGCGAGAGTGATGATTTTGTGATGGAGAATACGTATGACGATGAGGCAGTGGTTGAGACGAAAACCGATGTGAGTTCTTCGGGAAATCAAAATGAGAAGAGTAGCAAATCATCTTTTGTACTTCAAGACGGTGGCGATGATATTGTTATTGAGGAGAGGAAAGAACGTCGTGATCCACCGAAATCTCAAACGAAAAATCGTGACAAGAGGAAAGAACGTCGTGATCCACCGAAACCTCAAACGAAAAATCGTGACAAGAGAAAAGAACGTCGTGATCCACTGAAACCTCAAAAGAAAAATCGTGACAAGAAATTTTGGAAGGGATATGTATTCATGGAAACCGATCCTGACACGTTCAAGACGGAAGAGTTTTGTGTGATCGATCAGGATGATACGATGATTAAATATTGCTTGTTGGAGCCCATTGCGAATTGTAAGAACACATTTTCTGTGCGAAAAGAAGATGTTTTTGATGATAAAAACATTCGTCGCGTTCGGATTGCTAAGAGATCGGAAATGATGGTTTGTGAGAATCTTTGGAAGAAGGAACAAGGACTATCATCGATGTTCACAACGACGACAAACGGATCTGCTCCTTCTCCGAAAGTTTCAAAGAAGAAGAATACGATAAAGCCCGTGATTCCAAAAACGAAAAAGATCGAGCCCGTGTTTCCAATGAAGCACGTTCTTCTATCTGCTTCGTATTCTTCTTCTTCTACTACTTCTCCTTCGAGTAAGATTCAAGAGAAAGCGACGACGACGACGACAACAACAACATCATCCACAAAGACTTCTACTTCTCCTTCGAGTAAGATTCAAGAGAAAGCCTCAGCAACAACAACAACAACATCCACAAAGACTTCTTCTCCACCTCCTCCAACCAAAACTACACCAAAGGAGACACCACCGACAAAAACAACAACAACAAAGGTGACACCACGAAGATACTCGAAACACAGAACCAAGGTTCGATTGAGTAAACTTGGTGTGAAGGAGCGTGAGAAAGCGAACGATTCAAGAGCGATACATACTAAACTTCTGGAACAGAAGGATGACATTACGCCGAATCAGATCTACGACATGATGTTGAAGACACATTTCATCAAAGGATTGAGTCGAAGAGGTGAGTTGTATGGTAACAAAGTACTTTCGTTGGGTGTGGCACGTAATTTCTCGCAAGGTCTCATGGTCAGTGCAGCTTCGTTGATGTATCCGGAGCTCACAAAGGTTCTCGCAAGATTCGTACGTCAATACTATCCCACATTTCAGTTCACCTCGATTTTTATCAACAAAAACTTTCCCGGGCATCTTCACACGGATCGGCACAATTTTGGTAAATCCTTGATGTTCGCGTGTGGTGATTACACAGGAGGAGAGCTTTTGATTCAGTGTCCTCGAAATCAATTGGAGACGCAGATGCAGGAGCATGAACTTAAGTTTCAGTACGTATTTTCGTTTAAATTTCACTCCATATCCACACTCAAACGACAACAACAACACACAGGTACGACAAAGGTGTGAACCCTCTATTCAAACTACCCACGAGAAACAAATGGATCAAGTTTCACGGTCGTTTCTCACACATGACATTTCCGTACGTTGTGTGTTTTTCCAATCATGTCTCATTCACTCAACACTCGAACACCCAGGTACAACATCGAAACACCCGTTGGCGCACGCTTCTCGTTCATTTTCTACACTGTAAACACAATCGCTGACAGTGGTGTACACAGTTGGAGAAGCGAGCACTTGAGTAACATCAACGAAGCGTTGGATCTGAGCGTACCTAAAGAACGAGTGGGAATACCACCGATACCTCGTGCGGAACGACGTTTGAGGATTAAAACGACTGCGAAAACACTTCGAAGATTTCTTCCCGAGATGTTCGATCGTTACGTTGCGTTGAAGGAGCTGGAGGAGGAGAGAAGAAAGATTTATCTCTCGAAAAAAAGAAAGAAAGGAGGTTGGGACAAGTGTGAGACAGACATTTCTGATTTCGATGATGACGAGTGGGAACTTCGAATTGTGGGTAAGGGTGTCACACGCTATGATGAGGAACAAGCAAAGTATATTTGGGGAAAGATCACTGCCTTCAATTACGATTCCTACATGTACCGAGTTCGATACGATGACGGAGTTCTGGACACGATTCTCCTGAAAGATATTCGAGGCTATCTCGTGACCGAGTGTGCAAAGTGTGGTCGAAGTACGAACAACAATGAGCACGTGATGTTATGTGACGGTGCTCGATGTTTCAACGAGTATCACATGAGATGTTTGGAGTTGGACAGTGTACGTAGTAATTTATGAGTGATGCGAAATATATTCTACTTAACTCGTACTCAAACACAGGTACCGAAAGGAAAGTGGTACGGACCGTGCTGCAAGGATGAAGAGGAAAAAGAGGAGGAGAAGGAGAAAGCTCCTCCTAATTTGCTAAAGTTCACTGAAATGAATGCATGGGAAGACGGACTGAGAGTGAGACGTCGTGTGAGGAAGAGTCCACAGCAGAATCTCGCGGGACCATACGCGACTTACAACGACGACGACAGTGAGGAGGATAAGGATGAGCTTGAGTTCAGCACCGATGCAGAATATTTCACTGTAGCTTACGATCTGAAATCTGTATCAGCTGGTCAGGACGTTGAGGCACGATATAAAGGTACTCAAATGTGGTACGGCGCAAAGCTTGAGAAAATTCACAAAGACAATACGGTGGATATTCAATACGAAGACATGGATGTGGAAAAAAACGTAAGTCTCGAACGAATACGATTAGGTGGTTATCATCCGGATAGACGTCAGAATGTGGGCACGAGACGTAGTTTGAAGGATCGTCTGGAGATGCATGCCGATGAGTTGCAAGTCACGTATCTTTTGAATATGTTGATTCGAAAGTCCATGTTGCCGAGTACGTCGTCTTATCCTAATTATCCTCACACTAACTCACGCCCAAAAACTACAACCAGGTACGATCATACGTTTCGTTTGTGTCTCGTACGGTCCTCTGTTTGAGTTTTTCAGCTTGGAAGAGATGCATGAAGTTCGAGAGAGCAAGAAAAAAG
>JACLAC010016323.1_pt1 | contig 13736 bp, 8 predicted proteins | sample 8027881 | NCBI WGS metagenome assembly JACLAC01 (sample SAMN15725517, study PRJNA655200) | protist metagenome | isolation source: fluorescence activated cell sorting (FACS) single amplified genomes of... | place: Spain: Blaines Bay Microbial Observatory, Mediterranean Sea | collected 2016-01-19 | reverse complement strand
AATAAAAATTGAATCTTGTTTGTTTATGATCGAATGATAAAACTGTTCAGACACCCATAAAGAAAAATATTAATTATAGACACACAGAATCAATTCGACTGGATGAACACCACCATTTGGTTCATTGCTTTTGTTTACGCCTTAATAGTAAATTTTTATTGAGGCCAGGGAATGCGATAAGAGTCTATAGGTGTGGAGCATATGGGGGTTTTCAATACTTATTTGGTGCCTTTTTTGTTCGTGTCGGGCAGTAACTGGCTGCAAGGTCCCTACTTTTACGATGTTTACAAAGCGAAATTCGGAGACGACCTTGAAAAGGGGTTGCAGTTAATGTACGTTTTGGGCTACACCGCGGCAATGGTTTCCAGTTTGTTTTCAGGGATTTTGGTCGACCGGTTTGGGAGAAAGCGTGGCTGCATCTGCTGTTGTGCGCTGTATTTCATGTCGTGCTTATCTGTTCACTCAAACAGCGTCAACGTCTTGATTTTTGGTCGCCTTTTTGGCGGTATTGCATCAACTCTGTTCCACACAGCTTTCGAGTCTTGGTTGAACGGGGCAACCAAGGCGTCGGTCGTACAGGCCACTGTCCAGTGGCAAACTACTCTCGGCGGTTTAGTTGCAATTTGTGCTGGGTTCGTAGCTCGGCTCTCTATCCTGATCCTGGGTCCTTTGGGCCCTTTTGATACAGCTGGGTTGTGCAGCCTGCTCTCAGCGCTGCTGATATCGCTGCTTTGGGAAGAAAACTATGGAAAGACGAAGAAGAAAGTTGTAGAACCTGTAAGCAAAGAGAAGAAGCCTAACGCGGGGTTTTGTTCGTTTTCCATTCTCGCTTTGGCACTTACGCAAGTTTCGTTCGAGGCAGTAATGCACATCTTTATCATGGTCTGGAGCCCTATTTTAAAAGAAGCAGCGGCCTCGAATGGCTCGGAAGTTTTGGTATCCCCGGGCACTGCGTTTTCGATGTTCATGGCTGCTCTCATGGTGGGAAGCCAAGCCTTTTCACGATGTGTTTCGGCAAGCCCCCAGGGTAACGGCTCCATCCCTATGCACTACGCCCTCGCCTCAATTTACGCTTTTGCCGGGGCATGTTTGCTGTGCGTCATCCGAACTCGGAGCAATCAACACTTGGTCATGCTCTGTTTTTTTGGATTTGAATTTTGCTGCGGTGCATACTTTGTGGGTATTGCATCGTACAGGTCCCGTATAATCCCGGATTCTTTTCGGGCATCTGTGATGAGTTGGTACCGCCTCCCACAAAACTTTTTTGTTATTTGTCTCATTTTATTCGGCGGGCAATTGGGGGTCGACAGTAGAATGGTTTTTGGCGGCGTGTCTCTCTTTTTTGGGGCAGCAGTTATCCTATTATTGGGGTGGGGAAAGGTCGGTGGGGATGTCAGCAGCTCAAAAAAAAATATGTAGTGTGCTCAGTTTCGGAAGGTGCGAGCTAAAACACGTGAGTGTGTACGGGGGTAGATTTTATTACGGGGTGACCAGAGAAGCTTTTCTTTGGTATGAAAGGTTTATTTATTAATACCGTATTACCCATTTTGTTTTTTTAAATGTTATGAAGAAAAACAATTATATTAGTTATGATACGTACTTCGTAATTCTTTATCAAAAAAAAACCAATGATATTAGAAATTAAAACTGAATTAGGACTGATTACTTTTCTTCGTGTTGGGCTAACACTTGTTCAATGATGGGTTGTTTTTCGTTCTTGGCATGAGTAAGCGCACATCTACCCCTTGCATCCTTCTTCGTTAGGTCCGCATTCTTGGACAGGAGAAATTCTACCATATCTTGCTTCCCAAATATGACTGCATACATCACTGGGGTCATTTCCCATGGTCCTAAACTATTCACATCAGCCCCGTTCTCGCACAGAGTTTTGGCGACGTCTAGGTGGCCAGCGCGTGCTGCGATGTGCAGAGCCGTTGCGTTTCCTCGCGCTGGATCGCCTTGATTCACCTGCGCTGCGCCCTCGGTCAGCAGGACTTTCACGACACCACAATCTCCACGTTCTGCGGCATCGTGCAAGCCCATCGTTTTGCTGCTACTTGTATCTATTACTTCATCGTCTTCACTATGGCTGTCCAAACTAATTTTCTGCTCAGGGGTAAAGATTTCCGTTTCGACTTTCACGGCAGCAGACTCTTCGACTATACATGGCCGTCTTCTTCTTCTTCGTTTAATACCCCCACTGCTTTTCATATTTAAGTATCTTACACCCATCAAAACAGGACGTGCCCGGGCACCAAAGAACACAGTAGAACTCGGGCGTGCCTTACCGACCAAAGCTGTGCCCCGAAAAAGAAGCGGGCGAATCATGGCGAAAGTGCGTATACGCCCAAAGTGTTTTAAATTTCAAATGTAATGAAATTGTTTCCATAGAACGTGAGGTGTTAAGAGAGACCAGCAGCGATACTTGCGTGCAAAGGTTTTTAAACGTGCACTAACAATTGATAATTATAAATAATAATTTATTAAAAAAAATAATATTAATAAAAAAAAAAGATATGTTAAAATACCTTCTACTACTCCTCCCGCCGGTATTGTAGTAAATACCTGTAGCCGTGTATACAGGTCCCTACCTGTTAATAATGATAATGATAAAAAATATATTTTATTTGTCACGACGATCATTTCTGCTTCTTAGAAAGCGTTGCCTGATATGCTTTTGCCGCCTCCATTCGTTCCATCAGGGGGGGGTGGCTAAGGTGGTACCAAGAATGGAGCCAGTCTGGGTTGAAATCAGCTTTGTTTGTGATGCTGATTTTCAGCAAACTGGAGGATATATCATGCCCAAGACGAACTGCGTAGCGGTCTGCAGCAAACTCCAGCTGGCGCACAAAAGCATTCATCAAGATGCTCCATATCGGCATGACCGCCATACCGTATACTGCCATAAAGCACTGAATCTTTAGGAATGCATTGCCGGTCTCGTTTTCAGAAAATCCAAAGCTCGTGACAATCGATGGGGTAGACTGAAAGACGCCATAACTGAAGAACAGGACGAATAGGTTTCCCATGGTCACAAGCAACAGCGCCCAGTTATGATGAAGGATACTGTGACCAATTTCATGCCCAACCACCGCAAGTGTCTTTTCGCAATCGTGGTTCAGATCCTTTAACAAAGTATCGTAAATAACAATGCGTTTCGTCATGCACATACCATTTACGTATGCGTTACTGTGCGACGATTGTTTCGACCCATCGACCATAAACACATTTTTGCAATTCAGGCCCGTCTCCGTGATCAAATTGTCGATCCCATCTTTCAGTTTTCCAGGCTCTAGCTCGGTGTAAGAGTTGTACATCCTGGCGCAAACTATTGGGTACAGCGTGTTGAATGCAAAGACAAACGCCGACAAGAATAGCCACAAGTAAAACCAAGCATCTGGTCCCATGATGTCAACAATGTATACCATGCCAAACATCAATGGTAAATTGATTAGTAAACCCTCAAAGAATTTCATGATCGTTTCTTTCGTGTAGGATTTTAAGGTGTACTTGTTGAATCCGAATATTTCTTCGATGTGAAACGTAATGACCAAAGACTTCGGCAACCCCACAACAAACTCCACAAGCGAGGAGTACACCAAAAACATGCAAATCTGGGCGTACGAGTTTCCAAGGACTTTGTCCGCCAGCGCGGCATGGGCATAATGTTGCTGCGGGGCAGAAAAGTTCCAAAGCGCGCCCCAGTAATACATGCTCACCACGGCGTAGACGGTAGCGTGCAAATCAAGGGCATATCCCCAGGAGTTTTTGTACAGATTGTAGTCGTACGACTTTTTGTATTCCTCCTCCGTGACAAGGCCTTCCATTCCCTTAGGAAAACCTTTAAGCAACGCCGAACGTTTTCGGTAGCGCAAATATTGCTCCAGCACGTAAAAGGTTGCCATAATCACGACAACAATGTAACGGTAGTCAATTTTGTCATAGTCAATCTTGTCCAAAGCAAAAAATTCCATCCCGAGTTGCGGTATAGCTATATTCAATATAGATGTAGATCGGAGTTTTAAACAAAATAGGCAATATTTTTAGTGTACAATGACGCCAAGATTACCCATTAAAAGAATTTAAAATCTTGTCAGCACTTAATATATGGCAATCATATAGTAGTACTTGGTAATACGAATATTTTAACTTCTTCTTCATTCACATTCGTTCAATCAATAATCAAAAATAATAAATAAAAAAAAATTATTATTATTTTTTTAATAAAATAATTTTCTTCTTCTTTCTCTCGATCATCCATCGATATATATTATAGAGTCTTCTTCTCTTCTTCTTCTCTTCTTCTTCTTCTTCTGGGGGTCCGTCCGTCAACAGAGAATGTAACCCAAATCATTAATATTAAGTAGAATACTGATTAAGGTCTATTATAAAAATAATGATGGGAGCTACTGATTAGTAGTACCGTAACATGTATAATACGTAACATACTACCGGAAAATCACCTATACTTCTTCTTCTTCGAACAACAAAAAGAATAATAATAATTAATTAATAGTAATAACAAACAAATAAAGAAAAGGCACAACAATTAACATGACATATATATAATATCAAATAATGAAATAGAAGACTACCATGCCCAACAGATTGATATGCTTCACCGACTGTGTAATCATTTGACGAAAAGAGAACGAAAAAACAGAATAACCAGCGGTACGAAAAGCGAACAAGAACTTTCAACATACCACCATGCGTCCGACGTGTTCATTGGCCCTGTTGGTATTCATTGCCACCACGCTAAACGTGGAGGCAAACCCAAACTGCATTAACAACACAGAATGCCCTGTCTGGCCGACGCAGTTTTCCTCCCCTTTCACTCTCTATGGAAACGTTCCAAGCATTAAAAATGCCTCGTCTATGTTTTATTACAAGTATTTGTCAGGAGCACCAAACTCTACCCAAGCGCAGCTGGTGGACTACGTCGACCGCTGCCTGCCTTTCGTAAATATCAAGTCTGCCCTGAAGGCAATACCGTGCAAACTTTTGTTTATTAATTCTGGTATTTACTTGCACCAACCAAAGCATGATATAGATTGCTGCCGGTTTGTAAAAGATGTCGGGGCAGTCCCTCCAGCATTCTTGAAAGCCTACACGTACAAAGGCACGAATATTTCGGCGCCAGACATGTATGGAAACAAGTAAGTATAGTATATTCGCAGAAACAATGCGGTAAACTCACTCTTCAGCGACTAACCATTCTTCTCTTTAAATGATCGCTACCAACAGTGTCATGTGTGATCAATGGGATGGTCCCCAAGGGTTTCAATATTGGACAGTGTCACATTACGACAAACTTTATAAGAACTGGGGGCATGACATTTTATTTAAAGATGGGCCGACCGGAGTTACCTGGCGCTGGGGAAATTTCAATGTAACGGAACAGCCAGATGAGCTTTTTCAATTGTTTTCGGACCCAGCCACTTGCAGCAAATCGTGCACAAAATTCTTAACCGAAGAGGAACGCGCTGAAATGGAACGGCACATCGCCAAGTATTTGGTTAGGTGAATCAATTGATAGCCACTAACCCAACCAACCACTCTCTTTCAAACCCAAAATCGTAGAATAAATAATCCATACTATATACTTATACCGAGGAGGAACTTGGAACCAAGGAAGAAGAAGACAGAAGTCGTTGTTTTGGCTTGTCACAGTGTCACAGTTCCCAGGTACCTGTAACCAAAATAATTCGTAGTACACTTTAATTCGTAAACTAGAGATGTATTTTTTCAATACAAATGTATTAGCAACACTGTATTTATACCAAATATGATCAATTAATTCTATCAAATATTATATTTAAGTATATGAATATCATAAACTTTAACTACATATAAATAACATCGTTTGTATATTTAGGATGATTTTAAAAACGCAATAATTTTAGAGAGAGGAAAAGGGAAAAGGGAAAAGGGAAAAGAGGGGGGGGGGCTTGTATTATAGTGTACATAGTTGTATTAATATTTCTTTACAGGAATGCACCATCATATACGTAATAGAAGAAAGGAGGCCGAAGAAGAAGACGAAGAAAGAAACAGAATTAATAATAATGATGATGAGCTAGCTACTATCTTCTTATAATAAAACAAATAATTCCGATGATACTACTGATCAAATAATAGAAATTTAAAGTTTGGTTTAATAATAAATACGTTGAAAGCGATGAACTGTGGACTGCCATGCAATACATAAGATAAATGTTAGCCGCACAATTCTGTGCTGCCGCCGAATGGTTGGATATTTAACAGCATTCACCATCACCATTTATTTTTGTGGAAAGGTGTTCAAACGTTTCGAACAGACCATACTGCCAAGCTCCTGTTCTGGCATTTGCTCGTTTGGGCACTTTGGACCGTTGCGTTGGAGACGACTGGAACCAAGCATGGGGGGCGTGGTACAATTGCCGATGCCACGGGCATTGATGTTTGTGTGTATGTGTCTGAGTCTAGGATGTGGTGGGTCGAATAGCGCACACGGCCATATACCCATAGAAAAAACCAGTGTCGAGATAAGATCAATCGGCTTTGAGTGGGAAACCGAATGCACGTCGCACTCGCCCCAGAACTGCAAGGGAGAGCCTCGACTTCCATATTACTACACGGCCGCTGTTTTTTCCGTGCAGTTCAATGAAACGATACATTACGATTCTTCCAAATCATTAGCAGGTAGTACCAGAATGATATGCGGGAATAGGATATTTGAATCGTTCCAGCCCGTCTCCGACGAGAAAGACGATGTGCACAACCCTGTTTTCAACTTGGAGAAACCGCCAACGAACTTAAATGTAATCGATCGGTTGTCCACGACAAGTCCGGCAACGCTTCCGAGCCTCTTTGGGGGGCCTGCGGTCCATAACAACACATACCAGGCGTTTTTGTTCTTAAATTACTCGCTGAAGCACGGGTATTCTCACCACGTTATGAGTGAAGAGGATATTGAAAGTTGTCGCTTGCGCTTTCTGCCCCCGCCAGAGCAGATAATTCGCGAGAAAGTACTGCTGACAAACGCGCAGGGGAAACCTGTAGCGGGCACTTCAAGGCGCTTCCGTCTGGGAAAGCGTGGCAAGTGCACACCAGGGCGAAAGCCCGTCACACAAATAGACGTAAATGACATTGCCCTTATGGCAAAACTAAAAGGCCACATGATGAATGGAAAGTTAACATCGTTAGCAGAGCTGTCGTCTATGGACATGTCGCACTTACAAACCCAGTGGGTGGGAGTGGATGAGTACATGGACAAAGTAGCAGGCCTGGCCGACGGACAAGTTGCAACAGTTTGGGCGGCCACCATGGACAGGTGGTTGACCCACGAGGCACTAATTGTCGGCGGTACCCTAGCCATGCAAATGCCGGAGGAGCTCGCCATGAATATAAAGCGCGATGTGTACAGAGAACTTATTCCCCGTATGGGGTCGCAAATGGGCGAAAAAATCCTTCAGTCGGCCCACGAATCCATGGTGGACTCGGTCATAGAATCTGTTTCTGGGAGCCTGCACGAAGTCGTCCCTAAACTCGTTACCGATGGTTTGGCCCCGGTGTTGACCTCGAGTTTAACCAGCTCGTTGACAGAGGCGTCATCGGTTAAAGCAACCGAGGACACGGGGGTCCAAATTTCTCGTTTGACCGCTAACGGCATTTCGTCTATTCTTGGAAAGTCCCTGACTCACTCAATTATTCCAGCGCTGATGCATTCCATGACGCACAATCCTCTGCAGGACTACTACTGCTACTATTGTTTCCACAAGAAGGTGTACTGTCAGTACTGCAACTACGCGCCTTCACAGTTGTATTATGCAATGTACTACGCAGGGTTTTATTCAACGTATTACACCAATTATTACGAGACTGCGTACGAAAACGCAGATTGCGACGGGAACGAAAACGGTAACGATGGCACGGGCGTGTTCAATAGGTGTGGGCACAAGAAAACAAACTTCGAGGGTGACGGGTTTGGAGCAAGGCGGTAAAAGCTCGAAGAGAACAGCAAAAACAAACGGGTAACAGAACAAGTTGACGTCACTGTAATTACAGAACAAGTTGACGTCACTCTAATCACACGATGTCGCTTTACCGAAATGGTAAGGAATTGCGTCTTTTAAAATTAAAAATCAAAAAGTCTTTTACAGGTTGTGTATTTTACTAAAACATACTACTTTTTTTATAAAAATATATATATAAATTTAAAATGTAATTCCAATATTAATGTGATGTGATGATGACTTCAATGTTTTTTTGTTTTTTCATTCATCATCATCACAATCATTTTATATATAAATAGTACTAAATATAATAAACATCACGCACCAATTATTTTTCTGCTGCTGTGCTGCTGCTGCCATCATCATATTATAATATATTATCACATGATTACTACTATCTATTACACCATGAACCATGATGGTATTATCTCATCACTTTTTTTCTTCTCCACCCCCCACTCTTCTTCTTCTGTTCTCTCAACATTACATTATGTCAATCAACCTTTTCATAATATTGAAAAGATGAAGTCAGTCTAATAACAATATAATAAAATAAAAGCACGAAACTATTCCATTAGAATAAATTGTATAACAACATTAATTAAAAAAAACGAACAACATCAAAGCAAACGATTGAAACGAGCACACCATCCACACCATAGCAGAAGCAAAATGTTCGCCGTTTCCCGCTCTACCCTGCTAGGCAAATTGAGGCGCGCAACCTCACGAACCACTCGGAAACGCCGTATGACCACTGTGAATGCCAATGCAGAGGAACCGGTACACGTGCAGTTAATGCAGTGGGCAAAAAAGAATCCTGAAATGGCAGCAGTATGTGGAATCTATATAGCTTGGGAATTGAGTCCGATCGGTCCTACGAAAATGATGTGGAACATTGCGGTGGATATGAAGGCGAAAACAGCTGCCGAAGAAGCGAAGTGGCAGAGAATTGAACTCACGGTACCCCCACAATTTCGAGAGGGTGATATTATGACCGTCCCTAACCCAAATTTTCCTGGGCAGAAATTTGAGTGCGCAATCCCAAAAGGAAAAGCAGCAGGAGATAAATTTAAAGCCAAACTACCTTGTTAGCTATACAGTAAATACTTTTTTAATAGAAAATATAAAAAATACATAATTAAATAATAAAATCGAAGAAGAAGAAGAAGAAATCGATTATTTATTATAATATTATTACTTGGTATAATTGTGATCGATCAATTTTTACACCGCACATCATCTTCCTCCCAAGTCCCAAGAGAGATATAATACATAAATATATATTATTATAATCACAGCAGCAGCAAAAAAAATGAGTCGATTTCTTTCTTTTTTCTTCGATTTTTCATCATCGTCGTGTTGTTGTTTTCTTCTTCTTTCCTTCTTCCTTCTTCCTCCTCCTTCTTTTCTTTTTTCTTTTCTTCTTCTATCTTATTTATACGTACGTATGATTGGAATGATATTTATAAAAAGAAATATTGTGCCTGCTGCCAACTTTTTATGAAAAAAAAAATAATGTGTTTCTTTCTTCTTCTCTTTTTATAATAACAACTAGAATAATAATGAATCACTTTGTTCTTGGTAGAATACAGTACTGTAGTAGAACGGCTTCAAAATGAAAAAGAGCCAATAAAAACCGCATGTATTTATTTAGGTTCGTCTTAGGAATTCAAGGCAGACACTATTAGGAATTAGTCTAGAACAAAAGGATATGAGTCGTTTTCGTGCGCCGACGCGAAAGTTGTTACTTCCTCTGTTGGTAGTCGTGTTGGGTCAATTCCTCTTTTTTGTCGCTGCCGCATCGAAAGACTATTACAAAACTTTAGGGGTGAAGAAAACTGCTACGACGAAAGACGTTAAACGTGCCTATAGGAAACTTGCACTGAAGTGGCACCCGGACAAAAACAAGGACAACAAAGAGGCTGCCACCAAGAAGTTTAATGAAATTGCAGAGGCTTACGAAGTGCTTAGTGACGACAAGAAGAGGAAAGAGTACGACAGTGGGGGTATCGGCAGCGCGTTTGGGTTTGATACTGGCAGCGGTGGCGCCCATCGGAGCGCCAATGACGTCTTTGCAGAATTTTTTAATGGTCAAGATCCATTCGAGGCAATGAGGGACATATTTAAAGGCGAAAATAGCTTTTTCGAAGAGGAAACGGTGGACGATTCCCCATCGTTGCAAGACCTCCAGAACGACCTGCTGGCCTTTTATCGAAAGCACAAACCCAAAAACTGCAACGCAAAGTATATCTCCAAAATACTGTCCAAGTACAAGGGGAAGGAAAAGACGTTGTACAAAAAGCTTGTCAAGAAATACGGCGCCGCGCCAGATTCGCTCTTAAAAGCGGGTAGTAGGGGCGGTTCGGGGCGGGGCATGCCCTCCATATTTGACGGGTTCGGCGACCTTGGGAATTTTGCCGGCGCAGGTGGTATGGGAGACGTTTTGGGGAACATGATGGGAGGCTCCTTTTCGTTCAGCAGCTCGACATCCAGCAGCTCGAGCGGAGGTACCTTTGAACGGACCGAAACGGTAGTACGAAATGGGCGAAAAGTCACCAGGAAGGTTCACGGCAACGAGGAAGAGACGTTTGCAGAGATTGAAGAGACCGAGGGCGGGCGCACAAGGCGCCGAAAAGGCCGCCGGAAGAACACCTTGCCATCCGGGGACTTGTAAGAACCAGCCATTTCATTTTTTTACTGCAAATAAAATGGCAACACATTATTTGACCCCACACGTGCTTGTGCTGTGTTGTGCAAAATATATTTTTACTCTCTTGTGTATTTAATATAAGAATTATTAAAACAATAATTCTCGCTGTAATTTTCGTTTCAATCAAAGCCAAATCGTTCCTTTAAGAAAAAGTCTAACCATTCAAAAGGAGGGCGCGTGAAAGAAAGATTCTCGATCCCTTCAACGACATTATTTTCAACAAAGCAATCTCTTGGTATCACCTTGGAGAATCAGAGTAGGGAGGACTTATCGTGCAGGAGATGGCATCATAATGTTGTAAAGTTCGTCCGGGGCAAACATTTCTCCAGCCAGGCGTGACGGGCTCAATGGCGACATGGCGTACTTGCTGCCGTTGGTCAAACGGTCAGGCGTCCTTGCGACGGCAGTGTCTTTTTGGAGCTGCATTTGGCGCTCACGCATCCGTTCCTTCTCTCGCTTGGTGGCGTACGTCTTGAACCTTCTAGCAGGCACGTCAATGCGCTCTAATTCATTGGTTGCCGGCGTGGAATTAGCGTTGCCTGCGTGGTTTGCAGCGTACCCCCCGCCGACGCCAGCGCTGCGGCCGTACGAGGTCAGGCCTACAGAGCCCGGGGTCGGGGCGTTCATCGTCGTGCCGCCCGGGGCAGAGGGGGACCAGTTGCCCCCGGGGGTGCCCATGGGGGACAATTCCTGGCCCATCCACGTACGGAGCAGCTTGTTGGTGGAGTCGGGGGTCGGGGGTAGCCCGCCCGGGCTGGGCATTGGTCCAGAGATAAGCCGACGCCTTTTTCGTTGCGCGCTGCCATTCCCCCCCGGGGTCCTGTACTTCTTGTTTGGCGTGAAGCGGAACTGGTTCGGCGTGGAGCCCCCCATCGGGGACCACATGTCCTCGCTGTCCGTGAACGAAAAGGAGAAGTCGTCCAAGTCCCCGTCCCCGCGCATGGGCGTCCCGCCTTGGGCAAACGCCATCCCGGACAAGTCCCACCCGGGGGAGGGCGCGGTAGAGTTGTTAACCGCCCGCTTGGCCTTTGCGCTCTTCTTCGGGGGCCTTTTGACCCCTTTTGTGGAGTCCTTCGAGTTCCTCCCCTTGGACGCGGCGGTGGAGTTGCCGTGTGCCCGTTTCTCTTTCAAAAGCTTCGCCTTTCGTTTCGCCGCAGCACTTTTATCTTTCGTCTTCTTGATCTTTCCAGCAGTGTAGGAGGAAATCTCCCCGTTCTTCAGCTTTTCAATTTTCCGTCGCATCGAACTGTTCCAGTGGTTCTTGATGGCGTTGTCCGTTCGGCCAGGGAGTAGCTTTGCTATCTCGGCCCAGCGGTTCCCCAACGTTTCGTGTGCGGCGAGGATGGTCTTGTCTTCCTCCTCGGTCCACGGCCCCTTGCGAATGTCTGGGTTTAGGTGGTTGTGCCAACGCTCGCGGCACTGCTTTCCGATGCGCCCCGGCAGGTGAGACGCAATAACCGACCATTTCTTTGGCCCATACTCCTTCACGAGTTGGATGACTTTGCTATCTTCGTCCGGGGTCCAGGGGCCTTTAATACAGTGCGGGTTGCCCGACTTTTTCTTTTCTACGGTGCCGGCCTGGGTGCCATCTGAGTTCTTCGAACTCTGTTTTACTACTTTCTTCTTGCGTTCGATTTTAGCTTTTCTTGCCATGGCCGAGGTGCTGTTGTTCTTTCCAGCCAGAAGTATTTTGTTCGCAATGGAAGGGCTGACCTTTTTCAAAGGCGCCCGTTTCGCCAACGCGTCCACGGAGAGCTTTGCGTGTGAGGGTTGCATGGTACAGTACCAACTCGTATGCCTTTTGCAACAGGATCAATACGCTTCTCGGTTTATACTGTCCGTCTTATGCTTTTGCGGAGAAGAGACTAACTAACGTGAAACTAGTCTTTGTTTTCCTCCTTCCTTGCCTTCGTACGTACAATTTTTTGTTGATCCCAAAACCTGTGAGGTAAACGTTTGTTCGTAAAGATGGATACTAAAGTGATCGATGCTTTCGTTTGTAAGACACTTTCTTTTCTATTTTTTTCTTTTTTGTTGTTGACTGACGATGAATTCAACAACAACTAACTAAAAAACTCATCTCCTTTAAAATCTATAATAGGATAATAGCAAGGACATACCATTTGGTAAGGAAGTCTTACGAATTTAAAAAAATAAATTATAAACCTTAACTTTACCTACTACAATGGTGAAAGTTGATCGAAATACTTATTATCAATGCTATGTTTATGTAACTTTTAAACAATGGTAAAGAAATTATTAATATATAGATAGTATAGGCATTGAAGTTAATTTTATATTTACAGGTAAATAGTATAGGGTTGTAAAATACATACGGAAATCGCGAAGAAGGAAGGTGAAAAATGTTGTTGGTTTAACAGGTGTATAGTACTGAAATGGAATCTATAAAATTCAAAAAAATAATTCGAAAAAATTCAAATATAAAAGATTTTAACATTGAATAGCATAGAAATATTTGCTCACACTGCATGCGAATACACTCCCATGAACAAAAGAATGAACATTGAATAGCATAGAAAGAATTAAAATAAATAGAATATGCACATAGCATTAAAGGAAAGGAAGGGGAGCCCTAATTTTAAAATTTTTAAAATGAAGATATATTTATTATAATTTGACCATAATGAAATAGCATTAAGCCTATTTAATGTTAATACTATTTGGATTTAATAAAATTTATTTTGTACCGAAATACCATTGAACAATTATTATTATAAAATAACGGAGAAAAAAGAAGTCGAAAAAAAATAGAAGTCGAAAAGCTAATGTCAAAGCACAAAACACGCTATTTTGGAATGGATTCCCCCTCCCTTTCTCCCTTTCCTTTCCTCCTCATCGATATTTCATTAATTTAGAAATAGTCACTAATTCATTATTAATACAGTGGGTTAGTCCTCGTAGAGTGACGTAGTCTAGGTAGGTAAGGTAGTGAGTGGTATTTCTACTTCTCGAATTCTGAGTCTTCATCCTCCAAACCTAAAACCCTACTATTTAACACTTGAAGCTTC
>JACLAC010013932.1_pt1 | contig 13736 bp, 7 predicted proteins | sample 8027881 | NCBI WGS metagenome assembly JACLAC01 (sample SAMN15725517, study PRJNA655200) | protist metagenome | isolation source: fluorescence activated cell sorting (FACS) single amplified genomes of... | place: Spain: Blaines Bay Microbial Observatory, Mediterranean Sea | collected 2016-01-19 | reverse complement strand
CTTAAGCTTCTTTAAGTTAATTATACAGAAATTATGTCTTCAATTAGAAACGGTGCGACGAAGGAAAATCCAATGGAGGAACCGTTGTTGAATAACTCAAGTATCAATGGAAAGAATAACGACGCTGAACCCAAAAAGAGTAAGAGAAGTTCAAAGATGTGGAGGAAGCTAAGAACAAGTGTAAAATTTACTGGATCTGTGAAAAATAATGCTAATATTGCAAGGGAAATGGAAGAAGGGATTAGATCGCAGCACTTAAAATTAAGCCCAGCTGATATTGATAAAGCTACTCTGTATATTCTAGACTCTTTTGAAGGTATGGGTATGACACATGGGGTTTCTCACGAAGATTTACTTATTCATAAAATGCTGTACGATTCATGGTTTGAACTTTGGTATATTGTTGCGATATGCCTTTACATATTTGAAGGCCTATTTACACATGTAGTTTTGGACCAGTATATGATATACGCTATTGTATTTGAAATTATATTTATATCAACTTTCGCATATGATATATATTTACATTGGATAATTGAGACTGATGATGATGAAGAGGAAACGAAACGTAAAGCATGGGAGGCGTATGAGGAGCTAAAGGAAAAAGAACGACAGGATCAACAAGAAAAAATCGATCATTTACACGACGTTTTCCATAGCTTTGACAGAGACGATAGTGGAACAATTAATAAACGCGAATTGCAACAAGCTTTTCGCGATCTAGGCATGAAGTTATCGCCCGAAGAACTTGCGAAGCTACATTCTCAGCTTGATTTAGACGGAGATGGCGAAATACATTTTCGTGAATTTCAACAGTTAACTAGTAAACTCTTCGGAACAGACACCGAAAAACAGGAGCAAAGCAAACGGGCATTTGAAATTGCCAATAATCAAGGTAACAGAAAAATATGTAATATTAAGATGCCTGAACCTTGGACAATATATCGAGGAATATTGGTTTTAATACAAGTTGTAGATTTACTTGCTTTTGTAATTTCACTTGGAGGAAGTACTAGATTTTCTCGTTTTACACGGCCTCTAATCTTAGTTTTGCGTGTACAAACGTTGCGTGTAGTATTAGTCGGAGTTCTTGTTGCAGGCGTCAAGATTGCAAGGGTTCTATTTCTAATTGCATGTGACATAGTCTTTTTTGGCTTCATCGGCTTCGTATTATTCAGCAAAGTGGAGGAATCAAAGGGCTTTACTACTCCATTTGATGGAATGCGGACCATGTTATTAATTTTAACTGCGCCGGGAACCGTCCTTGCAGATATGGAACCATTGCAAAGGCATTCCGATGGCTGGGCATCTCTTTATTTCATCATATTTGTTGTTGTTACAACGATGATATTTCAAAAGTTAATTTTAGCAAATGCCTATAGAAGTTACAAAGGATATCAAAAACAGCAGTATTTCGAACGCTTAAATAATAGCAAGAAAGCAGGAACAGAAGCTTTTAGAATATTGTCAGGCGGTCAATTAGCGATAACTATAGAAACGTGGCGTGTAGTATTTGCTGATTTAAGAGATGAACAACACCCAATGGTAGCGGATACGATATTTCATACTTGTGATATGGATTACTCATTAGTTCCAGGGAATAATGCGTTAGAACTGGATGCCTTTCTAGAACTAATAACACTAGCTAAACACACAGGAACTGCATTGAAAAGTTTAGAATTGCATGAAGCACATGAATTGACAAACTTTGAAGCAACGCAAATGAAAATGCGACAATGGTTCAAAGTAAAAGCAAATCTATACTTTTTCGAATTCGAAATCATTCATACAATAGTTGACCTTTTGGTAATACTATCAATTGCTCAATTATACGTATCGATATCGTATCCCGAGGACACTAATTGGGTTTATATAGGAATTGTTATTCTTGGATGTTTTACTCTTGAAGTTGGAACAAAGATGACAGCGTTTGGTGTAAAAAAATATTTGTCGTATGGTGAGCATATATTAGATTCATTTTGTGTCTTTGCTGGTATTGTTTTTTTCATATATGAAAAGGCAACACATTCAGAAGGCGGGACGTTGTATAACATTGCATTGGCATTACGTACTTTACGGGTATTAAAATTTCTATGGTTAAGTGAAACATTACATGGTTTATTGTGGACTATTATTAAATTAGGTGATTCGCTAGTAAAATTGTTTTTTATTTTGTTTGTCCCACTGTACATGTTTGCTACAGTTGCGCAACAAATATTTGGAACAACAGTTACTTTTCACGGATCCGAGGCGGCAAAAGCTACGAAATGGTATGCAGTGCGATCTGAATTAAACTTTGAAACTGGAATTAATTCAATGCGTACTTTATTTGAAATTACAACAGTCTCATCATGGAATATGGTAATGGAAGCTGCTGACATATTGTTTGGGAATAAACAATACACGTTTTGGGTAGAATTATTTTTTTTCTCATTTCGTATTATCATGACAATGATGTTTGTACCAGTTTTAACTGGTTTTTTAATTGAGAGTTTTGTTGTTAATTTCGATATTTATGAAAAAAATAAAAATGGTATAGAAGAAATATCATCTGCAAAAAAAGATGCATACGAAGTAAGAAGACTACAAGCCGGGGGCGATTTAATAGCCAAAAAGCGTGCTATGGCTTCGATGGATATGAACGTTTCTCATCCACAAGTGAAACATGTAAAAAACTTAATCAAAAACCAAAAGAATTTTGACGAAGTTGAGAAGAAAATATATGGTTTTGATCAAATTGTACAAAAGGCATTGATCAAAACGTTAAGGAGTGCTGTTCAGGGAGAGAAAAGTAAGCGTATTCTCGGTTATCGTATAGCTAAACAAACAGATAAAAAAACACAGGAAATTACCGACCGTTTTGCTGAATTACACGGAAGACACCGAGCATTAAGTAAAACCCACGAAGCGTTAAATAAAAGCCACCAACAATTGAATATAAAACATAAAGAATTAGCCGAAACACATACTTCTGTGTTAAAAATGATGGATAACATTGGGAAACAAAAGGGTGGTGATTCTGTAATTGTTTCTTCTTCAAAATGGCAATTGGTTAAAAATACATTTCTTCATAGCCCACAAAGATCTGAAGATTTGGAAACTTTAAAAAAAATGCATGAAAAAGGTAACGGTGATAATAATACGGATGATAAGAAGAAAGATGGCGATAACGAAGAAACACTAATTAATCGAAACGATTTAGAAGGCTTAATAACAAAAGTTGAAGAAAGTAATACACCACCATCGCCGCCACCATCTCCACCGAGTTGAGAAGAGTACACTATTTCGTGTGTACGTCGAATAGTAAAAGAGTGTAAAAAATTAAAATTGAAAGTATTGAGTGTGCGGATGAATAAAAAATACCGAATGGTTCGTAAAGTGAGGAGCCAATTGAAAACATTTTAATGTGTATACGCGCGCGTATATCTTGGTGGGTATGCATTACATTTATTTTTAAAATTAATCTGTGTGCGTCAAAATATTACAAATTTAACATATTTTTTTACGAGAAGTAAAATAATTACACCGAATCGTCAAAATTATAATTTACGAACCGTAAAATTTACGAGCGTATATAATAAATTAAATTAAAACACTTTTAATAAATAATTATTTTGAATGTGTTCATAAAAAAAAACAGAGCACATCTAATCATACAAAGACTGTCAATACAATTTTTTATTCACAAAGACAATCAAAGTAATGCTTCATCTACTGGAGATGAAGATAACCGCGACCTTTCATCTTCCTCTTCCGCTGGTGGCATTGGCGGCTCTTTTGGCACAACTGAGATTGCTAATATTTCCGAAACAGCATCTTCAACGATTTTTTCCTGTGGAGGGGGTGGTGGTGGTGGTGCACTCGTGGCACGTGTACGAAGTTGGCGCTTTTTCATTTCATATCTTAACGTTTCGTTTATATTTGACAATCTTCTGCTCTCTCGATTGACATTCATTATGGTTTTTTGATGTTTCATTACAGCTGCATCCTTGAGTTTTAATTGTCCTTCTAATCGAACTTTCGCATTTCTTAAACTGCGTATCAAGGCATCTTTAATTTGTGTATCTACCCCATAAATTTTTTTTTCTGTATCAGCCATTGTGGCACGGTCTTCTAAAATTTGTTTCACAACTTTATGCTTGTCATGTGTCACTGTGTGCGATATTGATCAAAACTATACTATTAATACTATTTCTCTTATATACATCTGTGTTCCCCCCCTTACATGTATCGGACATATGAGGATGTATATTTGATGTAAATATATATATATATATAAAATGTGTTCACACACATTAACATATATCGGATAATAATATATATATTAAATATACAAAAGCAAATTATTGGAAAAAGTTAAGGCATATAGCTGGATAGCACCATACAAATTAAAATATACATCACATAAATTAAAATAGTAATATGTATAGTTGTGCTATATAATCCTTAAATGAGACGGCAGATTTTTAAGATTTAAGATCTCAAAATTTAAACCTTAGGGTTGGTGATTTAGTATTGGACGAATAGCAGGTGTTATAATTTAATGCTGTGTATATATTATTGCGATAGACATATATGTACTTAGTAGAATGAACATGTTACATAGGAAACAAATCACACTAATCGATGAAACACCTTAAATTTATATTGCTGACAAATTAAAAAAATATCATATATCAATAATATACTGTATATCTACAGTATCTTCTATCGATAAACGGACGGTCGATGCAGTAGTACATGTGACTATGTATATATGTATAGGTATGTATATAATAGTGTAAAAGTTTGCAATACTTTTCACGATGGCAACATTGACGATGCTAGACAATGATGAAGAGGAGTGTACCCCTCGCTACGAGGAAGTAATGGTCTTAGAGTCCATGTATGAGAAGGAAATGGAATTTTCATTTGGAAAAAGATATGAGTTCAAATTGTTAAATTTAAAAATACCAGTTGTTCTTGATGATGATCATGATGATGCAAACAATGGTGCTATATCATGTGACTTGCATGCGACATTATCACAATCGTATCCAATATGTAAATCAAATTTTATAAGATTAGAAATTTCCATTTTGGAAAGGGCTATTTTAGATGAACTAATCATGAATTTACGTACGGAGTTAGACTTGTTAGATGTTGAAGAAATGCCAATGAAAGTACTACATAGCATTGAATATTTAAAAGAAAATTTACACCTGTATATAACTAAACAACGTAATAAAGCAAGAAATATGGTTGGAATGACAGACAAGGAAGACAGTACTGTATTAAAACACAATGATGATCATATTATTTGTAATGGATTTATGAGGGAATGGTGTTCTTTTGTATCATTATACAAAGATAGTTATATTAGTGGCCCTAATCGATTTGAAGTATTAGATACACTTGCAAATCATCGAAATTTAAATATTACTGGTATGGCTATTGCAGGAAAACCAGGTGGATTAGTAGTGGAGGGAAGAGAATCAGATGTAATTTTATTTATGAATTTGATGAGAACTGAATTTTTTGAAACGTTAAATCCAAGAGGTAGAAAATTGACTACAAGATTACAAGAACGATGGCCATTAGATGATGAAATGATGCGTTATAATGTAGCAAAAGCACGAAAGAATATAATAGATGATATTCATCAAAGTGTTAAACGGTCCAACGAAATTGTAAATAAAGTAATAAAAGCAAATAAAAAAGCCGAAAATGAAAGATTACAAAAATGGGAAGAGGATGATAAATTATTGTTAAAAACATTTGAAGAAAAACGTCAATTAAAAATGAATGATTTAGAGATGGAAGCGCTATTATGTTTGGGGCCACCAACAGTATCAAATATGAAAAAAAATACATCACCAAATAAGACAACAGCAATCACAACAAAGAAACATGATGAAAGTATAAGTAATAATAATAATAGTAGAGATGAAAAAGGAAAAGACATCATTGATGATGAACAACATCGGGAACATGTGTACCATATGTTGAAAAAATCTTATTCAAAAGAAGAAATTGATTTAAAACGAAAATTTAAAAGTTTTATGGTATTAACTGGCGGTAATAATAATGGGTATGAAAGTGCATACCAAGATGCAGGGGTATTGTTAACAAGAGAAGGGTTAAAGTATGGCTTTGATTCCATGTTTTCCTACAGGTTTTCATGAAATGTAGAAGTGTGTGTGTAGTTTTAGTTTTTATTTTTGTATAAAAAAAAAATACCCCATTTACTCTTTTTCCTTTTTTTAATTAATTTCTCGTGTGTTCTGTGTTCTTAAATTTTTCTTCTACGTTCGTAATAAACTACCACCAAATTCCAACAATCCATGCCCAAATACACTTTTTCCACATAGGTGTCGTCTGGTGTCCAGAGTAACCGTAGATCATATCGTATTAACTAGTATGAGTTTTGTATACTGTAGGTACCTATATCCTATTATTATTATTATATCTTAAAAAAAAAATCATCAAATATAATATAATATTACCTGGTATGCTGGTATCACGTATTAATTAGACTACAGTAGTACCTGGTACTTTTGGTATAATAATATGATGATGATGATCAAAAAAGGAAGAATGAATTGATGCAGAATGCAGTATCAGGATATGCAGTATATAAGTAATATATCATATATCATATATCATATATTATAAATTATAAGTGCATAACTGCAACGTCAACACTTTTTAAAACACAATAGATTCTTGTATCTGTACAAATAAATAAACGAATTTAAAAGTGTTTAGTTCGTTTCCAAGAACAATTTCACTACACTAATATTTCTTGTTTTGCCTTGTCAGCAACAATTACGCAGGCGGGAACGGAGGAGCAATTTATATAAGCGGATCTAATTCTATTCTAGAAGCTATTGGGGGCCATTTTGACCAAAACAAAGTTGGAAACAGTTACGAAGGGGGAGCTATTTACTCTAATGGCTACTGTGCTTTGCATGGCACAAGTATAACCAATAATCTTGCAAGGCAAGGCGGCGCAATAAAGACAGTACGGGGACAATTAATTATTACAAATGGGACAAAAATAGTTAATAATTATGCTTTAACCTCAGGCGGCGGTATTTCTATAAGTATTACTTTATCTGTTGTCATATCAGATTCATTAATACGTGGCAATAGTGCCGTTTATGCTGGTGCCGGTATGCACATATATGGCAATACAGTATTTAATGAAGGGCCATCGATTATATATTTGAAGCATGTATTTGTGGAGCAAAATAATGTGACACAGAGCAAATTAGAGGCAGGCCAGATTGTGACACCTAACCAGGCTAACGGAGGTGGAGGCATATATATGGAATTTAACTCTGTGCTATTCTCCCGCGAATCTTTATTGTTTGATAACTTTGCCACAAATAATCAAGGCCACCAAATGATGACACATAACGGGACATACGGAACACCGTCCATCACACTCATCAACACCAAATTTGTTCAAGGGACAAACACAAGCAATGTTTATGGATACGATTCAAGTAAACAAATAGCAGGTATTGAGCAATTCATCCCCCCCACTACATGCACCCCAACCCTGTGCACCTCCAATGGGTATACGAACCCCATCTGCATCAACAAATCCAACCCAAACGAAGGCGTTGTATGCTTTGTCGGATGTCAACCAGGAAAGTATGGAGCCAACGTTTATGCCTGTCACGACTGTCCAACAGGAAAGTATGGAACCACGGCGGCCAAAATAACCGAGTCAGAAGCGTGTGCAAGCTGTGCTGCAGGGCGATACAACCCTTCCGCAGGCCAAACCTCCTGCATGTCGAATTGTCCTCCTGGAAGGTATGGAAATGTTACAAAAGCTCGTTCCATAGACGAAGGATGCCCCAACACATGTCCGCGGGGTCGGTATGGTCATGCAAAAGGTAAAACTACCCTTGCGGAAGCTTGCAGCTCTGTATGCGAGCCTGGAAAGTATGGCTCACGCATTGGTCAGAATTCTGAAAGCGACTGTTTGGTCTGTCCGAATGGCTATTTTTGTGAACGCGACGGTTTAAAAACCCCATGTTCCTTAGGTAAATATGGGATATCCGGTCAGAATGCCTCTTACAAGGCAAAAGAATACGAAAACAACGTGTGTCAAGCATGTCCAGCATCCAAATACGGGGTATTGGCAGGTCAGTCGAAGCTTCGAGACGCGTGCATGGATTGTCCAGCTGGCCGATTTAGCCTTACCACCGGCTTAAAAAACGATACAAACAAAGTAAAAGATTATTGTCCTAAGTCGTGTGGTATGGGATTTTATCTAGAGTCAACTTTAGAAGACAATCAATGCACCAGATGTCCTCACGGAGCCTTTTGTCCTGATGCCATTGATGCTCTTGGGATGCTAGCCAAAGCAGGTTATTGGCGCGTACCGAATACAACCAGGTTTATTGCATGTTTAAATCCCTGTGCTTGCCTTGGAGCTTTTAATGACGGTATTGGTTGCAAGGAGAAAGTGTTCTTAAATGATGCCGACGAAGGCTGTAACAGTGACAAAGGTTTCGAAGCTGGCTCCGTCCTCTGCGCCAACTGTCGTCCTGGGTACAGTCGTGATGGCGCAGCAGGATGTAAGCCTTGCTACAAAGGCGAATTGAAGCTTTTGTTTCCCATTCTGGTTGCCGTTCTCATTTTATTACTCTTGCTTTTCTTTATATGGTCTACCGTCGTCAAACGTGGCGGTGCCTTTCGAGTATCCGATGGTGCCAAAAAAATATTTGTTTCCTTTCTTCAACTGGCCGCGTTGGCCTCTACCATGAATATTCCATGGCCAGAAGGGTATTTTGAACTTTTTAAAATGCAGAGCATGGTTTCCTCAGTAGGACAAGAATACATCGATATGCGTTGCAGCTGGTCCGGACCCGTGTCCATCGCGCAAATTCAGTATATTAAAACCTTGGGCTATGCGCTAACTCCTGTTATGTTGGTACTTCTCTCGGTGGTGGGTTGGTGTATCTGTGGTGGAAGGTATCCACCCGAGAAGCGGAATGCCATGCGGACAGGAACTATTGTGTTGGTTTTATATTTTGTCTGGCCTGCAATTACCTCTAACATTCTTCAGCTGTGGAAATGCTATGATTTTGGAGAGGGAATAGGCGAGGTATTTCTCATCGACCCAGAAACCAAATGCACTGACAGTACCCATTTGTTATGGCGCAATCTATTGGGTTGGCCGTGTGTCCTTGTGTATATCCTTGGTTTACCAATAGCTGCAATATCTTGTCTAGATGATCTGCCAAGGATAGGTTTCTTCCAACAGATGATATCTGGTTATGAGTCGTGGGTATTGTTAACAAGAGAAGGATTAAAGTATTGGCTTTGATTCCATGTTTTCCTACAGGTTTTTATGAAATGTAGAAGATGTGTGTGTAGTTTTAGTTTTTATTTTTGTATGTGTGCGTATAAAAAAAAAATACCCATTTACTCTTTTTCTTTTTTTAATTAATTTCTCGTGTTACTTAAATTTTTCTTCTATGTTTGTAATAAACTACCACCAAATTCCAACAATCCATGCCCAATGATACTTTTCCCACCATATTGAATCGTATATATAGATGTCCCTTCATGTACTTCAAAGGTATCATCTTGCATTAAAAAACCATGTTTCCATTGATCCCGACTTACATGGATTTGTAAATATTCATTAACACCTTTTAAACCAATTGAAAAATACAAATCATCTGGTACTAAATGTCCAATTCCATGACCAACATTTTTTTTCGCATTGTACCATTTTGGTGCAATCTCTTTCATATGCGTCATCCCATTAAATGGTATAATAGGTTGTGATTTGCTTGGTCCCATCAATCCACCGGCAACCATATGTTTAAAACTAGTGCCATAATGCACAGCTGTTCCGGACATATGTGTATATGGATGGCCATTAATAAATATTGGTTTTTCAAAGGACACGGTGCCAAGCCATATATAACGACTCATATTAGTCCATTCACGTTTACCAAAACTATGATCTCGAAACCCTGGTATATTTTTTAAATTATAATTTTCTTGATTTGTATCATGTCCAATATTTAACCGAATAGAACCATTTACTGATAAACCCATTTCATAATGTTCTTGATGCTCTGATTTTAAATTTTTAAAAAATTCGATGGTCCATGGTCGATTAGACATGGCTTTAGCAACTGTCATTTGGTCCCAATCTTTTTGATAATAAAATGCAGGATGAATTACATTAACATTTAAATTTAAATTTGCTTTCACTGATTTCCCATTCGAATGTTTTCGTACTTGCCCATTATATTTTAAATTCCATCGTTGCATTGGTACTTTACATGTATATTCCAATTTATTTCCACGGCTATCAGATGCAAATATATTAATTTTTCCAGGTATTGAACGTTTTACAAAATCGTTTGGTATGGAATATGTTTCACCATTTATATCAAACATTAACCATGGTGTAACTTTACTGGCATTTTTTCCATGAAAACCTAAACGTGTCGTTACACATATTTGGTATTGGTCATTTGGCGGGGTATTGCACCACCAATAGAAGCTATCGTTGAAATATTCACTTGTACTATTATCATAATGTCTACTTTCTAACCATTTTTCAGATTTTAAATTTGATTGTCTCGGCCGAACTAATTTTGAAAATTTAATTAATATATAAGATAACATTACTTTCCATGTTGGTCCAGGTTTTGGCTCAAGAACTTCTTTGTTCGGCGGTGTATAACATGCTCTTTCAACAATAGTATATAAATAAATGATAGAAATATACAATATACCTATTGCAAGTCCAAAACAAGTAGTGAAAAATGATTGATTTTCGATATAATTATTAGATATTATATCTTTCAAATAATAAAAAAAGCCATCATTATTATCCTCCAATAAAATAATTATCATTTTATATTTGTATAGGTACGTATGTATTGATAATTTTTTCCTTGTGTCTTGTATCAGTATATATGTGTGTACGTGTATGTGTATCCAGTTAAAATATATGATGTATGATTTGATTGGTTTACAAAATTTGTTTACGTATGACACACACATCATCGTTATTAATTTTATCACAAACCAAAAGTTCTAATTCAATTTGAATGTTGAAATTTGATTTTTATTGGTTTTTATTATTATATAGAAGAATAGGAAAATAGAATTAGAATATACATATTATATGGTGGAATATAATTTAAAAAAAAAAAAATAATAAAATTAGAAACAATTAAAGACAAAATAAGTTATCTCAATTGACGTAGACAAATTAAAAATTATTAAAATATCAAAATGGATGGTAACTTTATACAACAATGCTTGAGTTTTTTATTAGTAGGTGCATTATGGGGTTGTACAAATCCATTTTTAAGAGAAGGTTCGAAAGATGCAATAAAACATGAAGAGGAAGATACAACATCAAATGACTCTTCTGAAAAAAATAAATCATCCTCATGCTTTAATATGCTACCGACTTTTGTACAAGAATTAATCAAAACATTTACAAATATTAAATTTATTATACCATTTGCATTGAATCAAAGTGGCTCCATGGTTTATTACTATCTCTTAGGTACAGCTGATATATCGTTAGCAAGTCCAATTTGTAACTCTTTAACCTTTACCTTTACTGCAATAACATCATGGTTAATTGGTGAGAAAATAGATAGTCCATTTTATACTATCATTGGTATTATATTTGTTTTATTTGGTGTAACATTATGTACATTAAGTCGTTTAGAGTCTTAAAAAATACTTTATATTATATGTTTTACTCTCTTGTTTTAAAAATAATACTTCGTCGGTGTGGTGCATGCATACCATCAGGCATACGAATATAACAAATATAATACCATCATTATATATTTAATTTATCATACGCATAATTTATTGTTTTAATTTACTCATGATAATTCCTACTCTTCAAAAGAATACAATAACACATATTGAAATAATCTATCTCACACTAATGTGTTGATATTCCCATAATAGAGAAAACCAATGAAGGTAAATAGATGGTATCAACTACTCTCATTATATTTATCCGAAATGACATCTTTCGGATGATTATACGAACATAACATTCATGTGAAGAAAACTGAATTATTAGATTGTGTTACATCTCTGAACTGAACGAAACGCACCCTCCACATCTCCTTCACTTATTCATCTTTTTTTGATATTGTTTTATTGTCCATGTTTTTAATTGCATTGCATGGACTGTATCCATAATATTTTTCAATACACCATTTGAACCATTTACCATACGATGTCGATCTACTAAATTAACACCTTCGAAAACATCAGATACAATTATAATTTTAAATTTATCACCACATCCATCCGATAAATCTTCAACAGATAAGAATTCAATATTGTCAAAACCTGCTCGTAATTGTTCTTCAATTTTTTTACATGATTCATGATTCTTCTTTTCTTCTTCTTCTTCTTGTTCTACATCCATCATATTTTTCAATAAATCAATGTTTAACATTTTTGATGCAACACGCCATGCACCATATGGATCAATAGTAGCACCATCTAATGTTTTAATAATTTCCATTTCTTCCTGGTCCATCATTGTAACATTGTTATTATTATCATTCTTCGTTCCATCAACATTACTACTACTTAATTGAGTGATCATTTCTTCAATATTGTTTGCAACATAACCACCACCTAATCCTTTAATTATTTTACCATGATTAATTTGATTATCAATCCAGCATACTACCGTACATGGGCATTTCATTGCAACTGTTTCAACACCAACGCCACTTGAACTTACAAATGCATAGCTACATGAACTTAATAATGTTGCCATATCATTTGCATCAACCCATGATTTACGTTCAATTTTATCAACACCAAGTTTATCAGAATATTGTTTGATTATTTCATTTAAATTTTGCATATCACACATTTTATCTGATGCTAATACGTATAACTTTTCCTTACGACGTTGATCAAAAAATACACCTGGTGTATTTAATAACATTTCAATACAATTTTTCGTCATTCCTAAAGTATCTGCTCCACCAAAACATATAATAGTACCTGATCTAATATAATTCTTTCTATTATTATATTTTTTTGCAATTGATGCAAAATCTGGTCGTAATAATAAATATTGTGGTCCAATTAAATTTTCAACATTATCATCGTCTTTATTAGTTTTAATATCATTAAATTTCTCAAAAACTTGCATCGGTGCTAAGCGCATGGCAACATTTGTTACACGAATTTGATGATCATCCATAATCATAATTTTTATATTATTCATAGTAGAATTGTTATTATTATCATTATTCATTGTAGTATACAAATGATTTAAATATTCATCAGTAATTTTATAATGGTCAATAACAATCCATGTTGCGTTTGATTTTCTAGCCCATTTTCCAACTTCTTCAGCTTCATTCAAATCACACGCACTTCCATTTGGCAATTTCAAGTCTTCATCTTTCATGCTACGATCATATAATTTTTCAACTGCATTTGGACTATTATCACTTGTTCCACAACTAGCCCATATTACATTAACATTACTCATTTCATCAAAAACACTTGCTAATGCTTTACTTCTGACTACATGTCCTAATCCAATAGTTGAGTCACCATCAACACGAAAACATATAGTTGTATTAATATTAGTATTGTTCTTATTAAACGATGCCATCTTTTTTTCTTGTATTATAATACTATTACCTGGTTTTTGTTCTGTTTATGATACTATAAACTGGTACCTTTATATATATATGTATATA
>JACLAC010002745.1_pt1 | contig 13736 bp, 7 predicted proteins | sample 8027881 | NCBI WGS metagenome assembly JACLAC01 (sample SAMN15725517, study PRJNA655200) | protist metagenome | isolation source: fluorescence activated cell sorting (FACS) single amplified genomes of... | place: Spain: Blaines Bay Microbial Observatory, Mediterranean Sea | collected 2016-01-19 | reverse complement strand
TAGGTAATAGAAATCCATATCGATTTAAAATTGTTGTACCAGAAAGAGCTTTACATAGATTAAAGGAAGAGTAAACCAGGGAGAGGTAAAACTAAAAAAAGAAAATGTCTGTTTTGGTTTTCTGCTTGTTTTTTCTTTTATTTTTACGCGCGTATTATATTTTAACATCTCGTAAAAAAAACATATAAACTTTAATATACGAACACCGTAATTTTTACGCGTCGTACGAAATATATTTTTCGTAAAAAAACTCTTTTGTGGTAATGCATATCCTTCTCTTTTAAATCCACTTTTGTGTCCATGTTTTTACCAATGTAGGTAAATTTGCATTATCTAATCGAAATAATTCTTTTAAATGTTTCAAATCTAAAATTAAACGTACTGCTTGATAATGTAAATCATATTGATTTACACTTGCTTTTTGGGCTGCCATGACACCATTGAAACGTGTTCTACTTCCTGTTCCAACCGCTTTGCATAATCCCAATGCAAGTGCTTGTTCAAATGCTTTAAACATGATTTTCTTGGTAAACGTATATGTAGAAACACCAATACTACCACCTTCATCCTCCAAGCGTAATAATCTAACATATTCTTCATATATCGATTCAAAGTTGTATGGTATAGAATTACATTTTTCTAAATGTGCCATGGATATTAATAATAGCATTTCAACCACATTTAAAGATTTAAATGATAATTCACGTCGATCTACACTATAATCTTTAAATGAGCCTTCAAAGTTAGATAACTTCAAAAATGGGGGAGCGTATGATTCGCGTTCATTGTTTACTAAATTCAATTTTGATAATGCAACAGTTGATGCATTTAAAAACCATTTCACAGAATGGCCATAATTATGATATTTCTTGAAAGCATCTCGAAAATCTCTGTTCTTGAACAAATCTTGAATTTCATTATTCCATCGTTTAGCGAATGCTGATACATTAGTGGTCGTTCCGCTACTGCCTCCAGTCGCAGCATTAGCAGTTTTTCCCTTTGTCCGTTTCCTTTTGTTTTTTTTCCTCCCACGTTTATTTTTATTATCATCATTGTTATTATTATTATTGCTGATGTTATCTTGATTATTCATGAACGCTTGCGATAATAGTAGTCTCGATTTAATGACATCTAATTTATTTTCAAATGATATTGGTGGTATGAATATTTGTCGATGTGAAAATCTTGACTGGATTCTTTTCTCAAGTGATTCAACGACATCGATTTTTTCTGTTAAACCTACTACTGCCATTTGAGTCTCGCCCGATTGTAAAATATCAAGAAGCGTGTATAATAAAGTTTGCTTGGACCTTGTTGCAAATTCTTGAAATTCGTCTAAGATAAATACCATTGGAACACATACTCCTTTTGCTTCTCGTAATACGTCTAATAGCAATTGCAAGTGATGTGCAAAGCTTAACGATCTTGAGCCGATCTTGTAAGATTCATATTCTAAAAAGAGTTGACGACTTATTTCCCGCAATGCAATTTTCTCATCTGCGTGCGCCATACCATTTAAACGTATCACAACAAACGGTGCTGTAGATGATAATTGACCAACATTATTATATCCATTCATCATCAATACATCATCATCTTTCTGATTATGCCCTTTATTGATATCATTAATATTATTCCCATCATCATGATCATCACCATTCTCATCTGCATCATCTGCGTCATCAACAGAAGCACCTTCCTTAGGAGATGGAGGTTTTCCCATAGCATCTGCAATTTCACGTCGTACAGATTTCAACCCAAGTGTAGCTAAAAACTCTTGATTTCCACGTATTCGCTTTAATCTATCTTTTTCATATTTTGATAAACCGGCATCATCATCATCACTACTAGCATCGTCGCCTCGGTTATCACTATCTGCATCAACGTCTATTACATTTTGTTCCTCGCCTTTATTATTATTATTTTTATTACTATTTGTTTGAGGAGATGGGATAATTTGATTGTTATGAGGATATATTTCTCCATTCTCAACCAACGTCATTAACATCAATGATTTATCATTCAACGTTATTTGATGTTTTAAAATGGCATCTAATAAAACCTCAACTTTGTAAATATATCCAACGCCGAGTGCTTTTAATCGATCGGTAATGCTATTATGAATGACCTTTTTCTTAATACTATTATTAGTTTTATTGCTTTGTTGACTAGATGACATTTCACCTACTTGACTTGATGCATTGTCATTCTCTAAATCTTCTTTAGTAGCTATCACCAACAATCGCTTATTATTGACTCTGCTTGAATATGCAACTGGGGATAATGGGGATAAATCAGCCAATGAATTACGAGAGGGCACAGGTACAAAACCATTTCTTGTCAATGAATTAGGTTTTGGCAATGAATTGAGTAAAACACCACCTGCATTTGCAATGACTCGACGTAAATCTGTACGACCTGGCTTCACACTGGGTGAAATCCAAACTACGGTGTGTTGAAGCAGCGCGCCTACATTTCTTCTTCGACTAATCGCAGTTGCAATTGAAATTCCATACTTATTTTCAAAATTTTGATCTTCAGGCTCATATCCGGTTTCATCAACTGCATGTCCTGCAGTCACATTCGCATACAACCATTCCTCACTGACTATGTGTGCCGGTCGGTCACTATGTCGTACATCACGATCTAGAACTGGCTTTGCAAGATTTTCTAATAACTCCGGTGTTCGTTCAATATTATGATTTTGAAGAATAATATGAGTAACATTCGAGTTCATAGTTTGTGATATTGTGCCATTGAATTTTCGTACGAGGCGGTTGAAATCTACGTCATCATTTTTAATTTTGCCCATTAAATATATTCGTGGGTGTGTGATTCGGCTGCGTTTATTTTTTTTACGAGATTTGCTAGAACTGGTGCTATTGCTACTACTGACACGATTACGTGATAAGGATAATCGACTACTACTACTACTACCACTCTCATTTCTTGGTGATCGTAATACTAAAGGGCGTCGAGGATGTCGATTAACACCGCTGCTTTTGCTGCTGCTACTACTACTACTAACACTGCTACTGCTGCTACTTCTACTAATAGATTGCTTCTTGCTACTTAAAATCGGATCTTCTGCAATTAAGTTGTTAATTAAAATACTGTTGTGGCGATCGCTAGTGCTGTTGCTACTACTACTACTAATACTACTATTACTATTACTACTTGCACTGCCGTCATTCTTTTTTTTCTTTTTGCTACTTCGACCAGATTTTTTCTTTTTTGGTGTTGTGCTTGTGAATTTCTTTTCCATTGAATGCAACACATGTTTCACTATTAAGCTTTTTCCACCACCACGTGCTCCTACAAGCAATACAGAGTTATTCTCTGCATCTGATAAAGTTCTTTCTAACAATCGCTTTACTTCTATGCGTTCCTTATCGATACCAATTAATGTTTTCGATTCAGGTAAATATGGTTGTGAAAGTTGCTTACGTAAAGCACTTTGACATTTCTGAAATGGTTTAAATAGTGGATGTTGTGGACGGAAAATAGTACGCAGTATTTTCTTTGGCTTATTATTTATGTATACATTGTTCATATTCTTCAACATATTCATATTCATATTTGTAAGAGCAGCATTTCTCCTAGCGCCACTGACAGTAGTTGTAGTAGTTGTAGTAGTTGTGGTAATGTCATTACTTTTACTATCATCGTCATAAATTTGAAGATGATTATCCTGATCCTTTGTAATTGGCATTGTATGGTTTGTATTGTTATTATTATTATTTCTCGTTTTCTTCTTCCTGCTAGACAATAATTGAGATACACCAGCATTTGCTTTGCCAACTGAACGCAAACTATTTCGGCTATTTGAGTTGTTTGATCTTTTAGCACTATTTAAAGCATTTGTGCCATTCTTATCGTGATCTTGTGGCTCTTGTTGCTCTTCAGGACCAAAATCAAGTTTTTGTATTGTTAAATCTTTTTTCCCATATCGTATTGCTGGTGTGTCAAAACTATCAGAAGGTGATATATCAAGCAATATACGATTGTTGTTCGTCCTCTTATTTTTTGTAACAGAAGCCATGCCCTGTTGTCGCCTAGACGAAGTAGATGATGACGACGATGATGAATAGGGGGGATCAACTCTTCTTCGTTTGAAACTTGACGACGAGGAGGAGGAGGAAGATATTGAAGATGAAACGGAGGATTGCGAGGATGATAAGTTTCTTAAGTTACTTCGACGGCGATTGCTATTATTTGTAGATGTGGTTCCCCTCATACTTGATCCACCAACACTTGATTGAGATCCTGTAAAATTTGAATTCTTTCTACTGGATCTATTTGATGCAGCGCCATAACTCATGGTGCTGTTTGTGCGAAATGATTGTGCATCACTATTGCCAAAATTGTTATTCATAGTAGTTTCCTTATTATTATTCTTTATAGCTGAACCTTCGGGTGTCATCAACCCTTTCTTAACTAAAGATCGCATCCGCAACTTGGCATCAAATTTACTAAAGTTTTTTAACTTAGCTACACCTTTAGGTGCATTTTTTTTTACACAGTTGGTTTTCACTTGTTCAGACAATGTTGTTTCAAATTTTTTTTTATCACTTACGGGTATATTTTGATTTGTTATCATATCATCAATAATAGCTAAAATAAATTTATCAGATTCAGTAGCCATTGTTTTATTATTACTCCCCCGTGACGATGATGAAGTATTCATTGCATGTGGTGTGATTTGTGACATTTTTAAAATTTAACTTACTATATTTTTTCTACTTCTATTGAAGAATAGGAAACTATGATGAATGGAATTACTTCTTCACATATCATGATATATCTCTTTATATACATCTAATTATTCATCTTTCTATAACTCATATTATTATGAATCTATTCTGATTTATTATTATTATTTTTGTCGTCTATGATGTATCAATTGTATTCCCATGCTAATTACCACAATCAATTACCAATTCACATCTTCTTTTCTAGATGTGGTGTGAGGTGTGAGGATTTTCAAAACTCTCATCTTCCGCCAAAAATTAATTGAATAATTGGAAATAGAATAGATCATTTTAACAAGGTTGTGTCATTGTAATTATTTTATGAAAATACAATAAAATGGCAATTTTATATAAATTAATATATAATTAATATTATTTCTTCATGATACTATTATATTAATTAATACTGTTTTTAATAATGGAATTATATATTTCAAAAAAATGTTGGGTGTGCATGCATCAATTCCACTAACACACCCATTCTTCAACTTATAGCACACCATGTACTTTAATATATTAGTTTATGTGTAAGTCGGAGTACAGATGGTAAGCGAAGAGGCGAGGATATCGAGTAATATTATATTGGCATATATTATTAGCATATCAGATGTATCGATTTATATAACGATTTTTTTGTATTGTAATATCTGTGTATCTATCTACATCTAGGCTTTACATATCATCATATATACAACAAAATGTATTTATTCATCATTTATATAATAATATTATCTATTTCATTTACCATCACTATCACGGCAAATGATGTGACGGTGAATATAAAAAATATTACAATTCCGACGGTAAATTATTTTCCATATATTTACAATTGTGGTGGAAAATTTTTGAAATATAAATTACCTTGCCTAAATTTATCCAAAGTAAATTTTTCAGATGTCATTGATAAAGATCATGTATCGATAGAATTAGAATCAGAATTTATCAAAGTAGTAATATTACCAGCAATGGGTCGTGTGTATTCAATCAAATATAAACCTACAGGACATGAAGTTTTGTGGAAAAATGATATAGCACGTCCCGGAGGTGCAAATAATGATTTAGGATGGTGGCTCTGGATTGGAGGTATTGAATATACTTTACCAGGGGAAGAACATGGGTATACATGGGCTTTGGATTGGGACTGGAAAATTGTGAACGATATAGATGATAATAATAATAATAATCCAGTTGTAATTACAACAGTAATTGAGCCAACAACTGGAGTAAAGGAAGAATTAAAATTCCAAATACGACCAGCAAACCTTGCCGCTTTAACAACTTTTGTGGATATTCATAATCCTTCACTGACTTTTGAAGCACATTTTGCTCACTGGACAAATGTACCTATGGTTCCAGGTGGTCTTAATCAGTTAACAGATAATACTGAATTTTTTGTTCCTACTGAATTGATTTCTGTTGCAAAACGATGGGAACAAAATTTAGGTCCGCATATCCAATCATGGGAAACATGTCCTTTACGCTTTATTAAAAATTGGGTAAATGGAACACGAATGGGTGATTTTATGGCTGAAAATATGACCGATGGATTTTTTGGAGCATATAGTCATGATTCAAATGAAGGCGTCGTACGAGTATTTGATATTACAAAGACCCCAGGATTAGATACATGGACCTATGGTTTTCATCCAAATCATACTGTGCCGATGGGAAGTGGGAAGAATTCAAATGGCTATGCAGAAATGTGGGGTGGGAATGTTAAAAATTTTCCAGATGAAAAGGCCACCTTGGGGATAAATCAATCAGTTTCTTGGATTGAAAGTGTATATGCATTTCATCAAACTAGTGGGATTTCTTTTTCCAATTCATTATTTACTAGCTATGCAACTATTGAAAACATTTCATTAGGAAATAACCTGAAACAAAAGCAACAAAAAGTAAACTTATCGTTGTGTCCAACAACAATATTTAAAAAGGGATCAATTATGATTAAAATTGTGAAAAAAAAAAATAATAAAAATATTGTCTTGGCTAATCGAAAAATAAATACAGGTATTACACCACAATCTGTATTACAAAATGAGATATTCAATATTATTTTAAATGATGATGATATCATTGAAATTATTGTTTATAGTAATAAATATGATGGTCATTTGTTTAAAGAGATTGGTCGATTTGAACCAAATGTATCATAATTCTCGTATGCATATCTTTAATGTAGTAGTATATTGTTTAGTATACCTGGTAGTGTAAATAATATAGGAGCAATATTTTTTATTATTAGCATCACCACAAATATAATAATATATATATATCATAATATAAACATTTAACATCATTTTCCCATCTTCTGTATATATATAAACGTGCAATACCATCTTTAAGATTTTTACTAATATCACAAGTATACATCATTTAATAATATTTATCTAATACATAATTATTCCATATCAACAATATGAATTTCATAACATTGATATTACAATTATATACATTGCTAGCATGTTTCACACTTATGCACATTGCAAAAGCACAACAAAATCAAGAACCTAACCCACCAAAATGGCCTTCCAGTGTCCATGTATTTGCACCAACAGATGACATGCAAAAAATTCAAGATATTATAACAGCTGCGTATAATACAAATGGCGGACACACACCATCAAATCATGGTCAATTTTCATCTGAACGTTTTGCATTTTTATTCAAACCTGGAAGTTATGATGTAGACTGCCCAGTTGGTTATTACACTCAAGTCTTAGGACTTGGAAAACTACCATCTGATGTGGAATTTACTTCACCAAAAGGTGTATATTCGCAAGAGCAAGATTTTACAGTTGGTGGGGCATTATCTACTTTTTGGCGGTCCGCGGAGAATTTTAAATCAAGCGCAACTAATAAATGGTATGTAGGTGTTGGTATGATGTGGGCCGTATCACAAGCTGCGCCATTACGACGTATTGAAATTGAAAATAATTTATTATTATATGAATATGAGCCACCCATTCCAGGTGCAGGCGAAGCATCCGGTGGATACTTTTCAAATATTTACGTCCATAATACAGTCTCTACCGGGTCACAACAACAATGGTTTGCAAGAGATTCTACGATTAACTTATGGCAAGGTGGTGTATGGAACATGGTTATTTCTGGTATAGATGGGAAACAAATACCTCCAAATCATTGTGGAAACCATAATGGCACAATACCTATGACTACTATTGAAAAAACACCAGTAATTTCTGAAAAGCCATATATAAAATTTGATGTGAAAACAGAGAAATTTTTTTTACAAATTCCCCCATTAAAACATAATAGCCATGGGGCGGACTTCATTGACAACGATGAAAATGGTAATAACCCAATTTTAAATGCAACGCAATCGATTGATTTTTCAAATGTATATGTAACCCAGTTAGATGATACAGCGATGATTATGAATGAAAAATTAAATAAAGGATTGCATTTACTAATTTCACCTGGTATTTATCACCTTGATCAACCATTAGTGATAAATAAACCAAATCAAATTATATTAGGTCTTGGATTAGCAACACTTGTCTCAGCAAAACAAAATATATTAATATCTATTGGTAGTATTGATGGTGTTCGAATATGTGGATTAATTTTGCAAGCTGGGCCTGCTGCGAATGGTATTTCAGCACCAACATTATTAGAATGGGGTAGAACCGATTCATATCATGCTGGCAATCCACAAAATCCAGGATTCCTACACGATGTGTTTGCAAGGGTTGGTGGACCAGATGGGACTTCATCAAATCCTGTAGCAGCCAATTCAATGGTTCATATACGCAATGGTAATGTTATTGGTGATAATATGTGGTTATGGAGAGCAGATCATGCAGACGGTGGTGCCGTTACGTATGATAGCAATCCTTGCGACAATGGTATGGTAATTGATGGAAATGATGTTACAATGTATGGATTAGCTGTTGAACATACAGAAAAAGATTTAACAATATGGAACGGAGAAAATGGTCACACCTATTTTTACCAATCAGAGCTTCCATATGGCGTAACACAAGAAGAATATGGTAATTATGTAGGATATCATGTTGCCAGTAATGTAAAACAACATGCTGGATATGGAATTGGTGTTTATTCTTTTTTTCGCGATCATAATGTTACTGTTAAATCAGGTATAAAAGTTCCACATCAATTAGAATCAAATTTTGTACATCCTTTCACAGTATTCTTGAACGGACATGGTGGTATTTTACATATAATAAATGATAAAGGCAATGCAAGCACATATTCAAAGCAGAAGATAAGTGGTGGTAATGTGCATTATTTGTGTGATTTTAATTAGTTAATTACTCTCTAAGGAAATTTAATATCATACTAGTAAAAATTAAAAAAAGAGAGGAAAAAATAGTTTTTATTTTTACTGATTAATATTTAGATTTAAAATAGAAATTTTACTAATAAAAATATTTAAAAAAAAAAAAAGTGTAATGTATTATTGTACGAACGTATTTTTTTTATATTTTTTTTAACACATCGCATTTCTTTAAAAATTGACGACGAGTACTATACATATCATTAAATATATTGCATTACGAAAGTACATCTTAAATAATTATCACACCACACTCTATAAATTTAATTTTGTGAGTTTTTTCTTTTCTTCGTTTTAATCTGCTGAACGGATTGATTTTTTATCATTTGGATGATGCAATTTTTTATTTTCTTGTAAAGAACCTATTGGTTGTATAATCGGTACTGATGGTCCTGCTGGATATGATGGCATTGCTGGTGGAAATCCAGGTGACCATGCTTTGTTTTTATTTGCTTTTACTATATTCTTGTTATCCCTTGGTGGAGTAAGACCAACTGTCACTTCTATTATCATTATTTGTACAAATATTGATATCAAACATATCCATTTAAATATATGAAGATGAATATGCATTTTCTATTATTAATTTATGGAGAGTTATACCAGATAAAAATCTATTTAAAGTTATGAATAGTAAAATAAGTATTTTGCAATATGTTATTTTTTACAAAACGTATAAATAATGTATGAAATACGACACGTATCTTATATGTATGTGATAAGAAGCGTTTGCGCGTTCGTACCTGTGATGTATGATAAGTGTTTATCATATATGTGAACATGTTTATTCTGATTTATCACATTATTTGTAATTATTAATTATAATAATAATAAAGAAAGAAAGTGTGTGATTATAAACAACAACACACCTCAATTTTGAACATTTTTCGGCCTCCATCAGCACATCACATGCGCCTTCATTTTAATATATAATCATTTTCAAAAAAGGAGAAGAAAACTCAACTTGTCGTGCCAAATTTACGCGTCCATTCTTCAAATCTTTCTTTGCTTCCAACAGATGGTCGAACAACAGTTATTGCTTCTTCAAAATCGGTTACATCAATAGGCCTTACATCATCTGCTTCAATATTAGCTATTTCTTCTCCCAAACCACGCAATGGGCCTAATGCAGCTTCATGGCATAAAGCTTTCAAATCGCTTCCAGAATAATTTTCCGTAACTTGGATAATCCAATTCAATTCATCTTCGGTAACTTCACAATTCTGCTTACACATCAAATTTTCTATAATACCTCTCCTAGCCAATTCATCTGGTAATGGTATATGAACCCGTTTTGCTAAACGTCGCAACACTGCTTCATCTAAATCCCATGGTCTATTTGTTGCACCAATAATTAACACATGACCTTTCCTTTCAGATGTTCGTACCCCATCGAATTGTACTAAAAATTCCGTTTTTAATTGCCTTCCACCATTATGCTCACTACTTTTACGTTTTGTTAACATACTATCAATTTCATCAATAAATACAACGGATGGTGCTTTTTTATTTGCTAAATCAAATAATGCTCGTACTAATTTAGATGATTCACCAACCCATTTACTTGTCAATGATGAAGCAGAGATAGAGAAAAACGTTGCGTTTGATTCAGTTGCAACAGCTTTTGCTAACATTGTTTTTCCTGTACCTGGTGGGCCATATAACAAAACACCTTTACTTGGCGCGCGTATACCGTTGAATATATCTGGTCGTAACATTGGTAATATAACAGCCTCTTGTAAAGTATGTTTTGCCAACGTCAAACCTGCAACATCTTCCCATGTAACACCAGCTGAACCATGCATAATTTCACTATTAACAATTGATTCAAATTTAGTACTTTCACTGTTATCATTACTATTTCCATTTCTATTGCTGTTGTTACCATATGATTTATTATTTGAATTGACTCTTGAAGATACATTGGTATATTTTTTCGTACTACTTCTTCCTGTAGTTGTTGTCCTTGTTCTAATTTGTTTACTGGACTTTGGTGTTCTTGGAATTTTATTACTTCTAATTCGAGGAGGTGAAATATTATTACGTGATTTACCGTATTTTAATGATGGGGATGCCACTTTATCATTTTTGCTATGTTTTCCATCTTCCATTAAATGTATTGGTGTTGTGTCATATTCATTGTTCCATGTCGGTTTATTATTGTTTTTACTTTTTAATTTAATTGGTGTCGTTGTAATATTATTGCTTTTTTTTCGATTTATTTTACATAATTTCTTCTTCTTCTTTTTTTGGTTCACTATATAATTTCTACTAATTTGCAATTTCATATTATATATATATATATAATACAATAATCATACTATCTTTACAAAATACAAAACAATACTTAGGTAAACATAAACGCAGCACCACCAGCAGCAAGAAGTAAAATGAATACAAGAACTGGCATCATAGAACCACCACCTGATACACTACTTGAGCTAGCTGCTTCTTTCAATTTTTCACATTCTTCTTTTGTTAATTGGCCAACAATATATTGTTTCATATCATCCATTGCTTGCTCACTGTGTCCAATATCCCAAAATTCATCAGATGCATCAATACCGGAATTCTCTTTCATGATATCATCACCACCTGGATGATCTTCCAAATATTTAGTTACATCATATACATTGTATTTCGTAGCATTTGCAGCATTTTTAGCATCACGTACAGCAAATATTACCTTACCCTCATGCCTTTCCGCATCATCTTCACCTTTATAAACTTCTAATTGTTTTAACGTAAATTTTTTCGACATTATAATTATGAATAATTATTTATTATGTAATATATCTTGACTATTGTTGTCTAATTTTTGTTGTATTTTTGCTTTCTATTTTGCAGATCGATAGAGAGGCAGCACACGTGACATATGCCGTTGATGCATCTTTTATTAAAAAAAATCACAGTTTGTTGTGCTTGTTGAAAATTATGGCCAATATGATTTGTGCCTATGACATGATAGGTATCTTATACTAAATAGAATACTATTTATACTCCTAGCTGAAAGTGGTGAAATCACGAAATAGAACCAACTATTTAAATCCTTTCATATAGCTATACTAGCGACTAAATATCATACTGTAGCAAAAGTATAGCTCCCAGAGCTGTGATTTGATATAAGTGTTAATATGAATGAAATGAACAACAGATGCTTACATGGAATTTTAGGCCTATTTCGTATTATTATAACTGCATCGGAAAAAGCAGAGCGTGTGCTCTGGTGCTCATGTGCTCATCCAGACGCCCGCCCGGAGCCCGGAGCCGGAAATCTTTTTTAAAATTTTTTAAAATCAAATTGGTGCTGAAAAATTAAAACTAATAATAATAGAAGAATTTTGGACTTATTCTAAAATTGAAATATAAATAATAACTTGGCCAATGGTATGCACCTCTTAAAATGATGATGCGCCGCAATAATTGATGACGGCAGTTGTTTTATTTTTTTCTATTGATTTAGATTTTATCGGTAAAAATGAATATATAATAATAGTAGAAACGAAATCGAAGGATGGATAGTATGTAATATTTACAAAAAAAGAGATTATTAAAGAAAAAGGGATCATATTTTTCTTGTTTTTTGGGATACAAATTGCCTTCTCTAGTTGTTAATTCATACGTTCACATTACCGCATATAGGAATAGGAATATAATATATATATATATACCTACACATATATATTACTGATTTTGGGTATATTTGGAACAAACGAAGTAGGGATTTATTACAATAATAAAAAGAAAGCACTCATATATACACACACATATCATGGCCTTCCTAAACCGAAATGATGATGATATATGGGGCGGGAAAACATCAGAAGGTAAATTTAATAGCAATAGTGGTGGTGGATATGGACGACATGGTTCTACAAGTGGTACATATGGGCGACATAATACATCTTCACGTGGACAAGGTGATGATTTACTTGCAGAAGCTGATGATGTCTTATCTTTTAGAAACAATAATAATTCTAGTAGGAGTCGTGGTAATAGTGCTCGAGAACAATATGAAGAGCGGGAGCGGGAACGCGCGAAACGACGCACGGCAAGAAGCTTAGGTGGACCAGGTGTAAACCGAAGTGGAAAACCAACCATTGGTGGTAGTGGTAGTGGTATGAGCCCCATGAGAAACAATAAGTCTAAGGATTTTTCAAGACCAAGGCAAAACTTAAGATTTAGTGCGGTTGGAAAGAATACAAATGTAGACTTTGGTATGGATGACAATTTTTTGGATCCTTTTGATAGTGATGATGGAGATGTAATGGAAGAAGAGCTACCATCTAAATCATCATTAAAAAGAGGGATCCGAGGTCGTCGAGAGGTTGTTGCGGAATCAATCGATGAAACAGATAAAAATAGGTTTGTTGAAGACGATTATGACAATGAAGACAGATGGAAAAATGGATCAGAGAAAGTGAATAGAAGCGCGAAAAAAAAAGCAGCAAGAGACCGACAAGATCTATTCAATGATGAAGAGGATGATGTCGTGGAGGATTTTAATAATAGCGATGATGATTACAGGGGAAAAGGTCGACGAGCAGCGCCAAGAGACGAAGGAAAAACATCAGATAGGAAGGAAAAAAAACCTATACGTATGGTTCATTCCTCAGATGATGAGGATGAAGGTACTATGATACGACGTAAAAAACAGAGCAATA
>JACLAC010025256.1_pt1 | contig 13740 bp, 5 predicted proteins | sample 8027881 | NCBI WGS metagenome assembly JACLAC01 (sample SAMN15725517, study PRJNA655200) | protist metagenome | isolation source: fluorescence activated cell sorting (FACS) single amplified genomes of... | place: Spain: Blaines Bay Microbial Observatory, Mediterranean Sea | collected 2016-01-19 | reverse complement strand
CCGCTACACCCAGTTTGGCACCGCTGACGGACAGCTGGGACTGTTCTCAATATATCTATTATCACCGCGAGTAAAAAGTAAACGACGCTAAAAATTGCGAGATACAACACGTCCCCGCCCGCCATGTCCCAATCCCATGGGGATGGGATGGAGTAATCTGGACCCAAATAATCTTTAAATTTCGATTCACCATTTTGCACCACGAGCTGAAGCAAACCGTGGCCCAAACAAAAGCCGGGAAAGAGGCGGTAGAAATACTCCAAGATTTTGTTCGTATCTTTGGTGGAATCTAAACCTTGCATCACAAAGGATGCAATCATGAGAATCAATCCAGTGATGAAGTTGAGAATGAGGACAACGTTCTGCGCCATGGAGTGAGACCTAAAGAGATGGGAGATACAATATGTTCCAGAAATCGTGGCCGCGCCGTAGAGCGCAAACAATACAACCACGGTGCCGAAATTTCCACCCACAAAGGCGTTCACGCTGAACATTTGAATCAAGAGACACGCCGCTGCCCACGGGATTATGTACATGACGCAATCCCAAGCGTAATTAGCGAACCAGTATGACCAGAGACTTACTCCACTAATGACTTGCAGATGCTTTGCGTTAATTTCTCGCTCCTTTACGATAAAGACTGCCACCGCAGCTGGGAGAAACGAAAATGCAATCACAATCACCATGGTCGCGGAAAGACTCACAAAGAGGTCGTAGAGTTCGAGAAAATTCGCCGTAAGCGGGAGAGGATAATTCCGAGTAACGATGGACAAACTCGGATCATTTTTAACATAACGAAGCAATGTACCGTCCAGAGCATTGGCCCATATCGCAGAAGCGTGGATGGACGAGGAGTTTTGAACAATCGTATACGAGACATTCATTTCTCGCAGATTTGACGAACCGCCCTCATTGCTCTTCCGTAACTTTCCTCTATCATTTTTCTTCTCCCTTTCCTCGACCACATCAAACACAGCCGCGCCATACGTCGTACGAGCGTACTTGAGTCGATTTGCAATTAGGTATTTCGATATACCTGCCAATGTATTTCCACCCTCACCCGGTGCTAAAGGTTTCAGCATAGTGGAAGGACACTGGGATCCATTACCCGGTGTGATTTCATCCATTAAATCGATCGGAGTGCTTCCACTGTTCTTGGAATAAATCTCACCTTCCAATTCCCGTGCCGCAAGGGCCCATGTGGTCGGAATCTCACCCCCATCCACACGGGGCTGGACGGTGTATGGAAAGCGGTTCACCGGGGCCGTTCGACTCGCTCCTCGAGGAAGAGCTACATCGGGGTTGTAGAGGGAAGTGGAAAGAGTATAGGATGGGGCATTTTTCGCAGGAAAAGCTTTGAGCAATCCCAATCCCATGATGAGAAGGACTAATGGGATGATAGTGTTGCAACACGCGGCCTTACGATCCCTCTTGGCGGAATGAAAGCGTTTTGCAAACAAGGCAACAAAATGTCGTGAGAAGGAAGACGTGGAAGACATACGATACGAAGGAGTAGAGGAGGAGGATAAAGGTTGTGCTGCTGAAAGCAACGGCGCAGACGCTTGCTCCACGAAAGATTTTTCTACGACCTTCTCATCCTGCTGCTTAGCCTTATCCTGCAGCTTATCTTGCTGAATTCCTTCCCGCGTCCGCGTCATTACTTCCTTTGGATCATGCCCTCCTTCGGCCGCGACTTTTAGAAACACTTCTTCCATCGTCGTAACACTCACGCCATACTCCGCCAGCCCCATCGCAGCAGCGTTCATATCAAACTCCTCAAATAACCGAGGAAACACATGGCTATCTGTGAGAGGCAGGGCGAACACCAGCTCCGCTCCCGCATCACTCAGAAGACGAGCATTTGGAGCGTGTTCCTTCACCACTGCCAACGTTTCGTCGTTTTTAGCTTCGCCGCCTGCTTGTTTCTTCTTCATCAAGAGGGAGAGGTTGTAACCAACACCATACCTGCTCTTGAGAAACATGGGGCTCCCACAACAACGTAACTGCCCATCCGCCATGATACCAATTCTATCCCCCAGCAAATCTGCCTCGTCCATAAAATGCGTCGTCAAAATCATAATCCTGCCCCTTCTATTATTCTGCAGAAGATTCCATGTTGACCTTCTTGAATAAGGATCCATACCAGACGTGGGTTCATCCAGTACGATGAACTTCGATCCGCCAACCAATGCGCAAGCTACACTCAATTTTCGCTTTTGTCCACCACTGAGGAGTTTGGACCGCACGTCTGCTTTTTCGGTTAAACCCACTTCGGCGATTTTGGCCTCCACCAACTCCTCCAGAGATGCTGCTGTCCCATTTTTAGATTTCGATTTCGATTTCACGCCTGTAAAAAACATCAAATGTTCTCTAACGGTCAAATCATCCCACAAAACGTTGTGCTGTGGACAGACCCCCAACTCTTGGCGAATGTCGTGCATATTTGTATTAATCGACATGCCAAAAACACGAGCATCCCCTCCCGTGGGTGGCAACAAACCAGTGAGAAGATTCATAGTGGTGCTCTTGCCGGCGCCGTTGTGTCCTAACAAACAGAATATTTGACCCTCGTACATTTCCACCGAAAGGTTATTCACGGCTGTTTTTATCCCAGTAGGGGTAGAGAATTCCTTTCGGAGACCATCCAATCGCACACTTCTCCCTTCCTGTCCAAGCTGGCGCAAAGACTGGGAAGGAGCTTCCATCACATCGTTATCTTCACCGGTGTTCAATACATTGCCAACAACGTTGCTGTCCACACTACTGCCGCCACCGGCCCTGCTGCCAATACTATTCAACTCTTCACCGTCATTTTCATTCTCACTTCCGTTCATCATTCCCCCATCCACCGCGCGAGCATTCATTGCCGTGCTTCTCTTTTGATGGCCGCCACCACCATCATCATTATTATCACCACACCAGAAGTGCCGCGTAAAGAGAAAATACCAAGGCCGCGCAGTCCCAAATTCTTGCGGAATCACATTGTCAAGATACCACCCCAAGGCAAACATATACGAGGCATCAATCACCATCATAACCAACGCTGTGGAAAAAGAATACCCATTGTTGGAAATGAAGATATTATTCCACTGAACTCCAACCCCCGCGGCTTCCCAATCCGCGAGAAGAGAGCATCCTAATCCAAATGCCGTGGGCGCGAGGAGAGAGGCCCATAACTTCGATGCCACAGTTGCTGTACTCTTATTTACAGCAAAATAGGCAAAGAAAAACATAAAGAAGACAACCATACCCACCGTGGAGGCCGTCTTCGCTCGGTTGAAGAGCACTGAGATTAGGAGGGAAAAGGCAATTACGGTAATACCGAAGAGGAAGAAGAAGGTAAAAATCAACGAAGAGCTGGAGTTTCCAAAAAGATGCGCGTGTGTGACCACGGTAATGAGCAGAGCGATGGCACAAAACACGCACGCGTAGGTCAAGATCCAAGCTCCGTAGAGAGCCGTATCCGAAACTCCAATCATGCGCATGCCTTCTCGGATGCGGGATTCTTTCTCTTGGACTATTCCCCGCACAAGACGTGAAGTGGGCCAGAGATAGGTTAGGAGGAAAACAATGGCGAAAACGTCTTTTACTTTGGTGTAAAAATCTTGGCTCACGTGTGGTGCCATGGGAAAAGGCATCACGCGTGCAGATTGTGGAGCGAGGAGGAGGGGCTCGACAAAATCTTGAAGTCCAGCACACGTATCCACGAGGGAGCCACAAATGGCAAGACGAAGTAATGCCAAGAATTTGTCCTGGGTACAACAGAGTTCCATTTCCTCGGGGGGCAACTGTTCGAAGAATGGGCGATAGGTGCGGTATACGTCCGCCAGCGCGGCATCTACCACTGAATGGTTCTGTACCGCTTTCGAGAATCCTCCCGGCACGGTAGCGTTGATGACGTATTTGTCCACGAGAAGTTGGAGTGTCATAAATCCACTCTGGACGTATTGAGACTGAGACTCAAAGTTCACATCCGTCTGGAGTGTTCGAAAAAAGAACCTCTGGTCCCACGTGATTGGCACCGAGGACATATTCATGCGGACGGAATAATCCAAACTTCCACCATTGCTGCTGCTGCTGTCATCGCTGTTCGAATCGCCATCCACTGCCCAATCAGGTATATTATTGAATACAATCGCAGCATGTATTCTGGGGTTTTTCATTTTACCAACTTCTGGGCATTTGAATGTGCTACTGCTGCTGCTGCCACTACTACTACTACCACTACTACCACTAGCGGTGCTCTTATCAAGTGCTGCATCATCCCCATCGCCATCCCCTCCAGGTGCAACATCATTTTTGCTAAAATCAGACGTGCCATAATCAGCCGTGCGAATGTATCCCTCCAGTGCACTCTCATTGGACCAAATTTGCGAAACATTATTAAACGGGCAAAGGCGAAAAGCCGGAATACTCGTATTCATTTCCAAAACTAATATTTTTTCCAGCAGTTGTGTGACGAGGTTTGCCGGACGCGTCCATCGATCAACCGTGTTACGAAATTTTCTAACAAAGGGTGTGTCAGGAGCCAGGGCGATAATCGATTCCGTACGCCCCAACAGGGATAAAGTGCCAATGATGGAAGGAATTTGCTGCACGCCCGCAAAGCTCGTATTCGTCAAAATTGGCAGTTCGCTGAAAAACAGCTTGTCTGAGGACACATTCGGCGGCGTCAACAGAACTGGGGAAAGACTCGAGGTCTCACAGACAAAATTTTCCTCCGGCACGTCGACCGGGGGATCCAAGCTTTGCAGGTATGCTAGCAATGCGATGAAGCCCAAAGGGAGAAATATTTCAAAGAAGAGGGTGAATGGGTGCCGCTTCTTTATTAACCAGTTTTTCCACAGCAACAGCCGGAGCTGCTGAAAGGAGGTGAAGCCCGGGCAGAGCCGGTTGCTGCTGCTGCCAATTCCAATGCGGCTACCTCCGTCCACCATTGTGTGGAGGAGTCCGTGTTGGTGGTGCTGCTACTGCTGCGAATTGGGTGACCCCGTTAAGGGCACGGAATTTTGAAATTATACACCACGGTTTTCACCGCCGTACACGGGGTCGCGCGCTTGCTCTATTATTACAGCAGTAATAAGGATCCTGGTGAATAGGATACGACCAGCAAACATTTGGCCAAGGGATGAAGAATCTTGACCGGATCTTTGCTGCTGCGTCCGCATTAGCATGCACGATTATTAATAGAGATATAAGACTCTTTGAGTTCATTATGCATTATCCTCATCAATAAATGTGACGTCAGCATGGCGGGCATATAAGCTTATATGCGTCAGCTACGCAATGGTTTATTATAGATTTTTCTGTTTTGACATAAATCCGAATAAAAATGTTTTTAAATACCATACTGACTATGGGTAAAATTTCAAAATTTCAGAAAACATCGGGGATTCTAGTGTTAATATTTTGAAGATATTCCAGAAGCATCGCCCCCCTCACCACCCATTCCCCTCACACCCCGGGGCCATACCGCCTGCGCCGCGCCGTCGGCCGAGTCGGCCCGTCGGCGCGTCGCGCGTCGCGTGGCGCACGCGGCCGCCTCACTCTCTCTAGACAGATCTAGTAACTCAATACGCTCTGTTATCAATACCCGCGACCCGCGTACTCTTCAACAACGCCTGCATGAAACATGAAACCAAGGGGATGGGAAATGGGAAACAGAAACAGAGGGTCAATAGGCCGTTTAGTTTACTACCGTAGAGCGAGTACGGGTGGAGGTCTTACTCTTGTCATCAATAGGCGTGCGGGTGCCGAGCCGGCAAGCTGCGATCAGCGCCGCGGCGTCGTACTGTGTGTGTTAGTGTAGTCCTCTCCATCAGCTGCCACCCGTTCCAGCACGGCTTCGCGCGCTTTTGCGCCCGCCGCGATCACAAGCTTAGCCGTCCAGATTTACACGCACTTAATATGAAAGGACACGGTAAGCCCGACGTGGGCGCATCGGTCGCGTATTGGCGGAACTACGCTGGCGCTCGCGCAGCTACCCGCGTGGCACGCGTGGTCGCGCGGTGGAAGCGCGCCGTATCGATGCGAGTTGCCATTGGCGGTATGATCGCTATGATATTCGTACAGCTCGTCGTTCTCCTCATGGTTACAAACATCGATCTGTTTAATTGCGGAGAGTGCGAGTACAGCAATGTGAGATCACGTGTAGAATACATGAGCACCCAACCTTTGAGAATCGATAGTAAACTGGTCTTGCGTAATCCCGAGTCTGGCACGATGGAGACAAAAGTCCCGTGTTCTTGGTACACGTGGGATAAACAGGGTAGCCCATTTTTCCCAAGAGGACCACAAATCGGGGCAGATGTGAGCCATCACCCCACGATGAACGCGAAATTAAAATCGTTTTTGGAATACACCGAGGGGGAGTGTACACCCCCCCCCGCCCGGAGTCGCTCCAGTCTCTGTGCCCTGTTTGGCCAGAAGGAAAAAGCAGCGCCTACGAAAACTAGCGCTACAAAGATTTGCTTGGGCGATGGCACCGGTCTCGCTGCTATTGTTGGAGGTGACTGGAGCCACGATGACGACTTAGATTTTGATTACTGTAACAAGCTTGACAAGGTCGAATATGATGGATATATGAATGTGTGCTTGTGCCAATACGGGGGAAGGATGGGATTGTGTAGAAATGATGGGTTTGATTGGACCAGGGATTATATTGGTGAGAGCTGGTGGATACCTCTTCCGAAGACTAAAAATTTAGGCAATGATCTATCAGGAGGTCAGTGGCATTTGAGACACTTTCGTGGGACCCACATTGAAAAATTTAAAACGATGGATGAGTTGTATTCCAAGTATAAATATAAATTCCATTCCTGGGAGGGCAAGGATACGTCTCCTCGTCCAACCCTAAAGGAATTACTAGCACGGCCCGAATCGAGACTCACTAAATCGGAGGACGGAACGTTGGTTCATCGCGTATCCTTGGGCAGGACATACCCCGCCGATGGTCTATCATTTAATCCTAATTGGACATTCAATTCCGTATTAAAAGGGGCCGCGTCGCTGCTTCGAGGATCTGCTGTACCGCGGATAAAACAAAGAAGCACGGGGTGGCAACAGTGGAGGGATAATGCCATCGATGATATATCAAATTGGGACAGCAATGATGATGGACGCATAGATTTACGAGAAGTGCTCTTACAGGGTTTGCTTTTGAAGAAGCTTGTGCCTGGTTGGGTAACGAGCATAGATACGTGTACACTTCTCAATGGTGTACGGCATTTGGATTGGGAATTACAGTTCCTACGACGAGTCCAACAAGAGTACACTGATGCTCGGAAGAAGCTCGGTCCTGGATACCATTGTCGCTCCGAAGCTGGGCCATGTTTGGTTGATCCCGTGATTGACTATATGAGAGAATTGGCGGGTGGGTATGTGAATCGTAATACGAAGGGGTGTAAGTATTTATGTAGTCCTTGGGATACTGAGGGATTACCGAATTTAGATAAACCATATAGGGAGGCGGATGATAAAAGGAAGTGTGATGAGATGGCGAAGCCTGATGTGGAATGGGTTCTGCGCGAGTATACTCAATCGTGATAATATGGTATGGTAGTGAATATTATTTAATCAATCAACGGAAATGAACTTTTTTAGCTTAGCTTATAATATATAAACGAAACCACGCTCCTCCTTCGGAAAGGCAACTGTCGCTGTGGAAGTTTATATTACTGCTTGCTATAATTAAGAAGTTACATATGTGCGATGAACGCACTATATATGCATACAGCTCGCATACAGTATGATCCTCGAGTAGTGTGTGATAAGTGATAAGTGTATATTATTATAGTCTGTTCTGATCGCGGGCCATCGCTTTTGCTTTTTGCGATTGCTGTTAGGATCCTTTAGCGATCTTGATTCCTGATGGCGAGATTTTTTGAGAATTTATACGGTGCAGTGTAACGTATGATCCGCTCAAGAGACGAGGTGGTGATTTCATGCATTTCATGATCCGACCTCGGATCCAACAAGGGGGGAAGGAAGTTTCGATGATCAGTTATTTGTTATTATTAATTGTTATTTCTTATTGTCCGATAGAATGGGCATGGAACTCATATGTAAAAATAAAATACTTTTTTATTTTTTTAATTAAAAAAGGAGCTCCTTTTTTAAAAGCTCTTTTTTATCTCTCGGTCCATTAACGAGTAGAATTAATTCATTTTTTCTACTCGTATGCATATATATATTTTTTATGATGCTGCTCGTGATGCTGCTTATACATACAGGTATGAATTATGAATATATATCATCGTGGCTATCATTATCATACTACTGGGTGCCCTACTGTATGCCATCATGTATACTGTTATAATATATATAATATCATTATATTATAATATTATATTCTATTTTGATATAATACCCCTCATCTGGTATAAATAATATGCACATGTGTACAGAGGGTATATACCACACGTAATATGGCTCGATGTATATAATGTATGGATGCAACACCATAATTCCAATAATAGTATCAGAGGGGCACTGCCCCTTTCTGATAAAATATTAGTATTTACCCTGGGTATTATAAATCATAAACTCTAACCAAAAACAAAAATATGCAATATGCAATAGGCGTCCAGCATCCAACAGGCTATCATAGAAAATATTTACACAAGTATGATAGCTCTGTAGTATAATAATATTATATCCGCGAGATCCGTAGAAAAGAAGAGCGGTAGCTTATCGATACAACCGCTTGCTCTTGCTGGTACACCTGGTACCAGTATGCATATCATCGAGGAGGATCCATCGTCGGTTAGCACCACATGTCACCCTGCATGCTACTGTATAGCCTAGCCTAGCCTGCGTGTCACACATATGACTGCCATCATCAACCATCGATTCTATCATCATCGTCGTCATACAGAGTAATTTCCCCACCGCTACTCTCGTACAATCGATTTGTTAACTCCTCATTCGCGTCGTTCCTACTAATAAGCGCTTCCACTCGCTTATCCCATGCATCCTTTGCCGCAAATCGCGCGTTTTCGGTAGCATTGGATTGATCTACGGCCACGCTATTTCTCCATCGACGAGCGGCCAATGATCCAGTCACGGATTGCTTCGCTCTAAATTTATCATTACCCGTTATTTCTACCATACCCCCGCTCCCGCCGCCGCGTTCACCGCGAGTTCTATTCCGCGACGCTTGGGAGAGTTCCGTGGCCTGTAGCGTGGCCTTTTCGATTTCCCGCTCCAAGTCCGCAACCGCGTTCCTTTCGTCTAAATTTTTCAAAGAGTGATACAAATCCTTCCATCCTTCCTGGTGACGATATTTTTTCCTCGCTCTAGCTACATGTTTCCAAAACCCCGGACCTATGATTTTCTTTTGTAGGAGCTTCTGCATTTGAAACGCCGGGAACAACATTGCGGGATGTTTCGTCGCAAATCTTGAAAATTGATCGTGGCTGATTTGCATGTTCGGAGAACGTCGAATTTTATCCAATATCTTCATCGAGTATATATTCGTATCGTAACCTCTTCCCCATATATCCTTAACCATTTTTTCTAACTCGCCTCCATCTATGAATCCCGACGCGTCGGAGTCGTAGAGATCGAACGCGAATAAAACCAACGTATCTTTGGAGAATGTACAATAATTATACGCGGAAACGACGAATTCTCGAAAGTCTAGTGTGCCATCCCCATCTTCGTCCATGAGTAGAAACGCCCGCTTGCTGAATCGCGTTCGTTTGAGCCGGAAGAAATTTAAGAACTCGACAATGTCAATATCTCCCGAGCCGTCGCGATCGATAGAGAGGTACACGTTGAACAACTTGCTGATCTGCCGGGGACTCAACTGGAGAGCTTTCCAGCACTGAGCGTGCTCGGCGATCACTGGGGTGTTGTATGCGTTCCTCGCGGTAGAGGGGAACAAGCACCGACAGTACCCCCGTTCCAATAAGCGATCGAAACAGGTGGTGATGTGAAATTGAATACCGAGGAAGTAGTCAATGATGGCGTCCATACTGCTGGACTAGCACAGCCTGCTGCTGCTGCTGCTGCCCGCCTAAACGAGAGAGATAGTCTGCATGGCAGGCCTCCTCGTGGATGCCCGCATAGTTCGACGTTCGGTTCTTGTGACCAGGTTTCACGTTTCCCTTAAGCCATCATCGCAACGTTAAATTGGACGTGATGTTTGATTGGATGAACTAAAGCATGCCGACTAAAATATGATGTCACGTACTGGGTATAAACCACAGGCTGAATACCGTTACGTTTTGACGGGCATCTGCACTGCTGGCAGACAGACTGACTAGGAACTAGTCTATTTCATATTTACTATACTGCTGCTACTACTACCGGTATTCAATACCTGACCCGTGTCGTGATGACACTGGCGGCAGCGGGCGGCGCGGCAGCGGCAGATCGGAGATATATGATCATAGCGTACAGTATAGACTAGACTATGTAGTCAATATTGATTTTTAAGGACTTTTAACTTTTTAATAATACGTTTTTCTAAAAACAAAAGGAGTGTGCAGATGTGCAGATGAGGCCGCGCACGAGGCCGCGGCGGGTGTGGACGTATCTCCCGTTGACCGCGAACTATCCCGTTGAGTGTGGCGTCGCCGTAGAATCTTGAGAGACCACCTCTAACAGACAGATCCTACACAAGCACACGGGAGTGCTATTACAGTAAACATCGGAATTCAATATATAATAACGATAATCACAATAGGTCCTACTACGAGTATGCTATAAAATAATAATTTCAACTCTGGAATCTATGCATGCCGGTACCTACAGTATATCTGGATCCCCTTAAATACACAAAAAGATTTGTCCACCAACCATGATCTGGAATTTCAATTTTCGCAGGGCACACGTTTTGTACCATATTTTTCGTACTAAATGCCTTGCTTCAGTGACAGCATTTAATTGAACGCTTGCTAGCGATGACAATTTTATTCACCTGGAGCAACCGCCCCCGCTGCTACCTGCCTCTCAAGCTCCTGAACCCGCGCGCCTAGCTCTCTCAATGCAAAACGCTGTTGATTAATCATTTCCTCCTTCTCTTCCAAAGATTGTGTGAGCTCATTCGCCAGCACTTGCAATAGCTGCTCCTTATTCGAGCCTCCCCCGCGACCTCCACTGGCTTTATTTTTCTTCGAGTTCTTTCGTCCACTCGGGAGCAACCAATTGCTGAGCCTTCCGCCACCGCTGTCATTTTTATCATTATTATATTTTGGCGCAGCGGCAGCAGAAGCACGGGGCAGCACGTCAGGCGCTGATGACAATGACGACAGGGCACCACCAACACTGTTATTATTCTGACGTCCTATTTGGGCAGCAAGTTGCCCCCCTCGAGTGAGTGCTGCTTTGAGATCCGCAAGTTCGTCGAGAGCGACTGTTTTTTCCGTCCTGCATTCGGCCAATTCAACCTGTAGCGCGGTTTTGGCTTTCAATAACTGCACCGCCTCGCACAAACTTTTGGTCCCCGCAACGTTCACAATGCGCCCCACGTCTTTGCTCAAAGACGCGGCCTTTCGCTTCAAAGCATTGCGTTCGGCGGTTAAATTTTCCATCTTTTTGGTGATATTTCTAAGCTCCGTCTCGGCTATCTCTGCCCGGCTCCTAATCGCATCACACGCTTCCTTGGATTCCTCAAGAGCGGCCTTTATGGCCGCGTGTTCGGTCAGTGCAACCCTCTGCTCTTCCACCTCAGTTTTTAATAAGTCTCGTTCGGAAGTGATATCAGCGAGCGCTGCGGTGCTGCTTTCCACAGATTCACTCAAGCTATCGGTTTCTCGTTGCAGCACTCCCATAGCTGCGGCATATGCTGCGTCCTTTTCCCGCGCATCTGTGTGCATTTTTGCCAGCTTGGTTTGTACATCCTCTTTCGCTTGTGCCCAATCTCTTCGCATATCATCGCACTCGGATTTCGCAATAGCCGCCCGTTTCCTTTCCGCGTCCAAATCTGCCAACAAAGCTCCCCGCTCGGTAACCGTGGTGGCTGCGGCGGAGGCCGCGCGCTTCGTTTCCTCTGCAAGCTCAGCTTTAGCCTTCTTCAAGGCATCTTCTTTCGTTTCTAATATTTCCTTTAGTAGTTTAATATCGTTCTGTTGGCCAGAGCACTGTGATGACTTTTGTTTCTCCTCCCGCCGCTTGGTGCTCAGCTGGCCGTGCAGCGTGCAAACCAACGTCTCGGATGCGTGAAGCTGCTGCTTTAATTTCGCCGCTGCCTTATCGTGTGCTTTGTTTTGGTTTTTCATGCTTTCCTCCGCCTGCTTTGCCCTCATCGTCATTGCTTGAAGCGATTGCGTAGCTCTCTCCAACATATTTTGCTTCTCAGTCATATCTTGTCGTAACGCTGCAATTTCCTTTTCCAGTGCTTTGATAGCAGCGTTGTCTACGATTACGGTATTATTATTATTATTTACATTTGTTTCGTCCGCTGCTGGGGTTTCACTTGCCGGTATATTTGCATTTATCACTGTCGCGCCTGCTGGCTTTGCTGTTGGTGGTACTGCTGCCGGCTGCTCCATCGTACGCTCGACATTATATTCATCCTTATCATCATCATCATCTTCTTCATAGTCGTCGTCGTCCTCCTCCTCCTCCGTTGCAGAACCACCATCCACATGTTGCTCCAAAGCAACATTGCCCTCCTCTTTATCCCCTCCACCCTCAACACGGCCGTCGTCCCCAGAACCAGCAGCAGCGGCGACTACGTTATCAGACTTTAAACTCCCGGGACACAACGCTCGACATGTAAGGGCAAGAGTGTCGCGCATGCGGTTATCCTGAACTGTGGCATCCATCACAAAAGCACCAGTACTAACAGCAGTATCATCATCACCAGAGGCAAATGAACATCTATTTAATTTAACAGTCAACCGTCTAGCATCCAATGCGTGGAGTTGTACCTGTAAACCCAAGTGAGAACTCGTCGTTTCCTCATCATAAATGTTACGGGTCATGCTTGCAATCAATGCATGCCATACTAATACTAATACTGTATAGGAATTCCTACACGTAGGAACTAGGAACTACGTGCAGCATACACGTATAGGAGCCGAGTCTTATGATGCCTTGCTCGCTTGCCTCATTCCGCCGTCGTGCGTGCGCTATGAGGATGCTCCTGGAATCTCCGCCTCCCTGTGTTAATTCACAAAGCCTGAGCGCTTACGAATCCCAAATTTTCCCCACGTTGGTCTCCTCCACCTAGTAAACAACGCAATTAATATGCGATGAAGGGTTTCGGTAAAGGCAAAAGTAGTAAATTTGCAAGCTTCTCCACCAAGCTCAAATTCCGCAAGCCCACGTTGACCACACCTAAACTATCCTTCTCAAAGGCCACCGACGGCCTCTTTGGCGGCTCCAGTAAGTCAAAGGGCAGCAATAATAAGGATAAGGATGCGCAAAATTTCCCCGGCGCATCGAAAAACGTAAATGTGGCTGATCTTCTTCGAGGATTGACATTGGAAGGGGGCACCACGTCGGATATATTGTGCGCAAAGTCATGTGGTCGACTCCTAGGCACTCCCGAGGATGCTGGCCTGATTCGCCTCACGTGGTTTCGCGCCACTATCCGCAGCGGTGCTACATCGAGCGCTGCTGCTGCTTCTGCTGCTGGTACTCCCACTGTTGGTAGTGGTGCGAGTCCAGATGTTTTGTTTGAACCCCTGGCAGGCGTCACGACCGGTTTTTACCAGCCCGTGGCTTCGACCGATGCAGGCACTCGTATTTGTGTCCAATGTGAACCAATCTGCCGAGCCGACGAGCTCT
>JACLAC010016322.1_pt1 | contig 13741 bp, 8 predicted proteins | sample 8027881 | NCBI WGS metagenome assembly JACLAC01 (sample SAMN15725517, study PRJNA655200) | protist metagenome | isolation source: fluorescence activated cell sorting (FACS) single amplified genomes of... | place: Spain: Blaines Bay Microbial Observatory, Mediterranean Sea | collected 2016-01-19 | reverse complement strand
CCTCGGATGAAGACACAGGGAATCAGAGCGTTGCCAGCAGGACGAGATCCCAACGGGCAACGAACCACATCTACCGCACCGCCGATCGAAAATGACACAAACGATCCTCCCCCGACATCTCAACCCACAGATGACAATCCCTTGGCTGATTTACAAGACAGACAACGAGCACCTCTAAAACAATTAAGCCGCTGCTTGGAAAATCGTACAAGAATTGAGTCACCTATGAGTGAGATATCGGATGAGGAAGTTGATTACGGTTCATTTGACAGCATTGCTAATCCAGCTACCGATTCGGATCGTGCATGGAGTCCATCTATTGATTAGTGAAACCACAAGAGCAAAGATAAGCTCGAAATTTAGAGTTCAGTTCGCAGTACATTAATTTTAATTACCTAAATAACAGCCAATTTTCTTGTTTATAATTAAGCCGAAAAGAGAAGCAGTTTTGGCCATCTACCATATAGCCTAAAGAAGACGACTAAAAATTCTTCTTTTTTCTCCATGTGTTACTGTAAAGGATTTATATATATAAAATACTCTATTTTAAAAAAATGGGGGATTTCCGATTTTTCTGAGCGCGTGAATTATATGAGTACTATACTGTGATGATCTACAAACTCGTACTCTATACTAAACAATGTAAACTAGAAAACAACTATAATCTACGTGTTACTCTTGACTCTCTTTAAAACTTCTCTTTCGTTTCTGACGTCGGTCTCGTATACGTACGAAACCTCCGTGTGGCTGTACAGAGAGGAGCGATGACACCCACACCCAGGGGCACCTCGTACCTCATCGTCGGTCGCGAAGCACGACTTCCGATTCGTATGCTGTGTCCCTGCTGTCGTCAATCTAAAACTCGACCTCCGTACCTTTTTCTTCCATTCTTCTTTTCGTCGTCGCTGCTATCGTCCCGTACTTCCTCTTTTTCACAAAGATGAAGTACTTTTCTTCTTTTGCAAGAAGACTTCTGTTTCCTCCTGGATTTCTCCAAGATCTGGACTTCCGCTTCTCTCCTCATCCCTAACGGGATTTCAGACCACAACATTGCCCCCTTTCTCTAGAGACTTGAACGGTTTCTCAATCTTCCACACATTTCGTCTTCAATCTTCGTAACTAACTCGTCAACTTGCTTCGCCTTTGTCCTCTTACAAATTGGAACTGCCCTGGCTCGGCTTTCGTCGTCTACGCGGTTCTGCAAATGAACCTTGCTAAGGAAGTGGGAGAATGCATTACGCACTGACGCGCCAACACAAACTCGCATTGTCACCTTTGTGACGGACTCGGTTTTTACACCTCTACCGTCTAAACTCCCACTCCACAGTGGTCTTTCTTGACCGGTGCGTGTCACTCGACACGACTTGCTAAACCCTGAACATCGTTTTACTCGAACCTATTTTCATCATGTTTTATTTGGTTTTTGTTTTCGGTTTGGCGGACTCCAAATTCGTATATCGTTTCGTCCTATCGTTTACCGCCTGCCCATAAAGTTTAGTCTCTTTTAACTCATTGACTCCCTCCTTCTACGAAGTTCGTCTTGACTGCTCTTCTCTAGCCACGTCAAATCACATACAATTTGTTCCTCAGTTTCCCGTGACGTACTCTCTCCACCGTCTTCTTTCTACCAAGTCATGTATATAATGCCCCGGATCCAATCGCTTAGCTCCAATCTGTGCAACACGTAATGCTCTGGTTCTGATCGTGTCATTCTCCCTTGACCACGATTTCATCTTGTGCTCCACTACCAAACGTCGCATGTACCAATCTTCCCTCGGGTTTCTTTTTACATATTCTTTCTTTTTCTTTCGAACTACCACATCTTCCGGCTCTCCTTGCTTGAGGGCTTTTCTAATCTTCTCTCTGTCTTCTTTATCGATCAGATTTCCTTCGCCTAGCTCTATTGCTGGAATCGGTAATATCTCTTCCACTTTCAGTTCTTTCGTATATCGGCCACTTAGACTACTTCTCGTCGCCCTCCGTTTCGTCCGAACTTTTTGTAATTCAATACCCCCTTGCTCAGATCTAACGAGCGGGTACCAAGCACGTTTGTGCGCATAATTATCTCTGGTTCCTTGTATATCAGGACCATAAAGGTGAACCTCCACGACTTGTTCGTCTTTTCTCGAAAAAATTTTCACTATTTCAGCTAACTGCACATTACAGTTTCCATACTCCGAAGTCGTTGGCGGTTTAAATGCCACTATGTCACCAATACTATGGCACGCCACCATGTTGTTTGCTTCATTAACTGCCCACGACAGGACTGCCTTGGGCGGTTTGCGAACCGCAATTGGCACGAGACGTAATCTTACCCCTGGTACTTGTTTTCGCAGGTTCGTGTCCCCAATTTGTATCTCATAAATGTCAGCTCCTTCACGTTTCGCAACGATCTTATGTGGGCCTGTACATTGATAAAAGCATTTGGTAGCCGTACCTTTCTTTCTCATTCCGAACCTAGCCTGCTCAACCAAAACCCAATCGCCCACGCCAAATGGTGGAGCGAATCTCTTCGGATCTCGAATCGCTTGCATGACACGACTGTCTGCTTTAGCCAGGTGATCAAAACGCTGTGTACGATGGTTGCGACGCAACTCTTCCAAAAGATAACCGTGAAACTGTTCACGTGTCCTCTCTACGAGCGACTTCGTGGTTGGAAACAGTAACCGTTCTATTGGCAGATCCGGTTGGAATCCAAACAGGACCTCCATCGGACTTAACTTATCTGGGCCTTTCAACGTATTGTAAGCTCGCACTTCTGCTTGAATAAGCTGCGGCCAAACGTCTTGTCCCATTGCCTCTGCATTAATTTTTATTAACGCTTTTAGAAAACTGTGTGGACGTTCCACTTGGTTCGCTCTCGGGTTAAACGGGGTTGTTGGTATCGGACTGGATCCTATACCCTTACAAAACGCCCTCCACTCCGTCGAATCGAAACCATTGTCCACGACCGTTACCTGTGGGAGGCGACCAAGGCCACAAACCACACGGTCAAATACTTCTTTAGCCGAAGTACCACTGTCTACACTCGTTACCGGCACCGCAAGTAAAAATTTCGTGAAGCCACACATCATCGTCAAAATATGTGTATAGTTCCATTTATTTTTCGCCGGGATTTCTACATGATCCAAGAAGAGTACCGAAAATGGTATCCGATTCAACATGCTCTTCAATCGATCGCTTCTGGACTTTTTGCGTACCTTCGCCTTCGCACAATCTGGGCAAGACTTGCAATAGTCCTTAATATCGTACTGCATCGCTGGCCAAAAATACAAAATAGCCATATCCTCGTACATAGCGCGAGCGCTACGATGCTGCTGTAAGATGTGATCGTGGTAATGCCACAACACAGCGTCTCTTAAAACTTCCGGAATCACAATGCGATTATTGATTTTATTTATATCTGGGTCCAGGTCTGCATCACCCTTCGCCTTCACTCCATCAAACAACAACACACCATCCTCGTCTAACCTATAAAGGTGCGAGTGGTGGAGTTTTCGCAATCGTTCCGGTTTTTCTAAATCTTCGGCAATTTGTCTCCAGGCCTGATCCTCGCGCTGTGCGTCATAGATCAACTCCCTCGTTATCTCCGGCGTCTGATTTAATTTCACATAAACTCTTTTTCCGCGTCTATTTCCAGGATCGTGTTCACGTACCACGCTTTCCTCTCTCTGGATGTTAAATATTTTTCTCGACACGATTCTTATGACTGGATCACCTTCTGCGGGTCCATCATTCGTAAACGTTGGCAACCTTGAAAGGAAATCGGGGGGCACGTGTTCCTCCCCTTTTCTATACTTCAATTCAATATCGTAGGGACTCAGCCCCGTCGCCCACCTTGCCAAACGCCTATTGTGCTTAACATAATCTTGTAACTGGAGTAGGTTCTTATGGTCAACTACTGCCGTAAATTTTCGTCCTAAATACGCATGCCACTTTCTGCAAGCAAAGAGTAGAGCAAGCGCCTCTAACTCCCTCGCCGTGTAATTCCGTTCTGCATCGTTAAGTGCCTTACTGGCGTATTCAACTACTCTTTCGACCTGCTTGGGTTTACCGTCCGCCTCTAGAATCACTTCGCCCTTCTCGTTTTTGGCGTCTTCATACTGGACCAGTACTGCTCCCAAGCCGGCGATACTACCATCCGTTTGGATCTCAAAATCCTTCGTAAAATCCGGGTGGCTTAACACTATCGGTTCATGCGTTAGCAAACGTTTTATTAACTGAATCGCTTTATACGCCCTCGAACCATTCGGAATTTCACACTTCCACTTTGCCTTTTTCTTTAGCAATTCATACAGCGGATGTAAAATCTTTCCGATATTTTTAACAAAATGGCGATAGTAGTTTACTATCCCAATCCATGCACGTACTCCACGCTTCGTCGTCGGAACTTTAGCATTTACAATTGACGCAACTTTCTCAGGATCCATTTTGAGTCCATGTCTGTCTACTAAGTGTCCTAGAAACTTCACTATCCTCCTCAGCAAATGCAACTTGGTCGCCTTCAGGGACATCCCTGCTATGCTCAGCGCCGCAAGCATTGCTTCGATTTGTTCTATGTGTACTGCAAATTCGGACCTGCCTTCTTCGGCATCAACATGTTCACGATAATTCAACAAAAAATCATCGATATATAAAATACAAAACAGATGTTTTAATTCGCCCACGATATCCGACATCACTCGGCAAAAACAATTTGACGCATTGGCCAGCCCAAAGGGCATAACCGTAAAACAAAATTGGCCATCCTCTGTCGAAAATGCCGTTTTTAACTGATCTTCCAAGCGGAGCGGAATCTGCCAAAACCCACTGAGCATATCGCCTGTGCTGAACAGCGAACTGCCTCTGAGTCGGCGAAGACACAATTGCGCACTGGAGACTGGATATTGATCCTTGATCGTTACCGCATTTAATTTCCTTGCATCAAAACAAATTCGTGGCGTTCCATCTGGCTTGGGTGTCACTAAGAGAGGTGAGTTCCATGGTGAACTACACTTCTTAATCAACCCCGCTTTCAACATCGTTTTTACAAACTCGCGTACACTTTCCTGATTCTCAGGTCGCAAGCTATACTGATAAGACGACACGGGAACTGCGCCTGGTTGTAGCGGAATGGCATGTTCCCCCACACTTCTGTCGATCGGCTGGACCTCCTTTGCCATGACATGCGCATAGGCCCTCAAGACACTTGTCAGTTGGCCCCTTTCCTCGTCGTTCATCTCTTTTTCAAACACTGTGTTCGAATCGAGCCCAAGCTCTTTCCAAATCACATTAAACTCCTCATCCGTCACCACTCTGTACTGCGGATCAAGAGTTGGATCGCGATTCAATAACGTTTTCCAATGCTTCCCGTCTTCAACGACATCGTCGTCTTGGAACTGAACAGGTGGGTCCTCTTCCACCGGATTCAATCCCATCCTGCGCACTGGTTTTGGCTGCAGACTGTCCTCGTCGTCCGACGACAGTTCCTCATCTGCTAGGTCCGCCCCATCGCCATCTCCTTCGTCTCCAGAGGGACAATCTCCCCCTTCGTCTCCAGAAGGTGCATCTTGCGCTGGTTCGTCCATCACGCCCTCGTTCAAATTCGCTATTTCTTCTTTTAACATTTGGCGGAACATGCGTTGCACATCCCACGCTGGGTTTTCTTTCCCATTTAAATCTCGCAATAGTTTCGGCTGCGGGTCAACTCTCCCCAACAAAACTCTACTTGGAATCTCCGTTTGCACTACAGAAAAAATATTAACCGGCGTATCAGAATCTTTAAAGCCCTGATTCGGGATTGACAATCCCCTCATACCCAGTCGCAATCTGACACTTTCTGTCACCAACGCTTGTCCTGTCAAGTTGATGCCCAACTCTTCTTGCGTGACTTGATTCCAACCAGGTCCTAGGTCGACCGACTTGGCCACCCTTAACACTCGTCGAAAATCTTTTTGTCTACAATTCACTCGTCTATTTCCCAACGCCTGTAACTTTCTGGATTTCGTCCTTGACCTGTTCCTGGACCGCTTTTCCATCCGAAGCTCAAATGGACTGCCTGTCCAATCCCATGTCGTGATAAGTCCTTGCGCCGAATTAAATTCAGTGTTGCGTCCATCCATGAATGTGACGCCAAATAATATATCTACATCTTCCATTTCCTGCTTGATAAACCAATCCCTTCTTTTTCGACCTTTGCTGTCAGTTATTTCACAGAAAATTTCCTTTTTCGCTGTCGCCGTCGAACCATCTACAAAGGATAACTTGACATCGATGTCGTGTTCTCTGATCACCTTAACGCACTCAAACTCAAGCGCTCTCTGCGTTATCAGATTCACGTCTGCACCGGTGTCACAACAACCCTTTCCTTCTTCCCCCACATCGACTACCGAAGTCAACACTTTCCGTATCGATCGAGGCGACACTAAGTTTCACATGGGTTCTCCGGTGACAGGGTTAAACTTCCACTGCGCTTTATCATCCGTATCGGCGTCATGCCCACCAACGGTTCGCGCGCGTCTGAGTTTCGTCAACTCCTCCGCCGTTACAGAAACATAGCCCTTCGATTTCTCATACTCTTGCATGCGCGTCGCAAAGTCGGTATCGGCCTTCTCTTTGTCAGCTTTGAGTTTCTTAACTTTATTTTCTAAAAGTGTCTCTAACTCCGCCTCGGAATAGCTTCGCTTTCCGCTGCCACTGCTGCCACCGCCACCGCCGCCTTTGCCCTTCTTGCGCTCAGTATACCCGGGTAACGTTTTCTTCCGCTTCTCCCACGCACGCTTTGCTGCATCGGTTCCTTTCTTGTTTCCATCCTGATCATACCCAAACACCGGCTCATAGTAATCCCCGTCTGGATAATCGAAACAAGTCGTCATCGAATGGCCTCCTGCGTATTTCTTTCTGCCACGCGCCACGCATAGCGCACAAGGAACAGTATCATGGTCCTCCGTCGGAATCTTCTTCGCCGCTTTAAGCAATTTATCCTTCGGCTTCTCATTCTTGTCTCCCTTTCCTTTCGCAAATCGGACTTTCTTCTTCTTCTTCTTTCCTTCATCTTCATCTTCATGCGAATAGGTTGCATCGTCCGAGTCGGAATCCTCCTCGTCTGACGCATCCTCCGAAATCTTCACCTTGAGCTTATAAATGCCCGCGTAGGACGTCAACTCGTCCTGAAGTGCCTGCATCGGCTCCTCTTTGACATGCGGTACGTTGCGGTTTTCCGCCCACCATTTCCGCATTGTTGCGCCTACATCATAATGCAACTTGGATCCTTTGTGATCTTTCGAATTCGAATAAATCACTCCAAGTCCTTTAATCACTGTGTCTACACACTGGGATTTCGATCTCACGCCACCTTCCATCGCAATTTTATGAGCCATCTGCTGTACACGATAAAAATACGTTTGAATCGTCTCGGTTGACTTGAGCTTTATCGCATCCCATCTATCGTTCAGGCGCTCCAAATTCGCTTTGTTAGCCCTTGCTGTCACTATGTACTGTAGCAACACAACGATATATTCTCTCAACGCAGGATCGGCGCACGCGGCTTCATTAGCTTCCGCTGGCGACGCACCTGCATCCAGACGTGCTTTCAAACTTCGACTTTCCAAGCTCGCACATTTCTCTTGGACCTGCCGTCCGAGTGCTGTCTCGATGCTTGCTTTCTCTAGCAAAACATTTAAAATCAAACGTGGGTTATTCGAGAGACCTGAAGACTTCAGGTGCCTCTCAAAACACTCCACCCAAACACGTACCATAACAGACTTCTTGTACTCCTTAATAAGGTTCCGAAAAAGTTTGTACCTCTGAATTACCACAGCATTATCATCGGTGGGTACTATGAGGTCCCCATCCTTGTCATATACTTGGTCTCTTACTTTCAGCCACTCTGGGAAGTGCTTCGCCACTCTTTCTGCGACCGTGAGGGTCTCATCGGCCATGGCGATCGGTACTCGCCCAACTTTTAACTTTTAACTTCTGAAACTGAGGGTGCTCCTTTTTGTGAACGGCCCCCAATGTGATGATCTACAAACTCGTACTCTATACTAAACAATGTAAACTAGAAAACAACTATAATCTACGTGTTACTCTTGACTCTCTTTAAAACTTCTCTTTCGTTTCTGACGTCGGTCTCGTATACGTACGAAACCTCCGTGTGGCTGTACAGAGAGGAGCGATGACACCCACACCCAGGGGCACCTCGTACCTCATCGTCGGTCGCGAAGCACGACTTCCGATTCGTATGCTGTGTCCCTGCTGTCGTCAATCTAAAACTCGACCTCCGTACCTTTTTCTTCCATTCTTCTTTTCGTCGTCGCTGCTATCGTCCCGTACTTCCTCTTTTTCACAAAGATGAAGTACTTTTCTTCTTTTGCAAGAAGACTTCTGTTTCCTCCTGGATTTCTCCAAGATCTGGACTTCCGCTTCTCTCCTCATCCCTAACGGGATTTCAGACCACAACAATACGGTATAATAACGGTAGGGTACGTTTTAAACGTTTATTGTTTAGACGACTACACATACAGTAGCTCTAACATAAATAGCACATAAATTACCCTAAATAGATAAAAACAAATCTATATAAAATAACAACAAAATTTTAAGACATGAATAAAAGGTAGATGCATATTTTGTCATACAACAATAATTTGTCTTTTTTTCTTTTTAAACTACTCGCCAACTTTTTTTTAACGAACTGCTGAAATGGAAAATTCCGGAGAAAGGAATTAGAGATAGGTTGAGTTACAGCTTTACGGAGAGGGATAAATAATAGTTTGTACTTTAAAAAAATTCATTTATTCTTTTAGGGGTTAAAATGCTACTTATATTATGAGTGAGAAAAAATACGTTGATACTTCATTCATGAGTGGGCTGACACCGCTACGCAATCCTCCGATGGGCACTAGTGCCCAAGACTGGAATGATTTGTTTATGGGCAGCCCAGATGATTTTTTTCTTGGGTTATCCGAGGGGGGGTTAGATGGCAAATTAGATGGTGAGTCTGAACAGGATTCAACATGCAATGCAGATGCCCGTAAAGACAATACTTTACATGATCCGAAGAAATATTATGTGACCAAAACGATATACCGTAGCAACAAGGCAATAAGGTTTCGCTTTCATCGAAGTCGCGCGTTGGTGGAGACTTTAGAGATTAGTCTTTTCAAATACACCTGTCACAATATAGGGTTTTCTTCGGGCAGAATGGCAGAAGGCTTGCTGCTCAAGGGGCTTCAATTCTCAAAAGAAAACGAAATAATTGTACTTCGACAGATGGATTTTGTAAGCGCTGCACGATTTGTCATGTTGAAAAACTTGGTAATCAAATACCGTATCAGTTTGGACGACTGGAAGTACGTGTTTAAGCACTTTTTGGTGCATAGTCGCGCCGGTATAGACGTAGACGAAGAGGTCCCCAGGAAGACTATCCGGTTCAATAAAAATGTGTCACTAAAAACGACGGAAAAAGTTGGGCGACTTTACCGAAAGTCGTTGATTCGGTTTGGGATTAAAGTGCCAGATAAGACGGAAGGCGATGCCACCCTCTCTTCCTGTGCATATCCTGGCGGCGAGATAGTACAGCAAGCACGGCTTTCTTGCTTGATCCGATTAGAAAATCAAAACGCGTATGAGTTCTGCTTGGCCCAGCTTTACAGTGACAGAAACAGCGATCGCCTTTCATTTGCGGTCATGGCTGGTAGGATCATCAAGGACATACTTGATAACGTTGCCCTACAAGTGTGCCCCCGGGTAGAAAGCGAAAGCTCGGTGTTGAAGAAAAGAAAAATAGATGCAACAATCAGTAAATCGTGCTGCCCTCGTAACGCCATATCTAGCGGCAGTGATTCTGAAACTTCACCCGATGAGACGGATAGTAGCACAAATGAAACCTCCTCTGACAATTACGCCGGAGAAGGCGGTTTTAGTATCGATGGACTGCAGCTTTCTCCGATGGAAGTAGTGACTACTGCAGATGCCGGGAAGGAAATAAACATTGTACATGATATTGCAGAGCATGATATTGCAGAGCACACAACTATAGACATTGCAACCAAAAATGCAACTTTAAATACCAACAATCAAAAGCACGATCAGGCTCTGGTATTTATCCATGAGCATGGAAGCCCGGAAGTGGAATCCAGTCAAGCAGCCCCCCGATCCACATCTGTGACCACACGATCCCTTTTCGTAATGGAATACTCGAGAGCGAAAGAGCATTTGCAAGAGCCAGCACCCTTGTTTTTTTTGCACAAAACGTGGCTGTGTGTTATTCTTTTGGGTGCATACTTGGCTGTGGCAGAGCATTTCCTCTTTCAGCTGGAAGAATCGTTTGTTCTGCTTGCCACTACAGTTGCTCTGTTGTCCTTAGGGTACATTTTACTCGCGCTTGTGACTCCTAGCTGCCTGGATTGGGCCATTTTCCTATTCATTATTCCGTTCTCTGCCTTTTTGACAAGCAACCAAGGCCCCATTTTAATTTACGTAACCATTCAGATGTTATTTTGGGGACGAGGGGGGGCATATATCTGGATGCATAACGGTATGGGTTTGGGCGCGGTGCCTCTGATTGTATGGGTCCTTCCCGCAGAGCAACACTGGCTCCTGATTGGGCAGTATATTGTAACGTTTGTCGCGTGCCATAACAAGAGGATCAACGAGTGTTCGGTGCCGCTTACGATTGCATTGGCATTTTGGAGGGATCTCTTGTCCCTTTTGGTCGTCGGATTTCAGCTGTTAACCTGCCAATTTTAAAGAAGAAAAAGAGGCGGCAGGTGTTAACCTATCAATTGTGAAGAAGAAAAAAACTAATTCAGTTTATCTTGTCAATTTGGGACAGGACAATAAAGAAATCCATTTACTATGCAATAGCGCACGGCGCCCCTCTGGGTGTAGTTGAATTCATAGGAAGGCATACTGGTAAGACCCACATGATGGAATGGAAAGACGACACGGAATGGTCGCTGCTGCATCACTAATACTTGGTACCATACCTGATCTTTGCAGCCCATGGGCGTGCCTAAGTAAGGACAAACGAGGCCGAATACTGCTGGACCTTGCTATGCACCATAAAATCGGGATTGCGATTGGACATTTAGGGAATCCTGTAGCCACCCTTGATAAATTTAAACACGAGCGAAATAAGCGAAAAGCGAGGGCAAGTGCAGAAAGCGGTCAAAAACATAGAATAAGGCCACATGATAAATAGTCTTCACGCCATTGGGAAGAAATGGGCTACGACCTCGGTTGATCTGGTCCAAGAGATGGTTGAAAGGGAGGGGGAGGATGCCCTGCAGAAGCAGGAGCACAGCAACCGCCCAATATTTAACGCCGTCCGATGGGGCGCAACGGAGGAAGTTGTGCGGTGGATGTGCGAGCGGGTAGTGGTGAATACCTGGAGATACAACACATGGACGCTTCTGCATTGCGCAGCAAGCGACAGTTACCTTCTAAAAAAGCATTTTAAAAGAAGAAAAAAACTGTAATCGGGATGCGAATATCATTATGCGGCGATTTGTGGTCTCGGCAAAATGCTTTGGTCGAAGCCAGGCAAATGCCAGACCTCGCACCAGAGCGTAGCTTTGGTGTCTCCCTGCCACCTGCCCGTGCGTGGGATGTCAATTTATTTAATTCTTTTTTTTTAAAACCGAAGATAGTTTTAAAACTAGAAAAAAACAAAAAATTTGGCTGTTACTTAAAACCGAACAAAAAATTGGCTGTCATTTAAGTAATTAAAATGCATCTTCTTCATGTACTGCGAATATGGATCTGCCCCTTTCTGCCCATTCAAGGTTACTGCCAACTGTCAATTTGATACATTTTTAGAGTTTTTTTAGAAGTGTACTTTTCCCCCCTTCCTTTCTTCGGTCTTCTGGAGAAGTGGGAGCACTTATGGGCCATAAGTGCACCCGCTTCCGCCCCCATCAACGAAAATATCGGTGCCGTTAACGAAACGGGATGCATCACTGGAAAGAAAAGCTGCCACATTCGCAATCTCCTCTGGTGTTCCCTGTTGACCGCGTGGGACATAACTGTCTCTTGTGGCGGTGACGGCGCTGATGTCGGCCCCACCCGCCGCTACGGCACGGTTCACCAGCGGGCCAGATACGTACCCAATTTGCACGACATTGCCACGAATACCTTTCTTCGCATATTCTACACCAATACGTTTCGTAAATACAGCCGCAGCGGCTTTTCCCGCTGCATAAGAATGGCGCTGTTTTCCAACGCCCAAGCCAACAGACCCAGCGATTGTGGTAAAGTGAATGATGTTCCCAGACCCCCGTTCTTCAAAATGTGGTAGAAACTGGTGGACCAGCTGGAAGTGGGCGTGCAAGTTGATATCAATAGCCATCTTCCAGTAGTCTTCCGTCATCTTGCCAAAACCATTTGGCATTGCATTGTGTACACCGGCATTGATGAGCCCGTCAACACGGCCGAATTCTGCAATTGTGCGGTCCAATACACCCTTCGCCTCGTCTGAGTTACAGACGTCTGCGGTATGTGCGATACCAGTGTGACCTTCTTTCGTAATTACGTCTGTAATGGTCTCTGCATTGACTGCTGCGTTTGAAACTGACACAACTTTAGCCCCCAGTCGTGCCAGCACAAGGGAGGTCGTCGCACCTATCCCATGCTCTTCGTCTGGCGGATTGCCTGCTCCAGCGACGACGATAACTTTCCCTTTCAAGTCAGAAAGCAAGTTAGTGGACATGGCACGTTTTGCAACCTGTCCACCCTTGCCTGTTCTGGAAACTGCTCGAGTAAGTGTCGAAAACATTATTGCTTAGCAGTGTGGTATAAAGTAAAATGCGTGCGTATGTGGCTATAAACTACTGTTCGTTTGTTATAAGCCTTGTCCTGTTTCTCTAGAGATACCTACAAACTCTTTTTAAATTAGTCTACATCAAATGAAGGATGTGCGTAATGAAAGTGTGTGTACGTGAAATTTAGATCGAACACTTCTTTCTCTTCTTCTATTAATCTTCTTTTCTTCTTCTTCTTCTCTTCGCCATCTTCTTTTTTTTAAAATAATAATATACTGTATTTGTCCTATTATTATTATTATTTTAGTATATTATATCATACTATCATCATACTACTGTAGTATAAATAATGTATTGTACATATAATACTACCGGTAGTATTAATATTTTTTAATAGTGTGCAATCAAATTATAATAAGATCATACTGTATTAGCCTAATACTATAATAAGACAGAGAAGGGAAAAAAAGAAAGAAGGAGAGAGAAAGAGGTGGTGGGTGGTGGCTCTGGTGGAAGCAGATTCAAGTGCAGCTGTTGTGTCATTGTAAAGTACATCACTGCTGTGTGTGGTGTATGTAGCAAAAAAAATTATTTTTTATCTCAGGAGAGTATGAGAGTATTATGTGTTAATAATAACAGCCAATTTTTAGTTTTTTATTTTAATTATTATTATTTTGATAATACATGTACTTGTAATACTACTTCGACGCAATTGGTTCGGTATTATATACCAGGTATTGACAGAAGTAGTTGGAGGACCGGACCGTGCGTTAATACAGTGTACAGTAGTTGTTTGGTACCCGAAAAAATTTGCATTCTACTTGATACTGTATTAATAATTTTTTATACAGTATACAGTACCGTAAAGAACAATTAAAAGTAAAAATAAATAAATACACCTATTATTTAATATACTATAATACCACCACCACCACCAGTAGTAGTTTGTAGTAGTAAAAAAATAATAATAATAAAATAATAAAAAAATAATTTATTTT